>Ga0302325_10014892_pt1 | contig 16540 bp, 13 predicted proteins | sample Palsa_T0_2_FD_201948 | JGI IMG/M metagenome (GOLD analysis project Ga0302325, IMG submission 201948) | Peat permafrost microbial communities from Stordalen Mire near Abisko, Sweden - Palsa_T0_2 | ecosystem: Environmental > Terrestrial > Soil > Palsa > Peat permafrost | place: Sweden: Abisko... | reverse complement strand
CTCACGGGGTGTGGAAAGAAACAGGAGTAGACGGCGCTAACCACACCTACACATCCTCACAGCTGGCATTGGTTACTTCCGACGGAGTACTCACCGAAGGACAGACCGTTCGTCAGACCATCGTCATAGGGAGTGATCCCAACGCGTTCGACACTCCGTCGGCGTCGGTGGAGTTTTACAGTCCCGACCTCAAGCTCCTCAAGTCGGGCTGCGCGACGGCAAAAGGTGTGCGGTTCGAATGATCTTGCTTCCCGCCATGCAAGGCGCAGGCTTTCCAGATAGGGGGCCTGCGCCATCGCCCTATAAGAGGTGTTGCTTGGATTCAAGATGGTTGCGTCTCGCTTGTCTGCTGTGCATAGCCATTGCGCATGCTGCGACCGCGCAGGTCACCACCGCGGCAACGGAGGACTCAGGTTCCGGCGTGGGACCGTTCCTCCTAAGCTGGGTCGCTGCCTGGAACGCTCACGATGCCGACGCCATAATGCTTATCCTTGGTTCTCTATTTTCTCTCTTGATGATGAGCGTACAGATGGTCTTCGCCCAATGAACGAATCGACACTTATCCGCGGCCTACGAACGGCATGTTGGTTGCCATGACGGTCATGAACTGGACATTCGCTTCCAGCGGAAGGCTGCTCATGTAAACAACAGCATCCGCTACGTGCTTATAATCCATTCTTGGTTCCAGCACCATGTCTCCATTCGCCTGGAGAGCTGCCTTCGGAGGCTTTCCGCCCATGTCAACGCCGGCGTTGCCAATGTCGATCTGGCCGCAGGCAATGTTGTGCGCGCGGCCATCAAGCGAGATGGATTTAGTCAGTCCGGTGATCGCGTGCTTCGTGGCATTGTAGGGCGCCGAATGAGGACGGGGGACATGCGCGGAAAGCGATCCGTTATTGATAATGCGCCCACCCGCCGGCTGCTGTGACTTCATCTGCCGGATCGCCTCCTGGGCGCATAGGAATGACCCGGTGAGATTTACGGCGACCACGTCGGACCATTGATCGTAGCTCAGTTCTTCCATGGGAATGGCAGGAGCATTGATGCCGGCATTGTTAAAAAGCACATCGAGGCGTCCGAACTTCTCCACCGTGGCTCGAAACAATGCATGCACTGAATCGGGGTGGCGAACGTCGGTGGCCACGGGAAGCATCCCGCCGCCAGCGCGATTCGCTTGAGCCGCGGTCTGTTCCAACTCCGCCAGCCGACGGCCGGCCAGCGCGACCGAATAGCCGGCGGATTGCAATGCCAGCGCGACGGCGCGGCCAATGCCGCTTCCTGCTCCGGTGACGATAGCTATCTTCACTTCATCCTCACTTGGCAAAAAAGCGGTAGTGAATGTCCCAGTGCGCGGTTTGTCCTGGCGCGATCACCAGGTGATGGTAGGCTTCGGGGCATTGCGTCGTGCGCGGCGACCAGTAGTTGAAGCGCGAAATCGGATTGTCCCCCGTCTGCTCTACACCTACACCCGTCTTTGTATTCTCGGTCACGATGTCGTAATCCGACGGATTGTCCGAGTAGCCGGTCAGATAGCTTTCCACGTACTGCCCCTCCTGCAGCTCCTGGTTATAGACGATTTGCTTCCCATCGATCGCCGCCTGAGGCTCGAGCGATTTTTCGGCCTTGGGCGTGAAAGCGAAGCGGACCACAATGCCCGGTCCGCTGGGAGCGCCGTCCAGCATGAAGAAGTCGTGGTCATAGACCTGGGTGTCAATGGTTTTTGAGCCGGTGTTTTTCAGGGTATGGTGCAGAGTAAGAACCGGCTCCCTGGGATCCAGCGAGACAGTTTTCCGGTAGTCATACGCGATCCCAATGGGCGACTTCAGCTGCTGGCGGAATGAAACCTGGCGCCGGCTGGAGTGAATTGTCCACTTGCCGCCATCCACCAGCGGGTAGGTGTACATGAACTTGTAAGGGGAATCGATCGTCTTGCGCAGCACCCCGACTCCAGGCTTGACGAACAGCCCGCCCTGCTTTGCGTGGTCGTAGTCCAGGGCGCCGTCCTCCGAGCGGAACTCCTCCACCGGCCCGGTAATCGCGTCGGCCACCATCGGGTCGTAGTGGTCAAACCAAACGCCGAAGTAACTGTGCCCTTTGTAAGCCAGGCACGGGATGACCCCCGACCAGTCGAATCGCGATGCCCGGTAGTAGCCCTTCTGCGCATCGGGGAGGTAGAGCACCGCCTGCACGGCGCCGTTCGAGATCTCAGCCTTTGGGTAATCTGCCTGCATTGCCGGATTGCACCCGGCCGCGGTGGTCTCTGCTGCTGCGCCAAGCACCAAGGTCAGGCTGGCGGTAAGGCCGGCGCAAGTGAGAAACGCGAGCAAAATAGCTCTCAAATCAGGAGTCTGCCTTCCGACGATCAGGGTGTCAGCAGTATTTTAGCCCGGCTTTTCAATTCCTCAAGATTCGCCGTACATCCAAAGTCTGCCAAAGTGAATCTTCATAAATGTTTTGGTGAGATAAAAGCGGGTTTACGGCAAACGTGAAATTTGCACGCTGCAGCCCTTTACGAAAGCAATTGTGAGGTAAGACGCGGACGGACCTCGCCGCAAAAGGAGAAACTATGCTGATTCTGTTAATTATCCTGTTGTTGGTGTTTGGATTCGGTGGTTATCGCCTGGGACCGGGACTCGGGTATTACGGCGGGGGCGGCATCAGCCTGATTATCCTGATCGTGATCATTTTGTTGCTGTTGAGAGTCATTTGAGCCGCGCTCAAGGGAAAAAAACGGTGATTCTCTTCAGAAGCGCAGCCTGGATCCCTCCCCCGAGGAACAAGACAGCAATCTGCAGATAATCACCGTTGGGGCAAACTGTACAGGAATCCTCGGTTGACTGTGCGAAACAGTAGTAACCAGCTGGTAATCACTGTCCAGGGCTTGGTCTCTGTTTCTCTTTGGGAAATGTGTCGTTTCGCGCTAAGAGCGCTTCCTTTCACGGGAAGGCGTTACAGTTAGGAGATGGCAGAAGCAAGCTCCTCCCTCGACCAGCCGTATTCCGATGCACTGGTGTTTTTCGGCGCTACCGGTGATCTCGCTTACAAACAAATCTTTCCCTCCCTGCAAAAACTGGCCAAGCGCGGCAAACTGGCCGGCCCAGTGATCGGCGTTGCCAAGGCCGGTTGGAACCTCGACCAGTTTAAAGCGCGGGCACAGGACAGCGTGGAGAAGCACGGTGGCGCTGACCCCGTTGGCTTTCCGATCCTGCTCTCCAAGCTCCGCTACGTGGACGGGGACTATAAGGACCCACAGACTTTCCTCAACGTGCGCCAGCAACTCGGCGCTGCGAAACACCCGATCCACTATCTCGCCATTCCGCCCGTCCTGTTCGGCGAGGTGCTCAACCAGCTGAAAGCCTCAGGATCGTCGGAAGGCGCGCGCGTGGTCATTGAAAAGCCTTTCGGGAAGGACCTGGCTTCAGCCGTAGCGTTGAACAAAATCGTGCACGAGGTTTTCGCTGAAAACGACGTCTTTCGCATCGATCACTACCTGGGCAAGAACACGGTGCAGAATGTGATCTTCTTCCGCTTTGCCAATTCCTTCCTGGAACCGATCTGGAACAGCCTCTATGTGGAGAGCGTTCAGATCACCATGGCGGAGGAATTCGATGTAATGGGACGAGGCAGCTTTTATGACCCCGTTGGAACCGTTCGCGATGTGGTGCAAAATCATTTGCTGCAGGTGCTCAGCAACATCGCCATGGAACCTCCGCCGACGCTCAGCATTGAAAGCTTGCGCGATGAGCGGGTGAAGGTCTTAAAGAGCGTGCAACCGTTGTGCGATCAGGATGTTGTCCGCGGTCAATATGCGGGATACCTCGCTACCCCCGGAGTGAAGCCGGATTCGAAAACCGAGACCTTCGTGGCTCTGCGGCTAACGATCAATTCCTGGCGTTGGAGAGGGATTCCGTTCTTTATCCGCGCGGGTAAGTCGTTGCCGAAAACAGAGACGGAAGTGATCGCCAAGTTGCGGCGCCCGTGTCCGATTTTTTCCGCGGAAGCGCCGCCGCAGAACTATGTGCGCTTTCGCATCAGCGGTGACCCGGTGATTGCCATCGGGGCCTCGGTCAAAGCCGCCGGGGACCAACTGCGGGGGTGCTCCATTGAACTGCTCGCCGATCAGGAATGCGGAGAGGACAACATGTTGCCCTACGAGGAACTGCTGGGCGACGCGATGGCGGGCAATCAGACCTGGTTTGCGCGCGAAGACTACGTCGAGGAAGCCTGGAGGATTGTAGACCCGATCCTGGATGAGCAGAACGTGATCGAGTACAAGCCGGGTACCTGGGGTCCTGCGGAAGCAGACAAGCTGATTGAGCCGCAAGGGGGTTGGTGGGATCCCAAGTAGCGCTCAAAGCAGTTTCGCAATTACTGTGGTCTGGCAAAGATCGCGAGGAGTGGTTTTCCTTGAGAGAAAACTACGATAAGACCCGTCGCTTCGGTATAGACCCATTGCGAAACTGCTAGGCCAGCGCGTCCTGCAGCCGGAAGAGGGAGCCTACGCGATGGGAGGGCTTGTTGCTGAGGCTCTGCCAGTCGCCCGATTCCGCGACACGGCCGTTTTCTATGACGTAAATGATTTCTGCTCGCTGAATGGCGGAGATACGGTGGGCGATCAGCAGCACCGTGGCTCGGCCTTGCAGCCGCTCGATGGCATCAAGAATCCGCTTTTCGTTGTCGAAGTCGAGGCTGCTGGTGGCCTCGTCGAGGATGAGCAACCCCGGCTTACGGAGGAGCGCGCGAGCCAGGGCGATGCGCTGGCGTTGCCCGTGGGACAGGAGCATGCCGCGGTCGCCCACGGTAGTATCCAACCCCTGCGGTAACTCAAAGACAAACTCTGCGGCGGCCAGGCCCAGACTCTCTCTCATCTCTTTTTCTGAGGCATCGGGATTCGCCCAGCGCAGGTTGTTGCGCACGGTGTCGTGGAAGAGCACCGTGTCCTGGGCTACGTAACCAACTTGGCGGCGCCAGGCGCGGGCTGTTTGCGGGGTAAGCTCGACGCCATCCACGAGAACCTGGCCGGTGACGGGGGCGAGCAGGCCGTTGATCAGGTCGGCGACGGTGCTCTTGCCCGCGCCCGAGGAGCCTACGATGGCGGTGACTCTGCCCGCCGCGATGGCCAGCGATAAATCATCCAGCACCAGGGGCCGGTCTGGCTCGTAACGGAAGCCGACGTGCTCCAGGCGGATCTCATGCGCCGGCCCCGGCCCGGGTCCGGCTACGCTGGGCACTTCCGCGTTGGCCACGCACTCCTGATAAATCGTCATGAGGTTTTCAAAGGCGGGGAGCTCGGTGAGGAACGCCTGCAATTGGCTTTGACCTGCAGCTAAGCGGGGGAAAAGGCGGGTAAAGACGGCCAGCAACAAAAGGATGGAAGCCGGCGCCACGTTGAGAATCTGCAGCGATGCGAAGATGATCGCGCCCAACACAAGCAGGGAACCGGCTTCGAACCAGAACGCTGCCGCTGCCTGGCTGCGGGTGTTTTCCAGACTTTGCTGCAGGGCGGAGGACTGGAGCGATGAGAACATTTCCAGATCGCTGGTTTGTGCGTCGTAGAACTTCATCGCTTTGAGGTTCTGCAGGTGTTCGGTGGCCGCCGAGTAGACCTCGCTCACGCTCTCTGAAACGGCGGACCCGCCCCGGTGGACGTCGCGCATCCAGCGGCGGGATAGGAGCAGGAGAACGGCTCCCGTGGCCAACACAAGCAAGGTCATGCCGGCGGAGAGCTTGAGGGCAATGGCAATGTACACCAGGGCGAGGATGCTGTTCGCCAGGGCGCCGATCAGCAGGTACGTGCAGGTCGCGACCCGGGCCAGCTCGGCGGTGAGGGCGTGGGTAAAGTCGGAGGAGCGGCGACGGACCAGGAACAGCCAATCCGCGTTGATGATGGCCTGGTAGAGGCGTCTGCTCAAGGCCAGCTCGTAGCCGAGCGCGGTGCGAAAGGTGAGCACGGATTGTATGCGGCTGAAAAGCGATCGCAGGGCCATGAGGAGCATGAAAATCAGCAGCAGAGTCGCCAGCCACAGGGAAGGACGTAGTCCGCTGAGGACCAGCAGGTCGCGTACCTCGCCGGTGTAGTGGCCGACATGACCCTGGTTGGCGAGGTTGAAACCGGCAACCTGGAGGATGGGGAAGAGTAAGGCCACCCCCAGGCCTTCGGTGAGCGAGGTAAAGGTCATGATGAGCACGGCAGCGAAGAGCTGCCAGCGCGCGATTTGAATCAGGCTGGTGAGGTATTGCAGAAAAGGTCGTTTGGAGGCCGCTAGCTGAGCGGCGGAAAGCGCGGCGAGAGTCCTCTGCCCGTGAGGAGTGGCAGTGGATTCGCTGCGGGGGACCGGCATGCCCAAACGATAGCAGAGGCAGGGTGGCGTGGAGATTGGCAAGAGGGGAACAGTATTTCTCGCTGAAGCTCTTGCGGGGCATAACAGAACTTGTCATCCCGAATTAAACTCGCTTGCCGCCAGCAAGTTAAGCGTGGAATGAACGCGCTTGGGCTCTATCCCGGCCACAATCGCCGGGTGCCCCACATCCCCGATTTCCTGTGTAGTTTCGTGGGTTCCCTGAACTTCATGCGGCTCTCCTTAAAGAGAGCCGCACACGCGGTCCTGTCTAGAGCTGCGTACAGGAAATTCGGGGCATCTCGCTCGTTTTTCGCGAGATGTGGGATACCGCAGGTCTTCCCCTCAAGCCTCTCGCGGCCTGACAGATCTACACGGGTGCCCCATGTTCGCACCAGCGTACGTGGGCCGAAAACGATGGGCGAAGCCCTTCGACGGCCTTTCGTTCCGGACTATACCATTTGTTCATTAGTTGAGGGGCTTGCGGTTCTCCTCGCATGGCGCCTGGCCAGCCAGCTAATATTCGTCTGCGACATTTCGTCTTCTTAGGTTAGCCGAAGGCCCATCAACAAAAAGCTGTGGTGGGCTTCGCCCATCGTTTTCGGCCCTCGTACGCTGGTGCGAACATCGAGGGGCACCCGTACGGAGTCGTTAGGCCCGTAACAGCTTGAGGGGGAGGGCCGTGGTATCCCACATCTCACGAAAAACGAGCGAGATGCCCCGAATTTCCTGTACGCAGCTCTAGACAGGACCGCGTGTGCGGCTCTCTTTAAGGAGAGCCGCATGAAGTTCAGGGAACCCACGAAACTACACAGGAAATCGGGGATGTGGGGCACCCGGCGATTGTTGCCCGATAAGGCCGGAGATTGGTCTGCGGATATAGTGGGAAGATGACGAAGTTGAAGCTTGGCTCCACCGTTTGCCATATGCCTAATCCGGTGGCTGCGGATGTGGCGGGGGAGACGGTGCTCATGAGCCTGGCGCGCAGTCGCTGTTACGGACTGGGCGAGATCGGCAGCGAGATTTGGAGCAAGCTGGCCTCACCCGTGCGGGTGGAAGATCTGATCGAAGAATTGAGCGCTCGCTACGAAGCCCCTCCCGGGATGATCGAACGCGACGTCCTTCACCTGCTCACACAAATGGCACAGGAAGGGCTGATCAAAATCAGCTGATCCCAACTTGACAAAAGAGTAACGGGAAGCAAGAATGCCCGCTGGTTCGGCTCAAAAGGCTAAAAGGAAGAGACCATGGAAGAGTTAACGATTAAGGGCGCAGAGAGCAGTCGCTGGGACTGCGTAAGTTTAGGCGAGGTCATGCTGCGTCTGGATCCGGGTGAAGGCAGAATCCACACTGTGCGGCAGTTTCAAGCCTGGGAAGGTGGAGGCGAATACAACGTGGCCCGCGGACTCCGCCGCTGCTTTGGCATGCGCACCGCGATTGCCACTGCGTTCGCTGATAACCCGATCGGCAGGCTGGTGGAGGATCTGATCCTGCAAGGGGGCGTTGATACTTCGCTGGTTCGCTGGGTTCCTTACGATGGCATCGGCCGTACGGTGCGTAATGGCATCAACTTTACCGAACGCGGTTTTGGAGTTCGAGCTGCCGTAGGCTGCTCCGATCGCGGCAACACTGCAATCTCCCAGGCGAAGTTGGGCGATTTCGATTGGGAGGCGATTCTGGGGCCGGCCAACGGGGCCAGGTGGCTGCATACCGGAGGCATCTTCGCGGCGCTCTCGCCCTCGACCCCCGATGTCGCGGTGGAAGCGCTGGATAAGGCGCGCAAGTATGGGACGATCACTTCTTTCGATTTGAATTATCGCGACTCTCTTTGGAAATCGATTGGGGGCAAGGCGAAGGCGCAAGAGGTGAATCGAGAGTTGGTGAAGAAGCTCGACGTTCTGTTCGGGAATGAAGAGGATTTTTCCGCCATGCTGGGAATCAAGCTCGAAGGGGTGAAGGAAGACTTCGACGAGTTGCCGGTTGCCAGCTACGAGAAGATGCTGCGCGAGGTCGCCGCTTCCTACGGGAACCTGAAACTGGTGGCAACCACGCTGCGTACGGCGCAAACTGCTTCGCGCAATGCCTGGGGCGCTATGGCGATTTACAAGGATCAGATTTTGTATGTGCCGCAGCGGGAGATCGACATTATGGATCGGGTGGGCGGCGGAGACTCGTTCGCTTCCGGGTTGATCTTCGGAATGCTGATGGGGAAGCCCGCGCAGTGGGCAGTGGCCTGCGGTGTGGCGCATGGCGCTCTCGCCATGACCACTCCAGGAGACACCAGTACGGCCTCTCGCGCAGAAGTGGAACGGGTGATGCTTGGGGGCTCTGCGCGCATTGCCCGTTGATGTTGATAAACACCTATTAAAGGAAAAAGAGAATGTCTGAGGAAGTGAAGCAACAGCTTGAGGCAGCGGGGATTATCCCTGTACTTAGAGCACGGTCGGCCAAGGAAGCGATTGGCGTGGTAGAGGCGATGGTTGCCGGCGGCATCACGGTCATGGAAGTGACCATGACTGTCCCCGGTGCGATCGACGTATTGCGAGAACTGAAACGTATCTACGGCAACAAGCTGCTATTGGGCTCAGGTACGGTTACCGATAGAAAAGAATGCGCCGACACCATTGAAGCAGGTGCGGAGTTCGTGGTCAGCCCTAGCCTGCATATGGACGTGATTCAAGAAACGAAGGCGCGGGGTAAAGTGTCCCTCCCTGGCGCGCTGACGCCTACCGAGGTGATCACTGCCTGGCAGGCCGGTGCAGACTTCGTTAAGGTATTTCCCTGCTCGGCAATGGGAGGGGCCAGCTACCTGAAGTCGCTCAAGGCCCCGTTTCCGTTTCTCCGTTTGGTGCCGACCGGTGGGGTAACGCTGCAGACCGCGGCCAGCTTTCTGGAGTCCGGTGCATCGGCTCTCGGCGTGGGCGCGGATCTGGTCAACGTCTCCGCCCTGGCGGAAGGCAAGCCTGAAGTCATCACCATCGCGGCACGTGCGTATCTCGACATCATCGCTCGCACCCGGGCGGCAGCGAAAGCATAAAAAGAAAGAGGGTAGCAAATGAAAGTAACTGCGATTGTGTTAATGGCTGTGGCCATGCTTGGGCACGCATCCCTGGGGCAGGAGGCCATGCCTACGCCCGATCAATATTCACCCGCCGATCTGATGGCGATGGAGAAGAGTCTGGAGCAGAAGGCCGATGCTTCCGGGTTGGCTACCGAGACACTCAAGAAATATGCCTCGGACTACACCATGCTGGCCTTTCGTAGTAAGAGCGGAAAGGCGGAGCTGCACGAGAAATTCGCCGACTTTTATTTTGTTGTCGGCGGCGAGGCAACGCTGGTTTCCGGTGGCCATATCGTGAACAGCTCGACCACCGCCCCGGGCGAAGTGCGAGGCGACTCAGTACAGGATGGCAAGGAAACCAAGCTCAAGAAGGGCGACATCGTTCACATACCGGCCAATATCCCTCACCAGTTGGTGCTGGCTAAGGGAGGTACCTTCCAATACTTCATCGTCAAGGTGCAGGAAATCAATTGACGGTGAGAGCCCGCTGGTAAACTTCGACCGTGCGTGCGGCCATGGCGCCGGCCGTAAACTGTTTGCTCCAAAGGCGCCGTCCCGCGCTGCCGAATGTGACCCGCAATGCGGGCGCACTGATCATGCGAGCCAGCGCATACCTCAACCCCTCGAAGTCTCCGCGACGCGCCAGCAAACCGGTTTCCTCGTTGCGCACGGACTCGTGAATGCCGCCGACATCGGTAGCTACGACCGGCAAGCCGGCGCGCATGGCCTCGAGGATGCTGATGGGCAAAGCCTCGAAGTGGGTGGAGAGAACAAAGATCTGCGCTTCCATGAGCAAACGGTCCACGTTCGTTTCTGGCGGCAGTATGCGCACCCGGTTGCTCAGACCAGCTGCCTCGATTTGAGCGGCCACGCGCGGCTCGAGTTCGCCTGCGCCTACCAGCAGCAAACTCCACTTCATGCCGAGCAAACCAGAAAGCGCCTGGATTAAGGTGCGGTGATCCTTCTGGGAAGCGAATCGTGCCACCATCACCATCACCGGTGGTTGGGCATCGATCGGCCGTAGCCTCACCTGCGCGGTCTCCGCAATCCCGTTGAGGACCACATCCAGGGTAGCCGGCGGAAATACCCCAAGTTGCTGTGCGTACTGCCGTTCAAACTCGCATACGTTGATGACCCGCGTGCCCAGCCGTGCGGCCAGCGATTCTGCCCAGCAGTAGAGCGGATTCGGTTGCATCGAGGTGCGATCGAGCACGGACCATCCATGCGGGGTAAAGACGCTGGGAAGGTGATGAAGGCGCGCAGCGGCACGTCCCAGCGAACCGGCCTTGGCGGTGTGGGCGCATACCAGGTCAGGCTTCAATACGCGCAGGGCACGCCATAGCTGGACGAGAGCGGCGGCATCGAGATGTGGCCGCAGCGGACGGACAAGACTCCTGGCCTCTATCCAGGGGATTCCCGCGTGGCGGAGCTGGTCGGTGAAAATGCCGGGTGCTCCGGTGATCACGGTAACCTCATGGCCCAGCCTGCGCAGCTCAAGGGAGAGCTCGCGTACGTGAGTCTGCGCGCCGCCGAGAACGTCCCCACGGGTTAGCACGTGGACAATTTTCATCCGCGGCCCTGCTTGTCTTTTGCTAACACTTGGGATGGGAGGAAGGTCTCGTTGCTCGGCCGCCCATACCATTCGGAGAGCAGATTCCAAACGATGCGCCACTCCGCCAGCTCTGCCACGGTGGGCGCCTTCGCGGCCTGATGACCGAAGCGGTGTTCAAAGCCTCCCAACATCGCCACGCTGTTGGCAGCAAACCGCGCCGCCGTGATTCCCAGGAGCTGGATCTTCTGCCAACTGTCCGGAGCGGCGGTGGGCTGCTTGCAGACATATTGGATGTGCAGCAATTTGTAACGGAAAAGCTTTTTAAGGGTGACTCGCTCGCCCCGGTATCCCAGCAGAACCTGAGGAAGATTCGCGAATTGGCTTAGACGATAGCTTCGCAACAGCAGCTCCTGATCCTGGGCTAACCAGGCGCTCTCTTCGTAGCGCCAACGGCGAAACCACTCGATGCGGCCCATCCATAGCGGGTGCCACAAGGGAAAGCCGCGGAAAGGCGAACGGATGATGGCGGCATGTTCCTGCGCGGGGGTGAAGCGCCAGAGCGGCCGCCCTTGTTTGCCGAAGACCATGGCTCCGGCACTGCACAGATCGACCTCCGCATGCTGGTCGAGGAAAGCCAGTTGTTGCGCCAGCCGATCGGGGTAAGCGATATCGTCGGCATCCATTCTGGCGAGGTAGCTGCCCCGCGCCCGGTCAATGCACTCGTTCAAGCGTGCCGCGAGCCTGCGCCGCCGCCCGTCACTCCAACAAATCACCCGCGGGTCATCGAAGCTGCGCGCGATCACCAGACCAAGATCGTCCGAGCCATCGTCGCAGAGCAAGAGTTCGAAGTCGCCATAGCTCTGGGTCAGGACCGAGCGAATGGACAGCTCCAGGGTGGCCGCGCTGTTGTAGTAGGGCATGGCGATGGTGATGATGGGGTCAGCCATTGGAGCTCGTCATTTGGTTCGTCATTCGGATTTAGAATGCGGGGTTGGGGATGGGGCGACCCCGCTGTAATTCTCCGCCCAGAGACTGGAAAACAGCCGCATATTGCGGCGCCAACCGTTGCAGGCTAAAGCGCTCCTCGACCACTGCGCGCCCTGCAGCGCCCATGCGGCGGCGCAGGTTGGCGTCTTCGAGCAGCGCCGTGAGTGCGTCGATCCACTCGCCTTCGCAGCCGGCGCTGAGGCCGACGTCGCCCAGGGCAAGGACCTCGCGATTCATTCCCGCGGCGGTCACGACCACCGGCAGCCCCGCGGACATGTAACAAAGCATTTTGTAACTGCACTTGCCGTTGCACCAGTCGGTGTCAGCCAGGGGCATCAAGCCTATGGACATGCGGGCAAAGGCGGCTTGCTCGGTGCGCGGAGTCCAGCGTTCGAACTCCACCCGAGATTCGGGAAGCAGCTTGAATTGGGGTGGGCGATCGGCGACCACCAGCAGTTTGGCGCGGCTGAAATGCTGCAGGACCCGCATCAGTGCCCGCTCGATGGCATACAGAAAAGGAAAGTTGCCGCTGGTGCCGGTCCAACCCAGGAGCAGGGCCGGCGGCTGATCGTGGCTTTCTTCCGCGTGGGCCCGGCGCGGCCGGTACCAGAAAGTGTTGACCGCCGTGGGGATGACGGCGATGTTGGTGTTCCAACGGGAAAACTGGTGGGCCAGGAAGTTGTTACCGCACACCACCAGGTCGCTGGCCCGGGCCAGATCCCCGGCGCGATGGCCGCCGGTATTCAGCCAGACAGCGTCATCGATGTCCAGGATCATAGGCCGCTTAGCGATGGCCTGGAGGGGTGTGAAAGCGGGCAGAAGCTGACGTGAGATCCAGGTTACGTCGGCCTTCCAGGAACTGGTGAGGGCGGCGGCGCGAGAGGCTGCTGTCGCAGCCATCCACAGCGGGCGGAGGACGATCTGCCGCGGCAGGATGTTGCCCCAGGGCAAGGGATATTCGCGTACGTCAATACCTAAGGCGCTGAGGGGCGAAATGTATTGGCGCACCCGCGCTCTGGCGCTGGGCACCATCACTCCACCGGTGTAGGCTGCGACTCTCATGGTTGCGGCTCCGGCTCTCCCATGGGCGGCCAGCGCCGGCGCAGGCGCTGGGTAAGGCTGGGAGTGAAATAGACCAAGGTAGAGACTCCGCCGGCTTTTATCCAGAACGTGACCTGGGCGAAATACTCTTCAGAGAAGACGGTCATGACGGTGGCATAGACAAAAGCCCCGAGCGTGAATACCGCCCAGCAACTGCCATGGATCGCGCAACGGTAGACATAGGTGCTGAGAAAGCCCACCAGGAACATCAGCCCGATGGCTCCGCGCATGCCGCCATGATCCATGTAGTAGGGCAGGAAGGCGGTGTAGACGTTGGTCATCTGGGAGGGAGAGATTTTTGTGTATTCGAGATTCCGGTCGCGCTCGGAATAGCGTGCGCCGAATCGATTGGCAATCCGTTTGGCGAACTTCCCCAGATCCCAGCCGTAGCGCAGCTCCGGATTCTGCCGGTTTCGGTCGAAGGCGATGATGCCGCCAAGCCAGTAAGTTCCAAAGCCCTGGGCAACGTGGGGAAGGTTGTCGGTCAGGGAGGCGCCCGCAGTCGCGCCGTATTTGCTCATGGAAATCTGGCCTGCGCAGAAGACGAGAAGAAACGCCAGGCCCATGATGGCCAGCAGTCTTGTTGGTGCGGCGCCTCTGCTGAGCCAGAGGATGACGATGGAGCTGACTAACAGAAGCAGCACCTCGGAGCGGGCTCCGTTCAGTAACTGGTATCCGCCAGCCAGCAGGACCAGCAGCAGAGTGCGTAGCGCGCGTCTGCCGGTGTCGGCGTATTCATATACGGCGATCAGGGCAACGATGGTCAGGAAGGGCAGGATGAATGACTCGAGCGGAAGATTCCCCTGGCCCGATATGTTGGCCTTACTGGACGCGATGCGAATCTGCCTCCACAGGCTTTGGCGCGGGGCGATGGTTGCGCTCAGGCGTTTGAAATATAGGTAGAAGAAGGGGATGTTCAGGAGGAAAAGGAATCCTGCGGCGGTCAGCCATCGGTCGACCTGTATACGCCGCCTGGCGGGAACGGTGGTGAGTGATCTCCATTTCGCTAGCGGAGATACTACGGCGCAGATTCCGCCGAGAGAGAAGGCCACGACACCGGCCAGCACGATTTCATCGGCTGTGCTGGTCAAGGGGTAATAGATGTCTCCGCACAGCCAGACGGCCAGCAGTGTCATGGTCCAAATGGTCCCCAGCGATGCTGGAGGGAACAGGATGGATCGCCCGTAGCGGTACATGACCAGGCTCCACAACGCCAGCAGTGCGATCGTAACCGGCAGTGTCATTTAGTGCTCTCCATCGTCTGGGCTAGCGTTAATTCCCAAATCTTCATCGGCCTTCAGGACCCCGGGATTCTGCTCGCAGCATCTTTAGCCGGGAAACCGTATTTCTTGCGCTGCCACAAAGGATCGGGTGCCCCATCCTTCGCGCTGTTGGCGAAGGTGGGATGCCACTGCTCTTCCCCCGAGGCCCTTCCCCGCAACTTCTGCTTATCCCACCCTTCGCAGAAAGCGCGAAGGATGGGGCACCCGATCCTTTGTGGCTGGGCAAGTAATACTCGCCTCAACCATTCGATTCTGTCCCTGGTAACCTTCGGCATCCTCCCAGACCAACCTGGTTCGCGGCACTAGGCGCTGCCGATGGTGGTGTAGTACCTGGCATAGGCCTTGTGGGTGGCGTCGGTGGCAATGGCCGACTCATTGAGAACAATTCCGGCGATGGGTACGCTGACCCGGCGAAGAGTCTCTACGGCTACAGCAAGGGATTTCATGGGAGTTTGTCCGCTGCGCACTGCCAGCACAGCGAGGTCGGCCGCAGCGGCCAGTTCGAGTGTTTCCGCGCAGCCCAGCAGGGGAGGGGAATCGAGAACAACTAAATCAAAATCCAGGGTGGCCTGGTCGAGAATTCCCCGCATCTGCGGTCCGATCAGGGCTAAGGCGAGGGGCAAGGGTAGACCGGAGCCTAAGACTGAGAGGTTTGGGCGGCCCGGCACGGAGCGGGTGGCTGAACTCCAGTGGCTTCTGTGAGCAAGCACTTCCGCCAGGCCGGCATCGGGATCCAGACGGACGAGTCTTTCGATTGCGGGTTGACGCAGGTCAGCATCGATCAGCAGGGTACGCTTGCCTTGTTCGGCGTGAGCCATGGCGAGCGACAGCGCCAGCGTGGACTTTCCTTCGCCGGGCAAAGCGCTGGTGATCAATACGCTCTTAGGCGCGTTCGACTGCTCGGAGAGCATGAGATATCCCCGGAGGTGGCGAACGCCCTCGTCGAAAAAGCCGCCCTGCAGGCCGCGCCACCGGCTGCCTGCGATGCGCATGCCGTCCGGGCCTAGTGCGAGGCGAAGCTGCATGTCAGAGACTTTGGGCAGGGAGCAGACTACCGGCACGCCGAGCGCCGCTTCCACGGCCTCGGGTTCTTTTGCCGTCACGTCCGTCAGTTCCGCCCAGATCACGCAGGCTGAACAGGCACAGACAAAGAAGGCCATGGACAGGCCAACAATTGTCACCCAATTGGGAAAGACCGGCTTGGCTGCCGGACGGGCAGAATCTGCCAGGCGGACGATGTTGTTTTGCAATTCGGAATTGATGCCCGATTGCTTAATCTTGGCGAATAAATCTTCGTAAACTTTTTCTGCTGCCTCGGCTTCGTGCTTCAGCTGCAGGTAATCAAAGGACTGCGAGGTTAGGTCGTCGACCTGCTGTTTGGTTTCGCTGACCGCCTGCGAGAGCATCTGCTCGCGAACCAGGCTCTGGCGATACTCCACGCCGATGCGGGTGGCAACATTGCCGCGGCTCTCGTCGAGCGCGAGGCGGGCTTCCTCGACCTGCGCCGCTGCCTTTTTATATTCCGGGTGCTGATCTCCGTAGGTCGCGCCCACCAGGGCCAGGTTCGCCCTGGCTACCTGCAGCTTCTCTACGTCTTTGGTGAGATCGCTCGATTGACCCGACACCTCGACCTCGGGCAGGGTTCCATCCCTGGCTTCACGATAGACGGCCTCCTTGGCGATGCGATCCGCCTCCGCCGCGCTGCTCTCCGTATTGAGTGCCTGTAGCCTGGCCACCAACACACTGGTCTTCTGCTCCGGATCGGCGGTACCGAGGTTCCGTTGATAGACCATCAGGGCGCGGTGAGTCGACTCCATTTTCTCTTTGAGGTCGATCAGTTGCTGCTCCATCGAAGTGGTGAGGCGGCCAGCTTCCTTGACCCGGGTATCGAAAATGTTCCGCAGGTAGGAATCAGCAATTCCGTTGGCGACGTCCGCGGCTAACTGAGGGTCTTCATCGCGATAGGTGATGGTGAGTAAGTATGTGTTGGGGTCGCGCTCGACTTTAAGATGCTTCAGTACGATGGGTGCATTCCTGATCGCATGCTGCCTTCCCGCCGAGTAATACCAGAACACGTACCGGCGAAATTGGCGCTCCCGCTGCAGCAGGTCGTATCGTTCCGTTACCGGACGCAGGATGGTGTCAGCCTGCAGCAGACCTTGCTGCGTAGCCATGAATTGGTCATCGCCGGTGGAGAGGAGACGATTGTCTCCAATCG
>Ga0302325_10014890_pt1 | contig 16541 bp, 15 predicted proteins | sample Palsa_T0_2_FD_201948 | JGI IMG/M metagenome (GOLD analysis project Ga0302325, IMG submission 201948) | Peat permafrost microbial communities from Stordalen Mire near Abisko, Sweden - Palsa_T0_2 | ecosystem: Environmental > Terrestrial > Soil > Palsa > Peat permafrost | place: Sweden: Abisko... | reverse complement strand
CGGCTCACGTCCTTCCTCGAGGGACGCGTCCTCAAGATGTTCATGCGCCCCACCGGGCTGGGGATGCGCATCCTCGGCCGGGGCAGCGGGACCCTGGGCGCGGTCCTTCAGCGCGTCACCGGCGTCGACCTGCTCGCCGATCTATCGACGTTCTTCCGGCTCCTCGGAACGATGACCGACGACTTCCGGGCTCGTGCCGCGGAGGTGGAGAAGATGCTCAAGGCGAGCACGACCGCCTTCGTCGTCGTGACCTCAGCGCAGCGCGAGCCCGTCGACGAGGCGATCTGGTTCCGGCGTACGCTGCAAGAGACCGGGCTCCCATTTACGGGAGTGATCGTCAACCGCGTCCATCACGAGATCCTCGGCTCCGCTCCCGGCGGGAGCGATGAGGTGGCCGCGGCGCTCGAGACCGGTCTCGAGCGCGAGCTCGCCGCGCGCGTAGCCGAGAACTTCTACGACTACCACGTCCTGGCTCGGCGCGACGAACTGAACATCGCCCGCCTGGCCTCCGGCAACGACGATCGCCCGCTGATGCTAGTTCCCCACTTCGACGACGACGTCCACGACGTCGAAGGGCTCCTCCGCATCCACCGCTACCTCTTCGCCTCCGACGCCGACCGCGCGCGGATGATCGCCGAGGTCGTGGCCTAGAACGTCAACCTTGCGCGCCGACGAGAAACCAGCGCGCTGTGCCCGAATCCGTCCAGCTTGACCACGTGAGCAGCGCCTTCCCCCACTCCTCCTTCTCCGTGTCCACATGAGACGGCCCGTCGTCGCCCGCGACGCGCCGGACCATCCTCACCCTCCCCTCGTGCAGGAGCTCCCACACGGCTCGCTCGGCGAGCGCGAGTCGCTCGCTGACGCGCCACTCCGGGTGCCTGCTGTTAGCGAGCCACAGCACCTGGTAGATCGCCAGCCGATTGGCTTCACATTGCGCTTCCAGCACGTCCTTGAACGCGACCAGGGCGTCGGACCCCATGGCATTCCCGCCTGCCGCCGCCCGCGCCTGAGCGCCGTCCAGCAGTCGCTGGGTGACTTCCTCCCCCTTCCGGGTCACGTTCTGCCAGCCGCGGCCCATACCCATCTCGTCGGGCCGCAGCTCGGGCCCCTCGAAGATCGTCAGCTTGGTCACCTGGGGCTGCCATTTGCGCTCGCCCATATCGACGACCGCGCCCTGCGTCCACGGGACGAGGATCTTGGACATCAGCTCCCGCTCGGAGAGGTTGAATGTGCAAGCGACATGCGGGAACTTGCGAAACTCGACGTGGAACACGACGTAAAGCCTTACACGCCCGCCGAAGCTCGACCACCGGAGCGGCCGCCAATCTCCTACACGGCAGCCGCCGCTTCGGCGAGCAGGTGGTCGGCGACCTCGCACAAATCGGAGTCGAGATGGCCGCAGAGGACGTCGCGCAGTAGCGCCCGTAGGTGCTCCGCCAGCTCCGCGACGAGCGCATCCACTCCGGCCTGCGCCGGGGCGAGACCGGAGATGACCGCGCGCTCGAGCGAGATCGCATGGGCCGTGCGCTCCGCGAGGGTAGGCCGATCGGCCGGTCTCGCGCAGAGCACGGCGAGCCGCTGCGCCATGCGGCCGCTGGCCGGTCCCTCGGGCTCGAGCATCGCGCGCAAGGCGAGCAGGTAGTCGGTCAGGGCCTCGAAGGGGGCCAGCCGCTCGCGGCCCATCTCGAAGCGCGCGAGTGCCCAAGCGAGCTCCCCTCCGGACGGCGTGCGGCGCGCGATCAGGCTGCAGAAGGCGCGCAGCTCGTCCTCCTCTTCGGCCGGGATCAGGGTGACTCCGCGCGGTCGCCCACTACTCCCGAGCGAGAACGGCCGCCACACGCCCGCGTCTGCCCGCATCCAGGCGAGCGGGCCGAGCGCATACCCGCCTCGCTCGAACAGCCTGAGCGCGGTGAGAGCGCGGCGAAACCGAAGACGGGCGGTGGATTGGGGAGACGTCCTTGTCCCCGAGTGCGCGCGCTCCCCGGTGATCGTCAGGACGATGAGGACGTTCGGCTCGTCGCGCTCACCCCAGACCGCATCGGAGGGAGCGTCGGTCAGGGAGTTACCGGACTGGAGCGAGAGACCATCTCCGAGCGGTACCTCGTCGGTCTCGCGCTCGAGCGCCACGCCGAGCAGCGGGGCGATCACGGTCGTCGCGGCGGTTCCCTCGTAGAGCGCGAGCTCGAGCTCGGCGTAGGACGCCTCGAAGCGCTCCGGATCGAACCCGAACTCGCTCCGGTCGGCGAAGACACGACTGAGGAAGGAGCGCAGGGCCGCATCGGCGCGCTCGCGCGGCTCGGCGGGCGCCGCAGACCCGGAGCGCGCGCTCACGTAGGCGTCGAGGCCGTCCGCGGCGGCCAGCATCCGCGCCACCGGGGCATAGCTCGGCAGCGCGGTCAGGCGCTCCGCTCGGTCGCGAATGAAATCGCCCGTGAGCGGTCGGTAGCAGTACAACGGTGCGCTCCCGCCTCGCTCCTCTACGAGCTCGAACGGGACCTCGGCGCCATCGGCCGTCTCCGCCTCGAGCTGGCCGGCGGCCTGGGAGGTGAACGCCTCGAGCAGCTGGTGGAGCGTCCGGTTGCGCACGTCGGCCGTTTCGATGCCGGCGGCGGCAGTCCTGTCAGCGCAGCGAGGCTTGCAGCGGGCTCGTGGTCAGCGGCCGTCGTCGATCTCGTCAAGATGCTCGATGTTCGCCAGGTCCGTCGGGTCGGCGCTCGGACCGCCGGCAAACCAAGCTTCGAGGATCTCGCGGAGCTCGGCGTGCGACGTCGCACGGAGGCTGAGGGCGAGCACGTTGGCGTCGTTCCACCTGCGGGCACCATCCGCCGTCTGCGCGTCGGCGCACAGCGCGGCGCGGATCCCTGGGACCTTGTTGGCGGCGATCGACGCGCCCGTGCCCGTCCAGCAGGCGACCACCGCCTGCTCCGCGCGGCCGTCGGCCACGTCTCGTGCGGCGGCCTCGCTGGCCCAGGCCCAGTCGTCACGCTCGGCGTCGGTGTAGGCGCCGTGGAGGATCGGGACGTGGCCGCGACTACGCAGCTCCTCGGGCAGAACGCGCGCGACGCCGGTCAGCTCATCGACGGAGACGGCGATCCTCACGGGTGGTTGGTGCGTCAGGCAGCTACGACGGCCGGCTCGCGCTCAGCGACATCGGCCTCGTCGGCGGACACCTCTGGGCAGTCGCTCCCGAGCCACACGCTTCCGTATTCCCGCATGCTCTCGATCAGCGGCACGAGTGCCCGGCCCTTCTCCGTGAGCGCGTATTCGACCCGCGGCGGAACCTCGGGATAGGTCTGGCGCTCGACGACTCCTTCCTCCTCGAGCGCGCGCAGCCTCAAGGACAGCGTTCGCGGGCTGATGCCCTGCAGCGAACGCTCCAGCTCACAGAACCGCGAGCGTCCATCCGCCAGATCGCGGATCACCAGCAGCGTCCACTTTCCACACACAATCTCTGCGGTGCGACAAACAGGGCACGAATCCCGTGAAGACATCTCTAAGGCCAATTATAGCGCGACGCTTTACGAACTGAAGTGGGCCTAACGGCGCTATGCGCTCAGCAAGCGCCACACGGCGGCACGAGCCTGCCAGGCGACAGCGACGGCGCTATGCGCTCGGCAAGCGCCACACGGCGGCACGAGCCTGCCAGGCGACAGCGACGGCGCTATGCGCTCGGCAAGCGCCACACGGCGGCACGAGCCTGCCAGGCGACAGCGACGGCGCTATGCCGCAACGCCAGGCCGCGGCGGCGGCGGCGAGGATCGCTGCCGGCCGGGGCCCGAGGGTGAGGCGGAAGGCCTGGTCCCCCCCGATACCTCCGCTGTGTCCGGCGTGCCGGGCCGCCTGAGGGTGACGGGGCCTGCCCCGGTGTCGCGAGCGCCGGGGTCGACTAGGTCGGCCATCGAGGTGGAGGTTCGACCTTCGGCGGCCATCGAGGTGGAGGTTCGACCTTCGGCGGCCACCAGGAGCTTGAAGTCATGCGGACTCGAGGCGACGCGCAGCGCGTCCTCGATCGATACCCGTCCCGCCTGGTGATGACTGAGTAGCGCTTGATCGAAGGTCTGCATCCCGTAGTACTCGCCTTCGGCGATGACCTCGCGAAGCCGGCCCGTCTGCTCGGGGTCGACGATCATGTCACGAGCGCGGCCGGTCATCCTCAGGATCTCGCACACTGCAACTCGACCGTCGCCGGTCGGCGTCTGGACCAGGCGCTGGGAGATGACCGCCTTCAGCGTGCCGCCGAGCATCGCCCGGGCCTGTTGGTGCTGATGGGGCGGGAAGAAGTCGATGATCCGGTTCACGGTCTCGGGTGCGTCGAGGGTGTGGACGGTGGAGAGGACGAGGTGGCCGGTCTCGGCCGCCGACAGGGCGGCTTGCACGGTTTCCTCGTCGCGCATCTCGCCGATGAGGATCACGTCCGGGTCCTGTCGCAGGACACGACGGAGGGCGCGACTGAAGGAGGAGGTGTCCATTCCGACCTCGCGCTGATCGATGATCGAATTACGGTCCGAGTGCAGGTACTCGATCGGATCCTCGATTGTCACGATGTGGCGGGACTTCGTCTCGTTGATCTGGTCGATCATGGCGGCGAGCGTCGTCGACTTTCCGGAGCCGGTGGTGCCGGTGAGGAGGATCAGACCGCGCTCCTCGTCGGCGATCTCGCTCATCACCGGGGGCAGGCCGAGGTCGTCGATCGTGCGGACGGCGAAGGGAATTACGCGAGCCGCGATCGAGACCGTTCCGCGCTGCATGAACGCGTTGACGCGGAAGCGCGCGAGGCCCTCCACGGCGTAGGCGAAGTCGACCTCGTGCTCACGGTCGAACTCGGCCAGCTTGTCGTGGTCGGTGAGCATCTCGCGCAGCACCCGGTCGGTGTCGACCGGGCGCATCGGCTCGTACTCCTCGATCCTCTCGAGCTTGCCGTGGATTCGCGCTAGGGGGCGCGAGGGAACCTTGAGATGGAGGTCCGAGCCCTCTTTCCGCACTACATACCGAAGCGCCTCGTGCAGTTCGAACATCTGCGTGGAGTCATCGGTGCGGTGAGGTGCCCGCTTGAGCGGGCCCGCACCGCACCTGGACCTATTTGGACAGATGCTCCCGGAAGGGGGTGCTACGCCACGTCCCGAAGCTTCTGCGCCTCGGCGAGTGACTGGAGCTTCTTCAGCGACTGATTCTCGATCTGCCGGATGCGCTCGCGCGTCACGTTGAACGTGCGTCCGACCTCGTCGAGCGTGCGCGGGTGCTCGCCGCCGAGCCCGTAACGGAGCTCGAGCACGCGGCGCTCGCGATAGCTCAGGTTCTCGAGGGCTTCGCGCAAGGCCTCCTTGGTGAGGATCTCGGCCGCCCGCTCGTAGGGCGACTCGGCCCGCTCGTCGGCGATGAACTGGCCGAACTCGGACTCCTCTTCGTCGCCGACGGGCTTCTCGAGCGACACCGGAGCCTGCGCAGAGCGCTTGATCGACTCGACCTCGTCGGGCTCGATGCCCGTGACCTCGGCGATCTCCTCGGCCGTGGGCTCGCGACCAAGCTCGGTCACGAGCTTGCGCTCGGCGCGACCGATCTTGTTCAGCTTCTCGACCACGTGCACGGGGATCCGGATCGTCCTCGCCTTGTCAGCGAGAGCGCGCGCGATCGCCTGGCGGATCCACCAGGTCGCGTAGGTGGAGAACTTGAAGCCCTTGCGGTAGTCGAACTTCTCGGCCGCCCGCACGAGCCCGAGCGTTCCTTCTTGGATCAGATCGAGGAAGGGCAGGCCCTGGTTGCGGTAGTTCTTCGCGATGGAGACGACGAGCCGGAGGTTCGATTCGACCATCTTCTGCTTCGCGTCCAGGTCACCGCGCTCGATCCGCTTGGCGAGGTCGACCTCCTCCTGCGCCGTGAGCAACCGCACCTTCCCGATGTCCTTGAGGAACAACTGAAGGGAGTCGGTCGTCATGTCCGGCTTGAGATCGAGTGCCGTCTTGGGCTTGCGACGACCGCGCTTATCGGGTGCGCGCTCCACCTCCGCGGCAGCCAGCGCTGGGTCGACCTCCTCTACGAGCTCGATCTCCGCGCGCTCGAGGAAGCCGTGCAGCTCCTCGACATCGGCCTCGTCGAGATCGAGCTCCGACACCGCGCCGGCGATCTCGGCGTAAGTCAGCACGCCAACCTGCTGACCGCGGTTGACGAGTCCCTTGATCTCTTCGAGTTCCTGCAGTTCGGCTACTGACATCTGGTTCCGTTTCCGTCGAAATGCGTCGCCACCTGGAAACCGGCGTCGCGAGGGACTAACTGGCGGGATCTACCTGACGGCGCACACCCGCTACTCAAACATATACATCTATGGTACTCGCTATACTTTCTGAAGTCAAGGAAGGCCGGCCGCCCGGGGCATGAGCACGGCGATCATCTGACTAGGCGCCGCATTGGCGGCGTTCGCATCTAATACGTCAAATCTGCCTTCCCGTTTCAGGTTGCGGTCGAATTTCCTCGCAATTCGCGATCTACGGGTATATCGGCTCACCGTCACACCCGCCTGAATGACGTTCTAGACCGTTCGCGGCGGGGCGAAAGGGGGCGGCGGCCGCTATCGGGGCGCTGGTTGCCGGCGCGCGGGGCGGAGCGTCTCGGGTCTCGGTGCTCAGGCGTGGGCGTGGGCGTGGGCGCGGGCGCGGGCGTGGGCGTGGGGCGACGGCGAGGCGCGCGAGCGGCCGCGACAGCGACGGCGACAGCGACAGCGACGGCGACAGCGACAGCGACAGCGACTATCCGCTGGATTCGCAATCGCGTGCTGCGAAACCCCCGACATGTGGGGGTTTCGCAACGCGGGTCGCGCATTCGATCGCCAAGGTGCGTTTCGGAGCGACCGGCTGCGAGTCCCTCCGCCGCCGCGAAGCCCCGCACGCCTGAGATGGCGCCACCGGGCGTTGTGCGCGATCATTCGGCGGGCATGAGTGAGAACAGTCCCTCGGAGGTCCTCGGCGGCCTCCCGCGCACGCGGCCGCACCGCAGGAGCGACAAGCGCGCGGCGCCGACGCCTCCGGACCAGATCACGGCGCCGACCGCCCAAGCCGCCGCCAGCCCTCGCGCCAAGCCCGCCGCCACCCCTCCCACGAAAGCGACCGCCCGGCGCCCCACGCGCACGTCCGGACGCGCTAGGCCCGCGGCCACGCCCGCCTCGGCTCCGGGCGCGACGAAGCGTGCGACGCCCACTGCCGCGCGTGTCCGCCAGCCCGCACAGCCTCCGGGGACGCCGTCAGTGGCCGGGTCGCCACGCCCGGTCCCTGCCGCCCGCGCCGACGTCATCAGTTCGGCCGTGCGCGTGAGCGCCGAGCTCGCGGAAATGGGAATCTCGGCCGGCGCTTGGGCCCTGCGCGGCGTGGTAGCGCGACTGCCCAGGCCGTAGCAGAGGGGCGACTTTCTCGCCCCGGCCGACCCCGAGCTCGCGTCTTCAGCCCCGCGCCAAGCCGCGGATAACTCGCGGAGGCAAAGTTTCGTATACTCGCGCCTCCTTCAATGGCCGAGCGGTCGCCCGTCAGCGGGCGGCCGGCGGGGGAACCACTTGTGGGCCGTCAGGCTCACAGGGGCGAATCGGTGCGACTCGTACCGTAGCGCCACCCCAGCGCGAGCCCGTCAGCTCACCCCGTAGGCCGCAATGGAAGAGGAAGTCGATCGACGTGAGCCGACGCGCCCAAGCGAAGCTGGTGGCCATGCTCCTTGCGAGCCCGCTGTTCGCCGCCCCCCCGGTCTGGGCCTCCGGAGGAGGGTCGGGCGGAGCGTCCCCCACAGGGGCATCCCCCGAGGCTCCGTCCTCCGCGACGTCGGCTGCCCCCACCGCGTCGGGGTCCGGTGGGACGGTCCTCGGCCCGGGTCCAGCGGCGCTGGACGGCCCCCTCGCCGCCACCGCGACCGGCAACGGAATCACCGTCACCTCGAACGTGTCGGCGCTCCTCGGGCGTGCCCTGGCTTTTACGGGCACCACGCCCGCGACGGACGCCGGCGCCACGATCGCCGTGCAGCGGCTCGATGCCCAGGATGCGTGGGTGACCGCCGCTACGGGAACAGTGGACAGCGATGGAGCATTTTCGGTCCCCTGGAGGACCAACTTTGCGGGCCGGGTGACCGTGCGTACGGTCCTCGCGCAGACGGCGAGCGCGAGCCAGACGGGACAGACTTCTGCGCCGACCTTGGAGATCACCGTCTACCGACCGGGGCTCGCGACCTTCTACGGGAAGGGCTTCTTCGGACGGAAGACGGCCTGTGGCACGACCCTGAGGCGCGCCACCCTCGGCGTGGCAAGCCGGACCTTGAGATGCGGCACGCCGGTGCAGATCTACTACGGCGGGCGCACGATCGTCGTCCCCGTCATCGACCGCGGGCCCTACGCCAACGACGCGACCTGGGACCTCACGCAGGCGACCGCGGAAGCGCTCGGGATCATCGGCACCGAGACCGTCGGCGCCATGCCCGTGTAGCGCCCATCCGCCGTCGCGAGAACCTAAGCGGCCCGCAAGTTCTGCGCGCAGAACTTGCAAGGCAGGCGACCGAAGGCCGAGCCCACCTACCCCACGAGCCGCGGACCGCGGTCGTGCGGATCCTCATCCGCCTCGCGAGGGCTGGAGGCTTCCCCGGTCGCCATCCCAGCTGAGACCGCGGCGAATGTCCATTCCTCAGCAGCATCGATGAGACCAACAGCGTCGTTGGCGTCCTCCCCGAGGATGGCGATTCCGATCCCGACGGTGAGGGGCGCCCCGCGCCAAGGCTCGGCCTCCTGGACGGCGGCGGCGATCCGCGACCCGAGCGCCCGCGCTCCGGTCCGTCCCGTCGTGCGCGCGATGATCCACGCCCGACTCTCCGTCTCGCAGGCCAGGATGTCCTCGCGCCGGAGCGCGCTGCGCACGGCCTGCGCAAACCGCCCGAACGTTTCGCTGGCGCCGTGGACGGGCTCCACGGCGGACACGCGGTCGGCGTCGCTCAGCTCGGCGAAAAGCAGCGCCAACTTCGCGCCCGACCGTTGCGCCCGGGCGACCTCGTCCTCGAGGGCACCGCGCCAGAGCGAATCGCCCGTCACCGGTATCGGGCCGCCGCCCGGGACGCGCGATGGGGAAACGCGCGATGCCGATGCGCGCGAAACGGCGAAATCCGCCACCCCGGCGGCGAGCGGTTGGGGGCCTTCGGCCGGCGCCCCGCGGCCGACGGACTCGGCCGGCGCCCCGCGGTAGACGGACTCGGCCGGCGCCCCGCGGTAGACGGACTCGGCCGGCGCCCTGCGATAGACGGACTCGGCCGGCGCCCCGCGGCCGACAGCCCCGGCCGGCGCGACTCCGTGGACCTCGGTGACCGTGGAGCCCACATCCGCCGATTCGACGCGGCCGGGCTGCGTTGCGCCGAACCGCCGGAGCACGGCCGCACGCACGAGCTCGGTGGCGAGCGCGAGGCGCTCGGCGAGCGCTTCGACGAGGTCAGCATCGGGTCGCACAAGCTCCTCGCGCAACGCCCCCCAGATCACGCCCCTGAGCGCGTCGACGGCTCGCGCGCCGGGCTCCGCCTGGGTCGTCCCGGCCAACTCGCCGGCGCGCGACGCCAGCGGCTCGAGCGCACCGCCCGGCTCCAGCCGTCGCAGATCGTGATCGTCGGCGAGCGCGCGGACGACGGCGTCGCACAGTCTCGGACCCTCGCGCACGATCTCGCCGGCGAGAACCGCCGGGGCTTCCTCGAGCTTGTGCTGCTCGATCACGGCGAGGAGCCAACCCTTGGCTAAATCGTCGGCGCGCGCCAGCAACGCATCGACCGGCGTGTCCGCAACCGGCCGCGAGACAAGCCGTCGCGGCACACCATGCTGTGAATTCACTCAGCGTCCTTGTATCACGTAGCGGCGTCTGGCTGTCACGCATCCCGCGGTCTAGCCCAAAAATTCTATGCACAATGCGAGTATGAACTTCGAGCTGCTTTCCGTAGCGAAAGCCCAGGGGCAGATTCTCGCCGCTATCGAACCCTTGGCGGCGGAGCGCGTGCCCGTCGACGATGCGCTCGACCGCGTGCTCGCGCGAGATGTATCCGCCGCGGGGGACGTGCCGCCCTTCGCCTCGGCGGCGATGGACGGATACGCGGTCCTGGCGGGCCCGGCGGGAAGAACACTGCGGGTGATCGGGGAATCCCGGGCCGGAGTGCCGACAGAGCTCGTGGTCGGCGCCCACGAGGCGATCAGGACCTCCACGGGCGCTGCCATGCCCGCCGGGGCCAACGCGGTGATCCGACAGGAGCAAGTCGAGACCCATGGCGACCGGGTCACGCTCCGGGCCGGCGTTGCCGTCGCCGACGACATCCGTCACCAGGGTGAGGATCTCGCCTCCGGCACGTTAGTGCTTCCCCGGGGCGCGAGGCTCGGCATCTCCGAGCTCGCCGGCGCGGTCGCTGCCGGCGCCAGCGAGCTCTGGTGCGCTCGCCGGCCGCGGGTGGCGATCCTGTGCACGGGGACGGAGCTGCGTGCTCCCGGGGAGCCGCTCGGACCGGGCGAGATCCATAACGCCAACGCGGTCACCCTACGCGCGCTCGCGACCCGCTGCGGCGCGATCGCGGCACCGGCCGAGCGCCTGGTCGATGATCGCCCGGCGATCGAGACCGCGCTCGCGGCTGCGCTCCAGCGCGCCGACGTCGTGGTCGTCTCGGGCGGCGTGTCGGTGGGGCCCCACGATCACGTCAAGCCTGCGCTCGACGCGCTCGGTGTCCAGCAGTCGTTCTGGGGGGTTGCGATCCAGCCAGGCAAGCCGACCTGGTTCGGGACGTGTGACGCACCAGGACGGCCCAGCCGCCGCCGGGATGTTGGCCGCCAGGCGGGATTTTCGCCGCCAGGCGAACTCCCAAGGGCGCGCAGCGCCCCCAACTCCGAAGGGCGACGAAGTCGCCCCGTGTTCGGGCTGCCAGGCAATCCGGTCGCCGCCTTCATCGCTTTCACCCTGTTTGTGGTGCCGGCCCTCCTCGCGCTCCAGGGCGTCGACGCCGACCCGGAACAGGTGGCCGAACTCGGCACGAAGATCAAACGCAATCCGCTCCGGGAGCAGGCGATCACCGTCCGCCTCGAGCACGTCGATGGTCGCACGATCGCTGTGCCCAACGGCCCTCAGGGGTCGAATCTGATCAGCTCGCTCCTCGGAGCCGAGGCGCTCGGCATGATCCCTGCGGGCACGGGCGAGCTCGAGGCCGGCGCCCCCCTCACGCTGCTGCGGCTGCCGCGCTGAGCGTGGTCCATCGGTGGACCGGTAAGAATTGTCTGGTGCCGGCTATGCTGCTCGCCCTGATCGCCGCGATCACTGCCGTGGCGGCCGTAGCCCGGCGCCGTCGCCGGGCGAGCAGGCTCCCCGCCCGCGCGGTGATCGTCTCACCCCGCCAGACGACGGTGATCGCCAAGGACGGAGCCGTGGACTCGGTGCAGTCGGCGGAGCTGACGATGGCGGCGGCAGACCTCGACCGCCTTTGGTCGCCGACGAGCCTCGAGGACCTGGGGCGCACGTATTGGCGGTTCCTTTCGCGCGTCACCCTGGGTCTGATCCGCGTCGTCTACGGCGCCGACGAACGCGCCGTGGTGCTGCTCGCCCGACCCTTTACGCTGCTGCGCTTCGATGGCCCCGAGTATCTGGTCGAGCCCGGGCACGGCAACGTCCGCTGGCGCATCCGCGACGGCCTCCTCGTGGCGCGCTCGGGTCGGGGCTCGGGATTCCTGTCACTCGACGTACGGCGCCGGCCCGGCGACTCCGCCGACCAGGCCAAGCTGCGGATCGAGGTCGAGGTCGCCAACTTCTATCCTGCGATCGCCTCCGGTCTGAGCGAGCCGGTCTACGAAGCCACCCAGTCCAACATCCACGTGCTCGTCACCCACGCCTTCCTGCGCTCGCTCGCCAAGCTCGAGCTGGACGAGTCGAAGGTGCGGCGGTTCCCAACGTAGCGAGTTCCCGCACCCCGCGATTACCGCCGTGCGCGGCGCTTCAGCCGTAGCGGACGCCGGTGAGCGTCCGTAGCTTCGCGCGGTCGTGACGCCCGGTGACGCGGCGCACCGTGCCCGAGCGCGAGCGCATCACGATCGACTCCGTGGTCGCGTGATCGGGGTAATAGCGAACACCCTGGAGGACGTCGCCGTCGGTGACCCCAGTGGCGGAGAAGAAGGCATCGTTGCCGGACACAAGGTCGTCGGCGGTGAGGACCTGGGTGAGGTCGTAGCCGGCTTCGATCGCCGCGTCGCGCTCTTCGTCGCTGCGCGGATGGAGGCGGCCGAGCACCCCGCCGCCGGTGCACTTGACCGCGGCGGCCGTGATCACGCCCTCGGGCGTGCCCCCGATCCCCCACAGGAGATCGACGGGTGAGTTCTCGGCCACCGCGAGCATCCCAGCCGCCACGTCGCCGTCGAGGATGAGGCGCACGCGCGCGCCCGCCTCGCGCACCTCGCGCATCGCCTCGTGGTTGCGCTCGCGATCGAGCATCATCACCACGAGGTCGCGGATGTCGGACTTCTTACGCTCGGCGATCAGGGCCAGCGTCTCGGCCAGCGGGCGATCGAGGTCGAGCAGGTCGGCGACCTGCGACCCCCCGACGATCTTCTGCATGTAGAAGCAGGGCCCCGGATCGAACATCGTGCCGCGCTCTGAAAGCGCGATCACGGCGATCGCATTGGGCATACCCTGGGCCGTGAGTCGTGTGCCCTCGAGCGGGTCGACGGCGATGTCGACCTGCGGCGGTGTACCGTCGCCGATCTTCTCACCGTTGTAGAGCATCGGGGCTGAGTCCTTGACCCCTTCCCCGATCACCACCACGCCGTCCATCGGGACCGAGTCGAGCATGTAGCGCATGGCGTCGACGGCGGCCTGGTCAGCGCCCTCCTTGTCGCCGCGGCCGACCATTCGCGCCGCCGCGAGGGCGCCTGCTTCGGTCACGCGCACGAGCTCGAGCGCGAGGTTTCGGTCCGGTCTCGCCGGCCCGCCCGTTTCGGTCACAGGACGCCTGGTGGCTTTCGACGGCGACCGCCGCTCTCTTGCGAGCGGACGAGCGCGCCAATGAGTATCAGTAAACCGCCGAGCATCGCCAGGAACCAGCCGTAGCTTATATGGATCTCGCCCGATGGGCTCCCTGGCTTATCGATGAAGCCGAGGAAGAGCGTGAGCACGAGCGCGACGATCGAGCAAAGCGCCGTCAGCTCGCCGCGCGGCCACGAGAGCGCGTGCCCGCGGACGACGATGTAGGCGAGCACCACCGGGGCGATCGCCGCGATCACGATGATCACGCTGAGCGGGCCGAGCGAAGACCAACCCGAGCACGATCCCTTCGGCCCCCGGCAACTGTGCAGAGAGGCGTACTGATTGCTCAGGGTGTACCAGGTGAGGAATAGCGAGATCGCGAGAACAAGCCCCCCGACGACCGCGAGCGCCTCTCCCCTGTCCAGCCTGTTGAACCTCATGGCGGCGATCAGCCTATCCGGTTTACTCGTGGTCGGAAGCGATTGCCACCGCCTCGCCCCCAGGGCTTAGTAGTGCTTTGGCAGGTCGTGTAGAAGCCGGGCGTTTCGACAACCCCCCTGGCAGCCTGGCAGGATGACCGGTAGTGGACTTCAGGCGCTTGTACCCCGAGCCGGGAACGATCGATCTCCTCGCGCTCCTGTCCGAGCTCCGTCTCGCCGAGCGCGCCGGCGACGAGCGTCCCTACGTGATCGCCAACTTCGTCGCGAGCGCCGACGGCAAGGCGACGGTGGGCGGGCGGTCGGGACCGCTCGGCGACGACGGTGACCATGAGGTGTTCCACGGTCTCAGGGAGCAGGTCGACGCCGTCCTCGCCGGCACCGGCACGCTCCGCGCCGAGCACTACGGACGGCTCGTCCGAACCCCCGAGCGCGTCGAGCGCCGCCTTGCCCATGAGCTCTCCCCCACGCCGCTGCTGTGCGTCATCACCCGCAGCGGCACGCTTCCGGACGACCTCCCGCTGCTCGACGACCCCGAGTCATCGGTGGTCGTGTACACCGGCGCTCTCCTCGACATCACCGCCAAGGCCGACGTTGAGGTCGTCCACGTGGACCCGGCGGAGCTCACGCCGCTCACCGTGCTCAGGCGCCTGCGCGCGGACCGGGGGATCCGCTCGGTGCTGTGCGAGGGGGGGCCGACGCTGTTCGACGCGCTCGTGCACGCGCATGTGGTCGACGAGCTCTTCCTCACCGTTGCGCCCAAGCTCGCCGGCGGCGGCACCGCCCCGGGGATGACCGCCGGCGCGGAGCTGGCCGAGCCCGCCCAGCTCGACCTCGCGTGGGTCCTCGAGCGCGCCGGATCGTTGTTCCTCCGCTACCGCCTGCCGTGACCGGGTGAACCATCCGGCCCCAGTGTTCGTAACAGTTTCGTTTGCCGAAACCTCTGGCATGGAAGACTTAGACGCGATGCCCGGCCCCGCCCTAGCGTCGACAGTACTGTCGACGCCCGATGCGGTCCGCGCCCTAACCGAGGCACGTGAGCGTACGCTGGCGCTGGTCGCATCGGTGAGCGAGGACGATCTCGAGCGGGTGCACTCGCCCCTGATGAGCCCGCTCGTCTGGGACCTCGGCCACATCGCCGCCTTCGAGGACCTGTGGCTCGGCCACCGCTTCGCCGGTCGGCCGCTGCTGCGCGGCGAGCTGCTCGACGTCTATGACGCCTTCGAGACCCCGCGCGCCGGGCGCGGCGAGCTCCCGTTCCTGCGACCGGCGGCGGCGCGCGAATACCTCGACGAGGTGCGCGCGCGCACGCTCGACACGATCGCGACCGGGGACATCGGCGACGGTGTCCTGCACGAGCTCGTGATCCGGCATGAGCACCAGCACAACGAGACCATGCTGCAGACGCTCCAGCTCGCGCGACTCACCGACTACGAGCCGCCGATCGGCCTTCTCTCCGCGGGCGGAACGCGCGAAAGCGCGACCGGGCTCGAGCTCGTCGAGATCCCCGCCGGAGCGTGCACGATCGGCGCCTCCGCGCGCGGCTTCGCCTACGACAACGAACGACCCCGGCACCGCACCGACGTCCGTGGCTTCATGATCGGCCGCTGTCCGATCATGAATGCCACCTACCTGAACTTCGTCGAAGGAGGCGGGTACGAGCGGCGCGACTGGTGGTCGGACGAGGGCTGGTCTTGGAAGGAGGAGTACGACATCACCCATCCGGGCGGGTGGACGGCGGACCTCGCCGCCGAGTGGCGCTTGGGCAAGCTCGAGCCCCTCGACCCGCGTCGTCCCGTCGTTCACCTCTCCTGGTTCGAGGCCGACGCCTTTGCCCGAGCCCACGGCACCCGCCTCCCCACCGAGATCGAGTGGGAGAAGGCGGCGACCTGGGACCAGGAGACGCAGACAGCACGCTCATATCCGTGGGGTGAGGATGCCCTTGAGCCCGGCGTGCACGCGAACGTAGACCTGGTCGAGGCCGGCACGGCACCCGCCGGTGCGTACCCTGCGGGCGCCTCGTTCTATGGGTGCGTGGGCATGATCGGGGATGTCTGGGAATGGACCGCCAGTACTTTCGGCGGCTACCCGGGATTCTCCGCTTACCCCTACCGCGAGTATTCAGAGGTCTTCTTCGGAGAGAAGTACAGGGTTCTCCGCGGGGGGTCGTGGGCGACCCGCGCCCGTGTCAGCACGCCGGCGTTCCGCAACTGGGACCTCCCTGAGCGCCGCCAGATCTTTGCCGGTCTACGAATTGCGAGGGACTTATGAAATCAGTGCTTGATACCGAGGCCATCGTGATTGAGTCGTGGCTCTCGGAGACCGAGGAGCGCAGTCTCGCCAACGACGTGCTCGACGGCCTCACCCGTCCCTTCAAGGAGCTTCCCCCCAAGCACTTCTACGACTCACGCGGGTCGGAGCTGTTCGAGCGGATCTGCCAGCAGCCCGAGTACTACCCGACGCGGAGCGAGCGATCGATCCTCGAGTCCCGCGCGGCCGAGATCGTCGCGGCGACCGGCGCCGGGGAGCTCGTCGAGCTCGGCTCGGGCGCGGCCGACAAGGCGCGCATCCTCCTCGACGCGATGGCGGAGGCCGGAACCCTGTGCCGGTACGTCCCGCTTGACGTGTCCGAGGTCGTCGTGCGCGATGCCGCGGCGCAGCTCGTCGACGAGCATCCCGATCTGCGCGTCCACGGCGTGATCGGAGACTTCGAGCGCCACCTCGATCGCGTCCCCGCGGCGATCGACGGCGTGCCGCGGATCGTCGCCCTGCTCGGCGGGACGATCGGCAACTTCCCCCCCGGGACGCGCCGCCGGCTCCTGCGCGCGATCGGCGCCCTGCTCGGCCCCGAGGACCGGCTCCTACTCGGGACCGATCTGGTCAAGGACCCGAGCGTGATCGAGGCCGCCTACGACGATGCCGCGGGCGTCACCGCCGAGTTCAACCGCAACGTCCTGCACGTGATCAACCGTGAGCTCGATGCCGACTTCACCCCCAATCAGTTCGACCACGTCGCCTTCTTCGATCGCCGCCACGAGTGGATCGAGATGCGTCTGCGCGCCCGGCGGCCGTGCAGCGTCCTCATCGGCGGCCTCGGCCTGCGAATCGAGTTCGCCGCCGGCGA
>Ga0302325_10014889_pt1 | contig 16542 bp, 14 predicted proteins | sample Palsa_T0_2_FD_201948 | JGI IMG/M metagenome (GOLD analysis project Ga0302325, IMG submission 201948) | Peat permafrost microbial communities from Stordalen Mire near Abisko, Sweden - Palsa_T0_2 | ecosystem: Environmental > Terrestrial > Soil > Palsa > Peat permafrost | place: Sweden: Abisko... | reverse complement strand
AGGGCTGCCACGCACCAACCTGCGGGATGACGACGCCGAAGTAGAACGCAAGCGCGGCGGCATTGACGAGCGCGAGTCCGAGACCCGCTCGCGTAAGCGCGCGCGGGGCCTGCGGTGCGCCGAGCAACAGCCCCGCACCGTCCTTGGCGGCGCGATGGATCCAGCCGACGGCGGCGAGCGCGAGTCCCACGACGATGAAGATGAGACAGGCCTCTTCGCGGATCAGCGCCGAGACAAAAGCCAGGACTCCGAACGTCCGCCAAGAGCGTCGCTCGGCGGCCCAAAAGAGCCCGAGCGCGACGACCGGATAGAACGCGATCTCGTGAAACTCGGTGAACGCAACCGCGGCCAGCGGCGGATAGATCAGCGCGAGCAGCGCGATGCGAAAGGCAGCGCCCTCGCCGACGTAGGTGCGCGCCACGCCGTAGAGCGGGAACGCGCTGGCGGCGATCAGTCCGATTTGAGCAAGCTGAATCGAGAGTGGCGAGCGGGTGAGCGCGACCAGCGGATAGAGCACCGCGAGCAGCGGAGCCCAATGAAAACGGAAGTGCGTCCCCTGTTCGGGACCGTCGCGGAAGCCGCCGAACGCGTCGGCGATGACTTGCGCGAAGGTCCCCGTATCCGTCCCGTAGCTCCAGACGTGCCAGCGCCAGAGTGCGAGCGCGCCGAGGATCGCCACGTAGACGAGCGTGGCGATCCAAAGTTTTCTCACACGGCGTTGCTACGCGCGCGCTTTAGGCAGCTCCTACCAAAACCGGCTCGGCCGCCGGCTTCTTCGTAATGAAGGGGAGGACGATCGCGATCAAGAGCATGATCGCCATCGGCATGAGCGCGCCCGAGTACGACCCGGTTCGATCGTGCACCGCACCCGCGATGTACGGACCGACGAGACCGCCGAGTCCCCAGGCGGTGAGGATGTAGCCGTAGTTCTGACCGAGATACTTCGTCCCGAAATAATCGGCGTTGAACGAGGGCATGACGGCAAACCCGCCTCCGTAGCAGGCCAGGATGAGCGCGAAGGCGATCAGCACGAGCGGCACCGTGTGCAGTTGCGCTAACGCGAAGAACACGACGACTTGGGTACCGTAGATGAGCGCGTACGCATTGTTTCTTCCGACGCGATCCGAAACCGCGCCCCAGAAGAAGCGGCCGAGCCCATTGAAAACGGCGACGAACGCGTAGGCGCTGATAGCGGTTCCGGTCAAGGCCTTGAGTTGATCGGGATCGGTTATGCCGGCGCCGATGAGCTCGCGAATGATCGGGACCGCATTCGAGACGATCAGGATGCCGGCGACGACGTTCACGAAGAGCATGAGCCACAGCAGATACAGCTGCGGCATGCGCAGCACTTCGGTCGGGGTGTACGAGCGCGCGTCCGACGCTTTCGAGGCAGCGGTTGCTCCCGCGACCGTGTATCCCGGCGGCGGGTTGTGCATCAGGGTCGCGGCGAGCCCGCCGATGAGCGCATAGACGACGCCGCTGATGAGAAAGACCATCATGACTGCGCCGACGTCGTCGGGAGTCAGCGCAAACTGCGTCGGATCGAAGGTCGTGCCGGCTTTGAGCGCCGCGCTCTTCGCGTCCGCAAACGCGCCGGCGTGTTTCGAGGCGGTCACGAAGCCGGGAATCGCCTTGAGGATGAAGCCGTAAAAGAACGCGCCGAGCCCAAAGCCCATGACGACCATGCCGCTGGCCAGTCCGCGCTTGTCGGGGAACCATTTCGTCACGGTCGCGACCGGCGTGATGTAGGCCATGCCGTTGCCGAACCCGCCGATGATACCGTAGGTCAAATCGAACCACCACACCGTGTGCGGTCCGACCGCAGCCAGGAGGTTGCCGAGGCCCCAAAGGACGATGCCCACGATCGTGACGTTGCGTGGACCAACGTGGTCTTGCCAGCGTCCGCCGACCACGGCGCCGATTCCGATCATGAAGATCGCGATGCCGAACACGAGGCTCGTCTCGGTCGAAGACCAGCCGAATGCAGCGATCAACGGCTGCGTAAAGTTACTCCAACCATACGCGGTTCCGGCGAGGATCATCACAAGGACCCCTGCCCAAGCCACGGACCAGCGGTTCGTTCCGGCCGCTCCAACGTTTGCGCTCATAGAAGCTCCTCATCAGCGAAGACGCAAGTAACTTCCGTGCTTGGCTGCCCTTTCCCGGTGCCCATTTCTTCGGGATGCGAAAACCTCGCTGCGGCAGGAGGGGCGGCCGATTGAGCCGCACGGGAGGCCATGAACGTTCGCCGCCCTCTCGCGCTTATTGCCGGGCTGGTCCTTGCTGCGTCGGCCGCGCCGCTATCGTCGCCGGCGGCCGATTCGACGGTCGTGATCTCGCAAGGCGTCGATCCGGTCACGATGGACCCGCTCCAGCGGACGATTACGCCGACCACCAACGCGCAGCTCAACATGTTCGACACGCTGCTGCGCCACGACCGCGACGGCAAATTGATTCCGTGGGTTGCGACGTCGTGGCGACGCGCCGCACCCACCGTTTGGGAATTCAAACTGCGCCACGACGTGAAGTTCTGGAACGGCGATCCGTTGACGAGCGCCGACGTCAAATTCTCGATCGAGAAGATCAAAGACCCGGCCGAAAAATCGGAGCAAGGCCCGCGGGTCAACACGGTGGATCGCATCGAGACGCCCGACCCATATACGGTGCGGCTCGTGTCGCCGCGCCCGGTGGCGCTGATTCCGGGCTACCTCTGGTTGACGATGATCGTCGACGGCAAGTATTGGGCGGAACACGGCAACGCGTACCAGGCCGAGCACCCGATGGGCAGCGGCGCGTACGTTTTCAAGTCGTGGACGAAGGACGAAGAGCTCGACCTCGACGTCAATCCGAATTGGTGGCACGGCCGCGCTCCGATCGAGCACGTCATCTTCAAACCGATTCCCGAGGCGGCCTCGCGCGTCGCCGCGCTCCGCACGGGCGAGACCGACTTGATCACCAACGTTCCCGTTCAGGATCAGTTGCAGCTTGCCGCCGGCCGGAATACGCAGCTGGAGAGCGCGCGCAGCGTTCGGGTGCTGTTCATCGCCTTCAACACGCTCAAACCCGGCGCGCAAGACAACAAACTCGTCCGTCAGGCGCTCAATTACGCGCTCGACGTTCCGGCCATCGTGAAGACGGTGCTCGGCGGACGCGGCTATCCGCTGGCCTCACCGCTGCCGCCGAATTTCACCGGGTACGATCCGAAGATCCCGTTCTACACGCACGATCTCGCCAAAGCCAAAGCGCTGTTGGCGCAGGCGGGTTATCCGGACGGCAAAGGACTGGAGCTCGTCATCAACGCGCCGACGGGCCGCTACAATCGCGATAAAGAAGTTGCGGAAGCGGTTGCGGGTCAGCTCTCCGAAACCGGCGCGAAAGTTACGACGCGCATTCAAGAGTGGACGACGTACGTCAATCAAGTCAGCCAGCGCGCGCTCTCGCCCGCGTACGAACTCGGTTGGGGGAACGACAGCTACGACGCCGACAACACGCTGACGAGCCTTCTTTCGAGCGACGCGCGGCTTTCGACGTACTCGAACCCCGCGCTCGACAAAATCCTGACGGACGCGCGCTTCGAGCTGGATCCGCTCAAGCGTCAAGCCTTGTATACGAAGGCGCTCACGATCGTGCACGACGAGGCGCCCTGGCTCTTCCTTTTCGAGTACGAAGATCTGTACGCGAGTACGAAGCGTCTCCAGTGGCAAGCGCGGCCCGACGAATTGTTGCTCTGCGATGAGATGAAGCTGAGCGGATAGGGAGCGGCTCTGACCGCCTTTCTCTTACGCCGGGCCCTCGGAGCGGTGTGGGTCGTCGCCGGCGTCGCGGTGACGGTCTTCATCATCTTGCACCTGAGCGGCGATCCGGCAGCGGTCATGATGCCGCTCGAATCGACGCCCGCGGAGATCGCGCAATTCCGTCACGCCGAAGGGTTCGACCGGCCGCTCTGGGTGCAGTTCGGCACGTTCGCGTGGAACGCACTCCACGGTGACTTCGGCGACTCGTTGCGCCACGGCGAGCCCGCGTTGGGCCTCACGCTGGAACGCGTTCCGGCTTCTGCCGAGCTGGCGTTCACCGCCCTGGCGCTCGCGGTGATCGTTGCGATTCCGGCGGGCATCGTCGCCGCGATACGTCGCAACTCGGCGCTCGACGTGCTCGCGCGGCTCTTCGCGCTGCTCGGTCAGAGCACGCCGGTCTATTGGCTCGGCATCATGCTCATCTTGATCTTCGGCGTCCAGCTCGGCTGGTTTCCGGTCAGCGGCATCGGAGGGCTCTCGCACCTGGTGTTGCCCGCCGTCACCTTGGGACTTTTCTCCAGCGCCAAGATCATGCGCCTCACCCGGGCCTCGATGCTCGACGTCCTCAGCAGCGATTTCTTGCGCACCGCGCGGGCCAAGGGCGTCGGCTCGCTCCGTCTCATCCTGCACCACGCTTTGCGCAACGCGTGGCTGCCGATCATCACGGTCATCGGACTCGAGCTCGGAACGCTGCTCTCGCAGGCGATCATCACCGAAACGATCTTTGCCTGGCCCGGCATCGGCCGGCTCGCGGTTCAAGCGATCTACGATCGCGACTATCCGATCGTCGAAGTCGTCGTGCTGCTCTCGGCTCTGTCCTTCGTCGTCATCAATCTGATCGTTGATGTCGCGTACGCGCTGCTCGATCCACGGATCCGGTACGAATGACCGGCGCTTTGGGTGGAGATGCCTCGCTTGCGTTCGCTCCGCAGCGTCGCGCTTTCGTCAGCTTCTTGTTCGCCTCGCCCGCCACCATCGCGGGTGCGGCGATCGTCGCGATCGTAGCGCTGTGCGCGATCTTCGCGCCGCTGCTGGCACCCCACGATCCCAACGCGCAGAACCTCGCGCTCGCCCTCAAACCGCCGGCCTGGCTGGCCGGCGGCGCCTCGGCGTATCCGCTCGGGACCGACAATCTCGGCCGGGATATTCTCTCGCGCGTCATCTGGGGGACTCGCGTCGCTTCGATCGTCGGCCTTTCGGTCGTCGTGATCGGCGGCACGCTCGGCGTCATTGCCGGGATGGTTGCCGGTTACTTCGGGGGCCCGGCCGATGCGATTATTTCTCGCGTGGCCGACATTCAGCTGGCTTTTCCATTCGTGTTGCTGGCGATCGCGATCGTCGGAGTGGTCGGCCCCGGAGTCGGAACGATCATCGCGGTGCTCGGCGTGACGAGCTGGGTGCAGTATGTCCGCGTGGTACGGGCCGAGACGCTTTCGCTGCGCGATCGCGACTTCGTGCAAGCCGCGATCGCAAGCGGCGCCGCGCCCGCGCGCATTTTGCTGCGCTATATCCTGCCGAACGTCGCCTCATCGGTCACGGTTCTGGCGACGTTCGAAGTGGCACGCACGGTCATCTTGGAAAGCGCGCTCTCGTTTCTCGGACTCGGCGCGCCGCAAAACGTTCCGTCGTGGGGCACCATGCTCGCCGACGGCCGTCAGTACCTCGACACCGCGTGGTGGCTCGGCACGTTTCCCGGCCTCGCGATTTCGTTCACGGTCCTCGGCGTGAACCTGTTCGGCGACGGTCTGCGCGACGCGCTCGATCCGAAGTCACGCTAAGCCCGCAGCGCCGCCCAGACTTGGCGCAGTGAGGGTGCGTTCCCGTAGAGCAACATGCCGACGCGATAGATCTTTCCGCCTAAGTAGAAGCAGACCGCCACCGTAGCGAGATTGATCGCCACGGCAAGAGCGATCTGCCACCAAGGAACGAGGCTGATCGCTATGCGGCTGAAGATGACGAAGGGCGAAATGAACGGCACGAAGCTGAAGGCGATCGCGAGCGGCGAGTTCGGCTGTAAGAGCGTGAATTGGGCGATGAAGAAGGCGCCGACGACGGGCAAGATGACGGGCGTGGCAACGCTTCCCAAATCTTCGGTGCGCGAAATGAGCGATGCCGCGGCAGCGTAGATCGTGGCGTACTGAAAGAACCCGAGCAAGAAAAAGATGGCGAACGCGATCAGCTCGCCGGGATCGAACGCCAGCAGTTGCGCGCCCGAGTCGGGTCCCAGCGCCGACTGCGACCCGGCCAGCGAGACCGCAGCCCGCGGTAGCAAGACCAGCGCCGTCGTAACCCAGACGCCGATTTGGAGCAGCGCGAGCGCGGCGGCAGCCAGCGTCTTGGCGGTCAGCAAGTTCACCGGCGAGATCGTTGCGACCAGCAGTTCGGCGATGCGGCTGGTCTTCTCTTCGGCCACCGAAGCCATGACGCTTTGGCTCGCGATGATGATCGAGAAGTACAAGATGAAGATCAACCCGAAGGCCACGCCGTGCGCGAACGTCGCGCTCTTCGCATCGACGAACTTCCGGTCGAGCGGATGGATGACTCGCTCGACCTTGAGCGCAGGCGTCACCTCGGCGCTTGGCAGGCCCGTCGCGACCTCGATGCTCAGGGGGATCAGCACGCGGAATTCGATCTCGTCGTAGGCCGCGAGATCGCGCGGGTACACGTCGACGTGCAGCTTGTGGTGCGCATCCGAAAGCTCGAGCGCCGCGGCAGCCTTTTGATGGGCGTCGAGAAACGCAAGCGTCACGGGTTTGGGCAGCCGATCCAGCGAGGCGACGACGCGGAAGTCGGCCTTCGCTTCCATCAGCGCGGCGGCGCGTTGGCGGAGAGCCGGCGGGCCGGCGAGCACGATATCGCTGGTTGAATCGAGTGTCGCGTGTGAAAAGAGTGCCGGCGCTTCAACCAGGAACGCGACCATGAGCGCGCCGCCGAGCGTTGCAACCAAATAGACGCGCGAGCGCAGCTTGCGCGCGAACTCGGCCGCGAACACGATCCCGATCTCGTTCACGACGCCGCTCCCTGATTGCCCAGCGCATGCACGTAGATCTCGTTGAGTGAAGGCTCGCGCCGCTCGAAATCGCTGACGTCCCCGGCTGCGACTGCAGCCCGCAGGAGTGCGCCGAAATCCGTCTCCGCCGGCAGCACGTAGGTGAGTGCACCGTCCTCGGCGAGCGGTTCGCCCGCACCGCAGGCGGCGAACGCGGCGCGGATCGCGGGCAAGTCGGGCGCAACTTTCACCGATCGCGTCGGGAATGCGTGGCGCAACTCCTCGAGCGATCCGCGAAGCCGAACCGTGCCGGCTGCCACGATACAGAACTCGCGGCATAAATTTTCGATTTGCCACATCTGGTGGCTCGAGAGCAGCAAGGTCGTGCCGCCTTCGGCCAGCGCGCGCAAACACTCGACCATGATCTCCGCGTTGAGCGGATCGAGGCCGCTGAAGGGCTCGTCCAAGATCAAGAGCACCGGGTCGTGCACGACGGCGCAGGCCAGCTGAACCTTCTGCTGGTTTCCTTTCGAAAGCTCGCTACACGTGCGCTTGGCATATTCGCCGAGGCCGAGCCGTTCGATCCAGGCCGCGGTTCGCCGTTGCGCGGCTCGCTCGTCGAGGCCGTGTAGTCGTGCGAAATATTCGATTTGCTCGCGGACGGGCATCTTGGCGTAAAGTCCGCGCTCCTCGGGAAGGTAGCCGAACGTGCGGCGCAGCTCGCGATCGATCGTGCGGCCGTTCCATGCGATCGAGCCCGCATCGGGCGGATAGATGCCGAGAATCATCCGCATCGTCGTCGTTTTGCCGGCGCCGTTTGGCCCCAGTAAGCCCAGCACGGTACCCGGCGCACAGGTGAAGCTGACGTCGCGGACGGCTTCAACGGCACCGAACGAGCGCCGCACACGTTCGACGACGAGCATCCGCCCGGGATTCGCAGCGAACCAGGAGCGGCCTGCGGCTCGCGGTACAGAGCGAGGATGAGTCAGCGCACTTTTCCTACGCGCGCCGTCGCACGTTCGGGCCGAGCGATGCTCGCGTCACCGCATGGACAAGCGACGGCTGCCGGCGTTGACGTGCTGCGCGCCGGCGGCAATGCAGTCGATGCCGCGATCGCCGCGAACGCCGTGCTCGCGGTCGTGTACCCGGCGAGCTGCGGTCTGGGCGGCGATGCGTTCTGGCTCGTGCACGAGCCTCGCACCGGCGAGACCATCGCCTATAACGGAAGCGGGCGAGCGGCCGCCGCACTCGTCGCGGCCGATGTGCGCGAGCAAGGGCGTGCAAACATGCCCGAGCGCGGCGCGCTCGCCGCGACGGTCCCGGGCGCCGTCCGTTCGTGGGAGGACGTGCTGCGGGCGCATGGCACGCGCACGCTGGATGAATTGCTGGCCCCGGCGGAACGCTTCGCGCGCGACGGCTTCGTTGCGACGGACGTCGTCGCGGCCTACTTCCAACTCAATGCGGCGATGTTGCGCGCCGATGCGGACGCCGTGGGCTTGTTCTTCGCGCGCGGCTGTCCGGAGCCGGGCGACCTGCTGCGAAACGTTCCACTCGGCGAGACGCTGGGGGCGATCCGTCAGGGTGGCGCCGATGCGTTCTACCACGGACGCATCGCCGAGGCGATCGTCGCGACCTTGGTGCGCGGCGGGAACCCGATGACCACCGCAGATCTCGCCGCGCAACGTACCGAACGCAGCGCTCCGCTGAAGATCGAATGGAACGGCTGCGAAATCTACGCAAACCCGCCGAACTCGCAATCCTCCGTCGCCTTGATGGCGCTCGGTGCGCTCGAGGACGACGGCGCAGCGGATGACGCGCGCTGGACCCACCTCGCGATCGAGACGCTCAAACGCGCTTTCGACGTGCGCGATTCGCACTTCGCCGATCCCGGCGCGATGCGAGTTGATCCCGCAAGCTTTCTCGAACCCGCGGCGCTGCGCCGCCTGCGTGCCGGCGTCGATCCGGAGCGCGCGCAGCCGCGACTCGCGCACTCGGCTCGCGGCGGGACGATCGCCATCGTCGCGGTCGATGCCGAGGGACGCGCGGTCTCATTGATCGAGAGCCTCTACATGAACTTCGGGTCGGGCGTCGTGGCGCGCGGTACCGGCGTCTTCTTACAGAACCGCGGAGCATATTTTTCGCTCGAACCCGGACATCCGAACGAACTCGCGGGTGGAAAACGTCCGCTCCACACGCTCTCCCCCGGCATGCTCTTGCGCAACGGCAAGCCCGAACTCGTCTACGGAACGATGGGCGGCGACGGACAACCGCAAACCCACGTGCAGCTCATCCACAACCTCTACGAACGCGGAATGTCGCTGCAACAAGCGATCGACGCGCCGCGCTTCGTCTACGGCCGTGACAGCGAAGCCGCCTTCGCCGACAGCGTGCGCGTCGAATCGCGCTTCGACCCTGCCGTCATCGAAGCGCTGCGCGCGCGCGGCCACGTCGTTGCGGTCTTAGGCGACTACGAGAACGCGCTGGGCCACGCCCATGCCATCGCGGTCGATCGCGAGCGCGGGACGCTCGCCGGCGGCGCCGATCCGAGGGCCGATTCGCTCGCCCTCGGGCTGTAACGCCTCCGCGCCGGCAATCCGCTCCCAGCCCCATCCAAGGCGGCGCGTCGCCCGTTGAGGAGATAGCTGCGCCGCGAAAGGCGCACGCACTCCGCGCCTTTCACAGGAGAATCGATGAACCGCACCCGCAATTTTCTGATGGCGGTTTTAGCCGGTATCGCCGTCACGACGACGGCGCTGCCCTCGAACGCCGACGATATGTCAAGCGCCCCGATGGCGCGCTTCAGCAAGACCGCCGCATATACCGGAGCCCCCGCGCTTCCGACCACACTCTCGATGATCATCGCCGGCGGCGGTCCGAGCGATTTCGATACGGTCAAGCTGCTCACGGTTTTGGCCGGCGACAAGACGTCGGCCGAAGTCGCGTCGCTCACGAAGAAGTTCGGCGCCGATAACGTCAAGTCGTTCATCACGGTGTTCAACTTCGTGGTCAGCGATTCGCTCGCCAAGGTGAAAGCCGCCGGCGTCGCGCTTCCCAGCACGCCGAATCCGTCGCCCACCGACGGCAAAGCCCTCGCCGCCGCGCTCTACAAACTCGGCCTCATGTCGAACGGCAGCTACAACGTCGAGTTCATGCTCGACAACCTCGTCAGCCATCCGATCCACGTGGCCGTCATGGACGACATCGATAAGAAGTATGGCCGCGAAGCGGACGGCAACTACCACGCCGTTCTGACCCAAGCGATGCTCGACCTCAAGAGCGTCTACGGACTCTAAATCACCCTCACCCTCACACGCAGAAAAGCCCGCGTTGCGCGACGCGGGCTTTTTCTTTGCTCAACGCGGCACGCCGAACGCGGCTGCGACCGCGCCGAGCAGGGCTGCCGCGACGACCACGGCCCACGACGGGAGCTCGAGCACGAAGAGCGCTCCGAACGCGCCCAGAGCGCTCGCCAGCGATATTGGTGAAAGGATCAGGTTTAGGCCGATAGGGTCGATCGCCACGGCCGCGAGCAAGCCCACGACCGACGCGTTGACGCCGGCGAGCGCGGCGGCCGCACGCGGGAGGACGCGCAGCGCGTTCCAGAGCGGGAAAGCGAGCGCGAGCAAAAGGAACGACGGCGCGAAGATGCCGAGCGTCGCAACCAGCGCCCCGAGCGCGCCCGAGGCCGGCGACGAGTTTGCGGCGCCGACGAACGAGGCAAACGTGAACAACGGGCCGGGCACGGTTTGCGCCGCAGCGTAGCCCGCGAAAAAGTTCGCATTCGAAATAACGTCCGGTCCGGCGAACGCGCGAATGAGTGGAAGCACCACGTGACCGCCGCCGAAGACCAGCGAGCCGGCTCGGAAGAATTGCGAAAAGAGCGCGAGGTACGAGCCTTTCGCTGCGAGCGCAGGGAGCGCGACGGCGAGCGCTAAGAAGAGCGCGAACGCGAGGATGACGGAGCGCGTGCCGGCGCGCGGAAGTAGGCTGTGCGCGGACGTTGGCGGCGCGTTCCGGAGCGCGAAGAGTCCCGCGAGCGCTCCAAAAAGCAGCGGCAACCATTGCAGCTGCGGTGCTTCGCGGTTGACCACGAGGGCGAGCGCGAGTGCGCCGAGGGCGATCGCACGCGCCGCTGTCGTTCGCGCCAGCGACTTGCTCAAGACGTAGACGGCAAGGACGACGACCGCCCCCGCGGCGCCGAGCAAAGCGGCTTCGGCACCCCGCCAGGCCGGCGAGGCCGCAAAGCCGCTCGAGGCGCCGGCGCGCAGCGCGAAGCCGAAAAGTCCGAGCAGCAGCGCCGACGGGGTCGTAAAGGCCAGCCAGGCCGTCAGCGCCCCGAGCGGGCCTGCGCGAAGCGCACCGAGACTCATTCCTACTTGACTGCTCGTCGGGCCCGGCAGGGCCGAGCAGACCGCAACGATCTCGCTAAAGGTCGCATCGTCGAGCCATCCGGCGCGCTCGACGAATTCGCGGCGAAAGTATCCAAGGTGCGCGACCGGACCGCCGAACGCGGTCAGGCCGAGGCGCATAAACCGCGCAAAGACCTCGGCGACGCTTCGCGAATTATGTGGTATGAGCATCGACGAGTCGACCGTTTTCGCCCAAGGCAAGTTCCTCCGCTACGACGAGGCGCGCGTCGGCCTCCTGACACACGGTCTCAACTACGGAACGGGCTGCTTCGAAGGCATACGGGGCTATTGGAACGGTGACGAGCGCGAACTGTATCTTCTCCAGTTGCGCGAACACTACGAGCGACTACACCGCTCGGCGCACATCCTGATGATGGAGTTGCCGCACTCGATCGAGGCCCTCTGCGACATAACGGTCGAGCTGTGCGCGCGCAACCGCTTCGAAGAAAACATTTATATCCGGCCAATCATCTATAAGGCCGCGGAAGACGTTGGAGTTCGTTTGACCGGAGTTCCCGATGCGTTCGCGATCGTTGCGATTCCGTTCGAGAAATATTTCGACTCGCAGCACGGTTTGCGCCTCGGCGTCAGCTCTTGGCGCCGCATCGACGACACGATGGCTCCGGCACGTGCAAAGATCACCGGCGTCTACGTGAACTCGGCCCTTGCCAAGACCGAAGCGCAGTTGAACGGTTTCGATGAAGCCGTGATGCTCTCGCATGACGGTCACGTCGCGGAAGGCTCGGCCTCGAACCTCTTCATGGTCAAGCACGGTGTGCTCGTGACCCCCGACGCAACGCAAAACGTGCTCGAAGGGATTACGCGGCACAACGTTGCGACGATCGCGAAGAACGAACTCGGGATCTCGGTCGCAGAGCGCGCCGTTGACCGCAGCGAACTGTATACGGCCGAGGAGATCTTTCTCACCGGCAGCGCGGCGGGCATCGCCTTCGTCAATTCCGTCGACCACCGCCAGATCGGCAGCGGGCAGATGGGTCCGATCACGCGCGCGCTCGCCGAGATCTTCGAGCGCGTGACCTACGGCCGCGAACCGAAGTATCGCAGCTGGCTCACGCCGACCTACGCGGAGCGCCGGGTTTCGGCCGCTTAGTCCTGGGGTTCGGTGTCTTCGGGCTGCGCCGGAGGCGGCACCGGTAGAACTTGCGGTTGCCCGAAGCCGGCCGGCGGTAAACGTGTCTCGCCGGCGCCCGCGTCGGGATCGAGCGCACTCGCCGAACGTGCTCTCCACATGACCTGATCGGGCGAAAGACGCGAAATCGGAGCGGCAAAGGCGAAGGGCGGCAAGCCCGCTTCGGCGCGCTGGGTCCCGAAGCTCGTTAACTGATCGTAGGCGATGCGCGAGACGCGGTGGATGAAGCGGCGGCCGTCTTCGAGATCCACCAGTTGCGTCGTCATGACGGCAATGACGTACGGCTCTTCGTCGTGATAGACGATCCCCACGTCATCCAGCGTGTCGTGGAGCGAGCCGGTCTTGTGCGCGATCCGGACCTCCGGCGGCAGCGGGACCGGGAGCAGCGAGTTGTGCGTTTGTCCGGCTAGGATCGAGAGCATTTCGCGCGACGACCACGCGTCGACCAACTTCTCGCGCGCGATATCGTCGAGCAGTTTTACCATGTCGCGCGGGCTCGAGCGGAGCGCGTAGCGGATGTCGTCGGTCGCCGAGCGGATGTAGTCGCCCAGGTGCGTCTTGTGCAACCCCAAGTGCGCCATCGTTTGATTGACGTGCACCCGGCCGACCAGCCGGATCAGCATGTTGGTCGCGGTATTGTCGCTCTCGTCGATCATGAGCCGCAGCAGCTGCGAGACCGTGCGCGACGTTCCCGGGGAGGCATCGGCCATGTCGCCCCAGCCCCAGTCGCGGTCGCTGCTGACGAGGTGGACGCGCGTGTTCAAATCGATCGAGCCGACCGACATCTGCCGGAAGACCTCGACCATCACCGGGATCTTGATGGTGGAGGCGGCTGGTAAACTCGCCGACGCGTTAACGCCGGACATTTCTCCGGTCGCCAGATCCTCGACCGCGATCCCGACGCGCCCGGGCGCCGACTGTGCAGCGCGATTGAGTTGCAGCTGCAGCGAGAGCAGCGGACCGGGCATCGGCGCCGCGCGTGTTTGCAGCGGCGCGAGGCACGCGAAGGAGGCTAACGCACAAAGGCAGACGCGCCGCAACGTCATAAGCTTGCGCTTAGTATAGCGGATGCCGGGCCGTAACCCTCTTATCCATTGGGTTAAGGAAGGCGAAACGTGACGAACGTCCGCTTCCCAGCAAGGCACCGGGAGCGAGCGTGTGTTCCTAGGGGATGGCGCGAACGACGCCGCCGTCGACGCGCAGCGCGGCGCCGGTCGTGGCCGAAGCTGCGGGGGAACAGACGAAGACGACCATGTTTGCGACTTCCTCGACGCTGGCGAAGCGCTGGATCAGTGACGTCGGGCGCGCGCTGGCAAAGAACTCGCGCTCCATTTCCGACTCGCTCTTGCCCTGGCGTTTCGCGAGCGAGGCGACGAACTCGCCGACCCCTTCGGAGCGCGTGGGCCCCGGGAGAACGCTGTTGACCGTGACGCCGGTACCGGCCACGCTCTCCGCAAGGCCGCGTGCGAGCGCGATCTGCGCGGTCTTGGTCACGCCGTAGTGAATCATTTCAACCGGGATCTGAAGCCCGGATTCCGAGGAGATGAAGACGACGCGTCCCCAGTTGCGCTCGCGCATCGCAGGCAGGTACGCGCGGCTCAGGCGCACGCCGCTGAGGACGTTCGTTTCGAAGAAGCGCAACCACGTCGCATCGTCGATGTCCTCGAAGGCCTGGGGCGCGAAGATGCCGAGGTTGTTGACGAGGATGTCGACCTGGGCGAAGCGCTCGACGATCGCATCGACGCCGGCGGCCGTAGCGAGATCGGCCGCGAACCCTTCGACCGCGGCGCCGTGCTCGGCCCGGAGTCGCTCCACGGCGCTCGTCACGCGCTTTTCAGACCGTCCGTTCACGATCGTGCGCGCGCCTTGCGCGGCAAGTCCGGCCGCGATTGCAAAGCCGATCCCCGCGGTCGATCCGGAAACCAGAGCCGTCTTCCCGTGCAAATCGAGGTTCACGCCGTCCTCCGCTTCCGCGCGCTTGCCGCGCGCACGCAGTTCGCTGGCATCAACCACCGGGTCTTCCCGAGCGTTGCAGCACGAGCCGGAGCGCCGAACGGACCGCAGGTTCGGGGGCCTTGGGCAAACGGCGCGACAGGCGGTCACCCGAGGGCCGTCCTACCTTAAGCGAGTGAACCCGCCCGAACGCCGCCGCATCCCGTTTCGCTCGCGTACCGAGCGGCGCATCACCGTGGCGCTCAAGCTGCTCGCGTTGATCGTGCTCGGGGCGATCGCCTTGCGAGCGACGCTGGCCTTCTTCGGGCACATCCGCTCCGTCGCCATCATCTTGACGGGCGCCATCTTTTTTACGTATTTGATCTATCCCGCCGTGCGCCGCTTGAGCGCGCGCATGCCCACGATCTGGGCGATTTTGCTGGTGTATGCGGGTCTGGCTGTCATCGCCTTGCTCGGGCTTTCGTTCGTCGTACCGGCGCTCGCAAACGATACGCAGTCAATCCTCGCGACGGCGCCGGAAAACGTGGCGCGCGCGCAAAGCTTCGTCGCCGATCCCGAGAATCCGATCGTCAAACGCCTGCCGGATGACGTCCGTACCTACTTGACGGCCGAAGTACCCGATCTCTTGAAGCTCGCGGTAGGCTACGCGAAGGGTCAAGCGGGCGGCGCCGTCGCGTTCGTCCTGTCGGCGTTCGCACTGATCGCCACGGTCGTCGTGATTCCGGTCGTCTCGATCTACTTGATCCTCGAGGCACCCGGGCTGCTCTACGGCTTCATGCGTCTCGTACCGCCGCGCGCGCGCCCCAAGATGAGCCGCGTCCTCTACGACCTGGATCGCGTGCTAGGCGGATTCATCCGCGGGCAAATGCTCGTCGGTCTCGTGATCGGCACGGCGATCACCGTGGTTCTCCTGGTGATGCACGTGCACTACGCGGTGCTCATCGGCGTCGTCTCGGGACTCTTCGACATCATTCCGTTCGTCGGCTCGCTCGTCGCGTTCGTGCCCTCCGTTCTCTTCGCGCTGCAGGACGGTTGGCAGCACGCGCTCCTCGTCGCGTTGCTCATCGTCGGGATCTTTCAAGCGGAAGGTCACCTCATTCAACCAAAGATCGTCAGCGATTCGGTCGGACTCTCGCCGCTGACCGTTATCGTCGCAATCTTAATCGGAGCCGATTTGCTCGGAATCGCCGGAATGTTCATCGCCGTCCCGGTCGTCGCGATGCTGCGCGTCCTCGTCCAGGACCTTGCACCGGTCTATCCGGACCCCGATAGCGGAGCTTTGCTTTCGCAAGGTGCCGCGAAAAAACCACGGAGGGCCAGCGTATGATCCAGCATCCCCCGGTGCGAGTGGACGTCATCGGCGTGCCGATGGATCTGGGTGCCGACCGGCGCGGCGTCGACATGGGTCCGTCGGCAATTCGCTACGCACGTTTGCGCGAATCGCTCGAAGCGCTGGGCGTGGTCAACCTCGTCGATCACGGCAACCTGGCGGTGCCCGTTCCCGAGTCGCATGCGGCGCAGGCGGTTCGTAACGCGAAATACTTGCCGATCATCCTGTCGGTCTGCGACGAACTCGCCCATCTGGTTGAAGAAACGATCCACGCCGGCGGCTTCCCGCTGGTCCTGGGCGGCGATCATTCGATCGCGATCGGAACGCTGGCCGGCGTGTTCAAAGCGCGAAAGAGCGCGCCCGGTTTGATCTGGGTCGACGCGCACGGCGATATCAATTCGGCCATGACCTCGCCCTCGGGCAACGTCCACGGGATGCCCGTCTCGATCGCGCTCGAGGATCGTTCGATCGTTCCGGAACGCACGGTGCTCCTCGGTCTGCGCGACGTCGACGCCGGCGAACGCAAGCGTATCAAGGAGTTGGGCGTTCACGCGGTCTCGATGAGCGAGATCGATCGCATCGGGATGGAGCGCGTCATGGAAGAGGCGCTAGCGAGGGTCGGCGCTGGAGCGCGCTCGGTGCACGTCTCGTTCGATATGGATGGCATCGATCCGAGCGAAGCGCCCGGCGTCGGGACCCCGGTTCGGGGCGGAATCACCTATCGCGAAGCGCATCTCGCGATGGAAATGGTCGCCGCGGCAAACGTTCTCGGTTCGCTCGAGATCACCGAGATCAATCCGATCCTCGACGACTCGAACCGGACCGCGGAACTCGCGGTCGAGCTCATCTTATCGGCGCTGGGGAAGACGATTCTCTAACCGGCCGGTTTCCGCCGCACGCTACAAAAGCCGCTGAAC
>Ga0302325_10014884_pt1 | contig 16545 bp, 10 predicted proteins | sample Palsa_T0_2_FD_201948 | JGI IMG/M metagenome (GOLD analysis project Ga0302325, IMG submission 201948) | Peat permafrost microbial communities from Stordalen Mire near Abisko, Sweden - Palsa_T0_2 | ecosystem: Environmental > Terrestrial > Soil > Palsa > Peat permafrost | place: Sweden: Abisko... | reverse complement strand
ATCGCCGCGCTGATGAACGGCGCCACGGCCGCGCTCGGAGGATCGCCCGAATTCGCGCTGGTACTGCTCAACGAGGCCTCGGCCTATCCGCACGGATCCTTGCAGCCGCAGGCGCTGCGCGATGGCTCGATCATTCTGATGGATTGCGGCTGCACGGTGCATGGATATCAATCCGATATCTCGCGCACTTGGGTGTTCGGCACAGCCGATGCGCGCCAGCGCAAGATCTGGAACACCGTCAAGCGCGGACAGGAGATTGCGCTGCAGAGCGCGGTCATCGGCACGCCGGTCGGCAAGATCGACGACGCGGTGCGCAGCTACTACGAGCACGAAGGCTGGGGACCCGGCTACCGGCTCCCGGGACTATCGCACCGTACCGGGCATGGCATCGGGCTGGATGGACACGAGCCGGCCTATCTGGTGCATGGCGATGCCACCCCGCTGCAGGCGGGCATGTGCTTCTCCGACGAGCCCGGGATTTATATTCCGGGCGAGTTCGGAGTGCGGCTGGAGGACTGTTGGTTCATGACCGCGTCGGGTCCCAAGACCTTCACGCCGCTGGCGAAATCCATCGACGACCCGATCTAGCCGTGATGCGGGTGGTGGTGCGCGTGATGGTGCGCGGCGTGGTGAGATCGATGATGATGGGCCCTGTGAGCCGGCGCCTTTGCGAAGGACGTGCTCACGCACAACAGCATCATCACCGCCGTCAAGCAGAATTTGTTCATCGGAAGCAACCTCTCTCTCGCATTTGAAAGTGCGTCGAACCCCGCCAGTATCGCCGTTAGCCAATCCCGATGGCGACTCTGAAGCGAATTTCATGCAGCGGCTTCAAGATAGCTGGATGCCGCCGATCAGCAGCTTCGAACGGTCGGCGCAGGGGCCCACCAGAATCTCCACCTCGCCCGGCTCGAATACCGGCTGCAGGTCGAGGCCGAGAAAGCGCAGTTCGGCCATCCTTACGGACAGGGTCAGCGTGCCCGCCTCACCCGGCGCCAGTTTGATCTTGCCGAATCCCTTGAGCTCGAGCAGCGGCCGCGCGACGCTTGCCAGCTTATCGTGGGTGAACAGGAACACGGTCTCCTCGGCGACTCGCGCGCCGTCATTGAGCACATCCACGCTTACGGTGAGGGTGTCGGACTCGGTCAGCCGATGCTGCGACAGGCGCAAATTCGACAGGGTGAAATGCCCATAGGTGAGTCCATGACCGAACGGGAACAAGGGATCGTTCGGCACGTCCAGGTACTTGCTGGTGAAATGGTCCTTCGGATCTGCGGGGCGCCCGCTTGGGCGTTCGCCGAAGAATATGGGCACCTGGCCTAGGGCGCGCGGCCAGCTCACCGCAGTGCGCCCGCTCGGGGATACATGCCCCATGATCACGTCCGCAATGGCATTGCCGGCCTCGCTGCCCAGAAACCAGGCGGCCAACACCGCATCGGCCTTCTCGATGAGCCACGGCAGCACCAGCGGCCGTCCCGAAAACACGACCACGATCACGGGCTTGGCCAGAGCCGCGGCGCGCTCCAGCACCGCCTCGGCGAGAATGCGCTGCCGGCCGGGAAGGCCCAGATGCGCGCGGCTGGCCGCCTCGCCGCTCATGGTCGCGGCCTCGCCCAGGCACAGCACGATGGTGTCCGCCTGCGCGCAAAGATTAACCGCCTCCGGAATTCCCGCCACATCGTGGCTGACGATATCGACTCCGGCAGCGTGCAGCACGCGGCCATCGGAGAGCGCCGCGCGCAATCCGGCAATGACCGTCACATGGCCCTCAGGTGTCGCGGCACCCCACCAAGGGCCACGCATTTCGGCGGACGCATCGGCGAGCGGTCCGATGACGGCGAGGCGATGCGGCGCGCCCACCAGCGGCAATACGCCCTTGTCGTTCTTGAGCATCACGATGGCGCGCGCGCCGACTGCGCGCGCCAGGCGCCGGCGCGCGGCGACCGCGTCGTCGGTCTCCGGCGTCGCGCCGCGCCGATACGGATCCTCGAACAGCCCGAGCTGCTCCTTGAGCAAGAGCACGCGCCGCACCGACTCATCGATCTGCGCCGTGCTCACCCAGCCGCGCTCCAATGCCACCGGTAGTCCGCGCCGATAGGCATCGGACATCATATCGATGTCCACGCCGGCCTTGAGCGCGAGCGTGGCGGCGTGCGGCAGATCCGCCGCGATGCCGTGGCGCATGAGCTCGGCGATGGCGTTGTAGTCGCTGACAATGACGCCCTTGAATCCCAGCCGTTGGCGCAGCCAGCCCTGCAGCAGGGCAACATTTGCCGTCATCGGTATGCCGGCAAGATCGGTGAAGGCCGGCATCACGGCGGCCACCTGCGCATCGACCGCCGCGGCGAACGGCGGCAGATGCACCTCGTGCAGCGTGCGTTCGGAGATGTCGACCGAGGCGTATTCCCGGCCCGCGGTTACCGGTCCATAGGCGCAGTAATGCTTGGCAACCGCCGCCAGTGCGTCGGCTGCCGCAAGCTGCGCGCCTTGGTAGCCGCGTACTTTGGCCTCGGCCATGCGCGCCCCCAGCCATGGATCCTCCCCGGGACCTTCGGCGCTGCGTCCCCAGCGCGGGTCGCGCGAGATATCCAGCATGGGCGCGAAGGTCATGGCGAGGCCATCCGCAGCGGCCTCCTTGGCCGACTCGCGCGCCGTGAGCGCCCAGGTCTCAGGATCGAACAGTCCGGCCTCCGCGAGCGGAATGGGAAACAAGGTTCGATGGCCGTGAATCACGTCGAGGCCGATGAGCAGGGGGATGCGCAGCCGCGAATGCTCCACCGCCAGGCGCTGCATTTCGCGCACGTGGTCGGCCCCGACCATGTTCAGCAGATTGCCGATGGTGCCTGCCTTGATGGATTCGGTGGAGTCGCCCGCAATGACGGGCCCCGTCACGGCGTAGCTGGAAGCGGTCATGGTGAGCTGGCCAAGCTTTTCGGCCAGCGTCATCTGCGCAATCAGAGTCTCAATGCGGGTCATGGTACCTCAAGGCAACGTGATTGATAATGGCAACACTAGTCGACTCGCGAGAAACCCAACTCATGATAGATCGGACGGACAAATTATCCAGCCCCCCAAACGACACCGAGGAGATTGCCGAGTCGCGGCTCGTCCCGCAACTGCGCATGATGATCGCTGCGCTGTGGTCGGCGCAGGTGCGCAACGCGCTGCTCGCCCTGGCAGCCGGCATATTCCTGACCGTGGTCGCGACCGCCTACGGCCAAATCCGGCTGAATAGCTGGAACAAGCCGTTCTACGACGCATTGGCGCATCGGGAACTGAAGGAGTTTCTGCTGCAACTGGGGGTATTCGCGGTCATCGCGGGCGCGCTCCTCGCCCTCAACGTCGGCCAGAGATGGCTCACCGAGATGATGAAACTGAAGCTGCGCCAGGGTCTGGTGCACGATCTGGTGGAAAATTGGATGCAACCCGGCCGGGCGTTCAGGCTTGCCAATGCCGGGGCGATCGGCGTCAATCCGGATAAGCGCATGCATGAAGATGCCCGCCACCTCACCGAGCTGTCGGCGGACTTAGGGGTGGGGCTGCTGCAGGCCTCGATCTTGCTGATCACCTTCATCAACGTGCTTTGGGCCTTGTCGAACGGCTTCGCCTTCCATATCGGCGGGCGCGATATCGTGGTCCCCGGATACATGGTGTGGGCCGCGGTGCTGTACTCGGGCTCCGCGTCGCTGCTGAGCTACTGGGTGGGCCGCAATCTCATCGATCGCAATTCCGAGCGCTACGCGCGCGAGGCTGACCTGCGGTTTACGCTGGTGCGCGTCAACGAGCATATCGACGCGATTACGCTGGTCGCAGCGGAAGGCGATGAGGAGCGGCGCATCGAGGTCGACTTCGCCGCGGTTCTCACCGCCATGCGCCGGCTGGTGACGGGAGTGACGAACCTCACCTGGATCACCGCCGGCTATGGCTGGTTCACCCTGGTGGCACCCATCATCGCGGCGGCGCCTCTGTACTTCGCAGGCAATCTCACCTTCGGCGGCCTGATGCTGGCATCGGGCGCCTTCATGCAGGTTCAGTCCTCGCTGCGCTGGTTCGTCGATAATTTCAGCACCATTGCCGACTGGCGCGCGACGCTGCTGCGGGTCGCCAGTTTCCGGCGCGCGCTGGTCAGCATCCATGAGATGCACGAGGTCGAGGGGCGCATCGCCTTCATCGACGGCGAGGCCTCCAAATTCAGCATCGATGCTCTGCAGATCGCCTCCCCGGCAGGCTGCGCCAAGCTGCAGGAGCGCCACGTTGAGCTCAAGCCCGGAGAGCGTGTCGTGATCGTCGGGGACTCCGGCGCCGACAAGACGCTGCTGTTCCGCGCCATGGCGGGACTCTGGCCCTGGGGCAGCGGGCGGATCACGCGCCCGAAAGGCACGGCAACTCTCTACATGCCGCGCACGGCGTACCTGCCTCCGGGCACGCTGCGCGAGGTGCTGACCTATCCGTCGGGCGGCGGCCAATTCGAAGCGCAGGCATTCGCGCAGGTGCTCGAGCGTCTGGAGTTGCAACGCCTCGTGCCGATGGTCGATGAGACGCGAAACTGGGAGCGGGAATTGAGCGAGGACGAAGCACACTGCCTGCAATTTGCGCGTCTGCTGCTGCACGCGCCCGCTTGGGCGGTGATCGACGGGGTGCTCGATAACCTGGATAAGGCGGCGCTGCAACGCGCCGTCGATGTGTTGACCAAGGAACTTGCGCACACCGGCGTCATCTACATAGGCTCTCAAGATGCCGATGAGCGGCTATTTGAGCGCGTGCTGCATCTGATCAAAGATGCGGACTCTCGCAAGCTCGCACCCTACAAGCCGACCGAGGCGCATGCCTGAGAGCGTCGCGACCCAATCCCGTATATCCTGCCTGCAATTCAAAGGTACAGCGATGCCCCGACCCAAGCGATCCGCACCAACGCCCCGCTCGACCGCCAAGCTCGCCGCGTTACCTGATGCGCAACTGATCGAAGCCATCCAGCGGCAGACCTTCCGCTTCTTCTGGGAAGGCGCTCACCCCGTCAGCGGGCTCGCGCCGGACCGGCGCACCACTCATGCCGGTCCCATCGACGATCTGGCGACCATCGGCGGATCCGGATTCGGCGTCATGACTCTCATCGTCGCCGCCAAACGCGGCTGGATTTCGCGCGGCGCCGCTCTCGAGCGGTTGCAATCCATGCTGACCCTGCTCGAGCGCGCCACCTGCTATCACGGGGTGTTTCCGCACTTCATCAATGGGCGCACGGGCGCGACCATTGCGTTCACCCGCAAGGATGACGGCGCCGATCTGGTCGAGACCTCCTTCTTGTTCATGGGATTGCTCTGCGCGCGGGAATACTTCGACCGCAGCAACCCGGCCGAGGCGCGGGTGCGCGGCAGCATCACCGGGCTGTGGCGCGAGGTGGAATGGGATTGGCACACGCGCGATGGGCGCGAGGTGCTGTACTGGCATTGGAGCCCGAACAATGGCTGGGCGCTCAATTTGGACATCCGTGGATGGAACGAATGCCTCATCACCTACGTGCTGGCGGCAGCGGCGCCGCGCTACGCCGTCGCCCCATCGGTGTACCAGCATGGCTTCGCCGCCGGCCGCAACTTCCTCAATGGCAAGTCGTACTACGGCGTACCGCTGGCCTTGGGCGTGCCTTATGGTGGCCCGCTGTTCTTCGCTCATTATTCGTTCCTGGGCTTGGACCCGCGCGGGCTGAAGGACGGCTTCGCCGATTACTGGCAGCAGAACCTGCACCATGTGCGCATCAATCGCGCGCATTGCGTGGCCAATCCGCTGGCCCACAAGGGGTACGGCGAGGCCTGTTGGGGGCTGACGGCCAGCGATGATTTCAGCGGCTATTCCGCGCATGCGCCCGACAACGATAACGGCACGATATCGCCGACCGCCGCGTTGTCCAGCCTGCCCTACCTGCCGCGCGAGGTATTGCAGGCGGCGCGCCACTTCCTCAGCGCGCACGGCGATCGGGTGTGGGGCCGCTACGGCTTCGTCGACGCCTTCTGTGAATCCCAGAACTGGTATGCCGACACCTTCCTCGCCATCGACCAGGGGCCGATCGTGCTGATGATGGAGAATTACCGCACCGGCCTGCTGTGGAAACTGTTCATGAAAGTGCCGGAGGTGCGCACAGGCCTGCGCAAACTCGGCTTCACCAGCCCGCATCTCGGCCGCGCGGCCTGATGCAGCCGCTGGGGCCCTGGATCGAGCAGCAGTACCGGCATAGCGCGGCGGCCATGCTGCGCAGCGTATCGCCGGTCAGCTTGATCAAGACGCGCGCGGGATTCGGCCAAACCATCGGCGCGCGCGCAGGCGCCATCGTCGCCTCTCCGGTGCTTGCCGCCTATGACCCGGAGCCGGACTACTTTTTTCACTGGTATCGGGATTCTGCGGTGGTCGTCGATGCGCTGCGCCTGCTCGCCGAGGACCCGGATGCAGGGATCGATACGCGCCGCTGTTTCTCGGACTTCGTGCGCTTCAGCGCGGCGCTCGGCGAGCTCGACGGCCGTGCCCTGGTGCAGGCGCCGGGCTGGCGCGCGCGAGTCGCTGCCGACCACCTCAAGTATCTACGCACCGATTCTGACCTGGCCGCGGTGCATGGCGAGAGCATCGCGGCGGAAACACGCGTCAATCCCGACGGCACGCTGGATGTGTCCTCCTGGGCCAGGCCGCAGTTCGACGGCCCGGCGCTGCGCGCGCTGGCGTTGCTGCGTTGGATACGCAGCCCCTGCTTCGAGGGCACGCCGCCTGCGCCGCTGGAGGCGCTGCTGCGCAGCGATCTTGCCGTGACATCCAAGCATTGGCGCGACCCCTCGTTCGACATTTGGGAGGAAGAAAAAGGCCTGCACTATTACACGCTGCGGGTCTGCGCCGCTGCGCTCGACGGCGGCGCGGACTGGCTGCAGATGCGCGGCGGCTCGCCGCAAGCGGAAGCGTATCGATCCGATGCGCAAGCCATCCTGCGGCAGCTCGACGGCTACTGGCTCGCCGATGAACAGTACTATCGCTCGCGGATCCTTGAATCGGGGCAGCGCTCCGCCAAGGAGCTCGACATCGCCGTCATCCTCGCCACGATCCACGCCGCGGGCGATGCGGCCACGCATTCGGTGCGCGACCCGCGCATGCACGCCACGCTGACGCGGCTCGAAAGCCTGTTCGCGGAACTCTATCCCATCAATCGCGATCGGGATCCGGGCCGCGCGCCCGCCATGGGACGCTACGCCGGCGATGTGTATTTCTCCGGCGGCGCGTACTTCTTTTCCACCTTCGGCGCCGCCGAATTTTACTACTGCGCCGCGCCGGGCGCGCAACAGCCCGATCGCCTGCTCGAGCGCGGCGACGAATTTCTGCGCACCGCGCGCGCCTTCATCCCGCAGAGCGGGGATTTGGCGGAGCAGTTCGATCAACGTACTGGCGAGCCGCGTTCCGCGCGCCACCTGGCGTGGAGCTACGCCGCGTTCATCTCCTGCATTGCCGCGCGCCGCCGCGCGCAGCAATTTCTCATGGGCTCAAGCTTTTAAGATCCCGGGAGTCAACATGGACCTAGGAATTCGCGGCCGCAAGGCCATCGTGTGCGCATCCAGCCAGGGCTTGGGCAGAGCCTGCGCGCGCGCGCTCGCCGAGGCCGGCGTTGCGGTCGTCGTCAACGGCCGCAATCGCGCGCTGCTGGAGCAAACCGCAACCGAGATTCGCCAGGCGACGGGTGTCGAGGTCACGCCGGTGGTGGCCGACATTTCCACTGCCGTGGGTCAGGCAGAGTTGCTGGCTGCCTGTCCGGCGCCGGACATCCTCATCAACAATAACGGCGGCCCGCCGTTTCGGGATTTTCGCAAGCTGGACCGCGCCGCCCTGCTCGCCGGCGTGACCGCCAACATGGTGGCACCGATCGAGCTCATCCAGCAAGTGATCGACGGAATGGCGGCGCGCGGCTTCGGCAGGATCGTGAACATCACCTCCATCAGCGTGAAGATGCCGCTCGCCGGGCTCGATCTATCGAGCGCGGCCCGTGCCGGACTCACGGCATTCCTGAGTGGAATATCGCGTACCGTGGCCGGCCGCAACGTTACCATCAATAATCTCCTGCCGGGCAGCTTCGACACCGCGCGCTTGCGCGCCGCTGTTGTGCGCACGGCGCAGCACGACGGCGTTGCGGAAGCTGTCGCCGAAAATGCGGCGCGCGAGGAGATTCCCGCCAAGCGCTTCGGCCAGCCTGCAGAGTTCGGCCAAACCTGCGCCTTCCTATGCAGCGTGCACGCCGGCTACATCACCGGCCAGAACATTCTTCTCGACGGCGGGGCCTACCCGGGTGCATTCTGATGGCCGCACAACTGGACGGGGCGCGATTATGTTTCACTCCTCACGCAATCCTTCGCTGGAGCGCGCGCGGCTCATGCGGCTGCGGCCGACGCAAATTTCGGTCGGCTATGCGGAAGTCGAACAGAAGGCGTGGCAGTGGGCGCTGCTCGGCAAGAAGCAACGCAAGATCGAGCTCGATCATCATGTCTTTCCGGCCGTGCTGGGTCCCGGACACGATTACTTCATCGTCGATCACCACCACCTCGGCATCGCGCTGATCGACGAAGGCATCAAGGATGTGCTCGTGACCGTATGGGATGACCTGTCGTGGCTGGAGCCGGCGGTGTTCTGGCGCACCATGGAATTTCGCACCTGGAGCCATCCCTACGACAATCGCGGCAAGCGCCGCGATTATCGCGACATGCCGAAGCGCCTGACGCAGATGCTGGACGACCCTTATCGCAGCCTCGCCGCCATGGTGCGCAACGCCGGCGGCTTCGCCAAGAACCAGGAGCCATTCGTGGAATTTCTGTGGGCGGATTTCTTCCGCCCGCGCATCGCCATCGCCTCGATCAAGAAAGAGCCGCGCAAGGCGGCGCGCGCAGGATTGAAACTCGCGCGCTCCGAGCAGGCGCGTTATCTGCCGGGCTGGACCGGACGGCCGGCCGCTTGAATTTTGGATGAATGGGAGCCCTAAATGTTGCGAGTGAAGGTTCGGCGTTTACTATCCACAGGCGCCGCCATTGCGATCGCCGCTGCCGGCGCCGCCCCGGCGCGCGCTGCCGACCCTTGCGCGCTGGTGACGGCCGCCGCGGTGTCGGCCGCGATCGGCGGCGCTCTGTCGGACTTCAAGATCCCGGTGGGACCCGAGAAAAACGGCGGCTCCGGCTGCATATACTATGCTGCGTCCGGCGCACTGCGGGTCTCGGTAGGATCCGAGCCATTCGGCTCGGCGGCGGCAGCCCTCAAGGAACTCGCCAAACGCCTGTCGAACGACAAGACCGCGGTCCGCGTCGCCGGCATCGGCGACGGCGCCATCGAGGCGCACCCGGAAACTTCCTCCTCCGTGGTGATGCAGGCGGTCCAAGGGGCGCGGATCATCTCCATTGCAATCGTCGGCAAGGGTGCCACGGAGATTCCGGATGAGCAGCTGCGCGCGCTCATGACGCAGGCCTTCACCCACTAGCCTCAGCGGCATTCGCGTGTCCGCGATAATCTGCTACAGTTCGATCCGCGGAAACGACGGGGAAGATTCATGCGCACGCTGCTGACTGCCGGCATTCACATATCGGATCGCACGCTGCTGACCGCAGCGCTGCTTGCCGCCCTCGCGGGCGCCGCGCTCGCCTCGGCAACCTTGCCGCCGCGAAAGCCAGGCCTTTGGGTCAACAGCACCGTGGTCCAAGTTACCAGAAAAGGCGCCGCTGCGAGCCCCGATAACCCACCGGTCGTGGATGCCATTTGCGAAGACGCCGCCACCAACGAGATTGAAACCAAGATCATCGCGGGCGGCGTCATACCTGGCACTTGTCCGGCAGAAATTCAGGGTTCCGGCAACACTTACGTGATCACCAGTTCGTGCCCGAGCCCCAGCGGCGGAATCACGGTGTCGCACACCACGGCCACCTGGAAAAGCGAAACGGAAATTCACTCCGAATCGCAGGTCACCGCGCCCAGCTTTTCGTCCTCGGTCGTTCAGGATTCAAAATGGGTTGGGGTGTGCCCGAACGGGGTCGCCTCCGGCGACGAAGGCAGCTACATCGACGGGGTGTTCAAGAAGCGCGGAAACCTGCGGGATTTGATCCCGTCGAAGGCGCCGGTCAGGGGCCAATCCTAGACCGGCAGCTTCAGCCTGCGAAGCAGCGCTGCATAGCGCGGATCCTTCGGCAGGTTTGAAAACTGGATGATCGGGCTCACCTTGAGACCGGGAATGGCTGAGTCGCGCTGCGTATACGCCCGCTCCAGCCACTCGAACGCCTTGTCGTTCTCGCCGCGCCACGCATACACCTCGCCGATCTGATAAGCCCAGCCGGCAGCGCCCTTGGCGATCAGCGCATCCAGAGCCTGCTGCGACTCGATCTTGTGGCCCAGGGCATGCTCGGAAACTGCAGTGCCCATGAAGCGCAGCTCGTCGATGTTCACCCGCTTGAATGTCAGCAGCGCCAGCGTAGGCTGGCCGGTGAACAACTGCAGCCTGCCGAGATTGTTCAGGGCATAGGCGAACCCGGGGTCGATGTCCAATGCCCGCTGGTTCGCCTCCAGCGCCGCCGCAAACTCGCGGCTCGAGGTAAGCAGCCGGCAGAGGTTGCTCCACGCGGCCTTCGATAGCGGATCCAGTTCCGCCGCCCTCTTGGCCGCCGCCACCGCCTCAGGCATCCGCCCGAGCGTCGACAGCAGCGAGCTGAGTTGCAGGTACGCCGAACTATTGCCGCTATCGAGCGCCAGCGCCTTCTCCAAATCCGCCTGCGTGCCCGCCCAATCCCAGCTATATGTTTGGCGCATCGAAGCGCGGGAGATGTAGCCCAGCGGCTGTTCCGGCGCCAAATCAACCGCCTTCTGCGCATCCGCCAGCGCCTGCTGCTCGGAGGCACTGGGGTCATCGACGAAGTCGGACAAGGTGTCCTCCGCGTCGGACATTCCGGCGTAGGCGGCCGCGTACCCAGGGTCGAGCTCAATCGCCTTTCGAAAGGCGTCGATGGCGCTGCGATAAGCCTGCGCGCTCGTGCCCCTGGAATATTGCCGGCCGAGCAAGTATTGATTGTAGGCCTCGGGATTGTCGCTCCGATACGGGTTCTGCAACTGCTGCGCGGGCAGCAGGGTGAGCTTCAGCGCCCCGACCACCGCCGCGGCAATTTCATCCTGAACGCTGAAGATGTCCCGCATGTCCCGATCATAGGTTTGCGACCATTGGTGCACGCCGCTGTCGGCACGGATCAGCTGCACGGTCACACGCAACTTGTTCCCCGCCTTGCGCACGCTGCCTTCCAGCACGCTCGCCACCCCGAGCTGCTTCGCAATTTGCGCGATCGTGGCCTGCTTGCCCTTGAAGTAGAAGGAAGAGGTGCGCGCAATCACCTGCAGTTCCTTGATCTGCGATAACAGGTCGATCAGCTCCTCCGACATGCCGTCGGCAAAATATTCCTGGTCCTTGGCTTCGCTCAAGTCCAGGAACGGCAATACGGCAATGGACTTTGCCGCGATCGGGTTCTGGGCGGTCGCACTCGTCGGGCCTGCACTTTGCTTTGCGCTTTCCAAGAAAATAATTCTGGCCGCCACGATGCAGCCGATGGCGATGACTGCCAGCCCCAATGCGGCGAATGCGCGCCGCGGCCAGCGCCGTGCCGGCGCCGCGCTCTGCGCCGCGGCGGCCGCCCGCGCGCTTTGCGTTGGCGCGGGCGTCGCCTCAGGCGACAGAAGCCGCGCCACGCGTTGGGCGAATGCCGACGTCGCCTGACCGCCGCGCAGCAACGTCCATTGCACTTCGCGAAACCGATCGGGCACGCTGGGATCGGACTTGCTGGTGTCATCGATGACCACTGGCACCAGAAATGGGCGGTCGGGAGCCATCAGGTGAGAGCGGTCTATGGCAAGTTTCCACTCCAAACGGAAGTAGCCCTCGCTGCGCGCATGCGAGTTCGCGGAGATGATCGGAATGAAAAGCGCGCAGGCGCGAATCTGGCTTCTGATCGCCGTGTCCCAGGCATCCCCGCCGCGCAGCTCGGTTTGATCGAACCAAACTTCGATGCCGGCCTCGCGCAACGACGTGCTGATCCGCTCGGCAGCCGCCGCATCCTCGGATGCGTAGCTCATGAACACCGCTTTGTTAGATTCGCTCATGGGCGAGCGAATGATACTGGCTCACGCCGGCTGCGTCGCGCATTTTGCGCTGCACGCGGCAGCATGCGCGCCGCTCAGTTCGGCTTCATTCCATACACGTCCAGCTCGCCCGAAATCGAGGTCGAGCCGTACACTCCGCCCGTGTTGTTGCCGCGCGTTCCGACATAGACCTTGCCATTGACCACCGTCGGCACGGTGAATTTGACGGCATTGCCCGCAGCGTCGGTGGACACCATGGAGCTGTTCCACAGCGCATTCGCCAGGTTGGTCGCGTCGTAGGCAAACAGCACCGCGGGCCCGCAGCCCGAGGATTGCGGCGTGCAGTATTTGTTGGTATTCAATACCCAGACAATGCCTGCCTGCGCGCCCGACGCCGAGATTGACGGCGTACCGCCCGGCCAGCCGAAGATTGCGCTGGAAGTGGAACCGAGGCTGAATGGCGCCTGCGTGGTGTTGAGCAAATAGGCATTCAGCGGACCACCTGCCGAGGCAATATAGTAATTGCCGTTCCAATAACCGCCGGTGGAAAATATCCCATGGCCCTGCGGCAGCATTTGCACGGCCGCGCTATCGCCCAGGCCGCCCAGCAAATCCCGGTTCAGCACGTACAGCGTGCCGTCCTTGCCGCCGCCCATCACCAGGTGCGTGTAGGGACTGCCGGCGGGCAAATCGGCCAGCACCGCCGCGCCACCCGATCCGAAGTCCTTGTCGTTCTGCGCGTCTGAGAGTTCATCCGACGGCGTGAAGTATTGCAAAATACTCAGCGCCGGCGAGAGCTGCAGCATGGAATCGCCGTAATCGACATTGGGCGGAGTGGGGCTGGTCGCGTCGAATGCGCCGTTGCCGCTGAGGGCATAGAGATTATTGTTGGAGTCCGCTGCCATCGCGCCGCCGTCCATCCAGATGCCGCCGCCGTTGGCATCCGCCGTGATGTTCAATACGCTGGTTTGCGTGAAGGCCGTTCCGCTATAGGTGTAGCCCATCACCCAACCATAGTAAGGTTGAACGTCCTCGTGCGAGGCCCAAGCGATGTAGATGCTGCCGTTCAGCAGCACCAGGCCCGAGCGCTGGTTCTCCTGCTGCGGGCTGAAGATGATCGTGCCGGTGCCCGTCGCATTTCCGGGATAGGTGCCGGCAATCGTCACGGGGGACCCGGCATTCTCGTTGCCGGTGGTCAGGTTGATGGCATGCAGGCGTTGATAGAAGGTTGTTTGCGCCGCGTTGACCGACTTGGACACGACGTAAACGGTATTCGTCGATGGGTCAATGACCGGCGTGCCAGTGACTCCCACTTCCGGCGTGATATCGCCAAGTCCCTTGCCGACCAGGTAGCCGGTGGTCCCCGACGGTACGCTGGTTTCGCCGCCCAATCCGCCGTGGTTGGTATCGATCAGACTGGCCTGCCACAGCGTCACACAGGGACTGGCATCGGCGTCGAATGCAAACAGACTGTCGTGCTCGGTCGCCACCAGCACCACGTTGTGCTGCGCGCCGTTGATGGTCACATTCGCCACCCACAGCGGCTGTGCGTAGATGGCGCCGTCGGCATTGGTGCACGAAAACAGCTTGCCGAAGCTGGACGTATTGACGTTCGCGGTCGTCAGGTAGAACTCCTGCGTATTGGCGCCGTCGCGTGCGATGTCGTCGTGGTAGGTGTACATCCCCGCGAGATTCGTAACCGCCACCACCGCACTGCCGGACTCCGAGGTATTGGCCACGCTGGTCGCCACGACGGAGTGCGTGCCCACCGCTGTTCCCGGAGTGTAGGCGCCGCCTGCGGTGATCGTGCCCACGCTGCCGTTGCCGCCGGCCACTCCGTCCACGGTCCAGGTAACCGCGCCGCCGCCCGGCACCGTCGGCGTGAATTGCTGTGTTTGCCACAAAGTGATGGCAGCAGCCTTGGGCGCGACGCTCACTGTGCCGCTCGCGATGGTCACGGTGGCGGTACTGACATTGCTGGTCCCGCCACTGCCCGTGCAGGTCAGCGAATACGACGTGGTCGCGGCAAGTGCGCCCGTGCCGCGCGTGCCGCCCGTCGCCAGCGTGCCGCTCCAGCCGCCCGAGGCGGCGCAGGACGTGGCGTTGCTCGAACTCCAGGTGAGCGTAGAGGAGCCGCCGCTCGGCACCACCGTGGGATATGCGCTCAACGTGGCGAGCGGGATCACGCTGACCACGACGGTCGCCGTGCCGCTGGTGCCGCCCGGGCCGCTGCAGGCCAGCGAATAGGAAGTCGGCATGGTGAGCGCGCCACTGCTCTGCGTGCCGTTCGTCGGCTCAACTCCGCTCCACGCGCCGGAAGCCGCGCAGGAGGTGGCATTCGTGGAACTCCACGCCAATGTCGAGGCGCTGCCGCTCGCCACCGACTTAGGGGACGCGGTGAAGGTGACCGCCGGTATGATGTTCACGGTGACGCTCGAGGTGGCACTCGTGCCGCCGGGCCCTGAGCAACTCAAGGAGTAAGTGCCTGCAGCCGTCAAGGCGCCGGTGCTCTGCGTGCCACTCGCCGGCTTGCTTCCACTCCATGCGCCGGATGCCGTGCATGCAGTCGCGTTGCTCGAACTCCAACTCAATGTCGCCGCGCCGCCGCTCGCGACCACCAGCGGGGACGCATTGAATGTGACCGAAGGTGCGACATTGACCGTGACCTTGGATGGAAAGCTCGGACCACCCGCGCCGGCGCAGGTCAGCGAGTAAGTCGCCGCAGCCGTCAAGGCGCCGGTGCTTTGGCTGCCGCTCACCGGCTTCGGTCCGCTCCACGCGCCGGATGCGGCGCAGGCAGTGGCATTGTCCGAAGTCCAGGTCAATGTCGCGGCTGCTCCGCTCGCCACCACCGCGGGCGATGCGTTGAAGGTCACCGACGGCACGATGTTGAGCGCAACGCTTGCGGTGGAGCTGGTGCCTCCGGAACCGGTGCAATCCAATGAGTAGCGGGCCGCATCGGTCACGGCGCCGGTGCTCTGCGTGCCACTCGCCGGCTTCGGTCCGCTCCAGGCGCCGGATGCCGTGCATGCAGTCGCGTTGGTCGAACTCCAGGTGAGCGTGTCCGAAGCGCCGTCGGCAACCGTGGCGGCACCGGCCGACAGCTTCACCGTCGGCGACGGCATCACGGTGACGGTGGTCTGCGAGGCGGCACTGTTTCCGGCAGCTCCAGTGCAGACCAGCGCATAGGAGGTGGTGGCCGTGAGCGTGGCGATCGTTCGGGTGCCGCTCGGCTGCAGCGCTCCGCTCCATCCGCCGGATGCCGCGCAGGAGGTCGCGTTCGCCGAATTCCACGTCAAGGTAATCGATTTGCCACTGGCTATGGAATCGGGTGTGGCGCTGATCGACGCAGTGGGCACCAGGGCTGCTGCGGTTGCCGGGGCTGCTGGGGCTGGAGTGCTGGGGCCGCCGCCACCGCCGCCGCAGGCGGCAAGCAGCAAGCATAATCCGAGCAAGCCATGGTTAGACGTCAAATTTTGGAGTCCCTGACAAACCTCTGCCGATCCTTTGGCTACGCTAGCCGTGGCGAGAGCTCGAGTCTGTAGGAATACCTCGGGTCTTCATGCGGCAGATTCCCACATGATACGGCGGCGCGAACCCTCGGGTACCTACGCTCTACATAATCTGCCCCGCAGCCGCAAAGCTATACGCCTCAACGACTTCCGCCGGCAGAGGCCCTGCGTGGCCTGCGCCGGAAGGCCCCCAGCAGAGCCCGCAGCGCGGCCGGCCGCAGCGGCTTGTACAGCAGTGGATAGCCGGCTGAGCGGGCAAGCAGCGCGACCTCGGGCCCGTGATCGGCGGTAATCAATGCGACCGGCAGCCCTGCGCCGTGAGTTTCTTGCAGCCTCTTCAAGAGCTCGATGCCATCGATGTCGTCACCGAGATGATAGTCGGCCAACACCACGTCAATGTCCTCCTCCGCGGCAATCCGCACCGCTTCGCCTACGCTTCGGGCCTTGAGGACCGGCACTCCCCAGGTCCCGAGCAGCGCCTCCATGCCATCGAGAATCGGTCGATCGTTATCCACGCAAAGAACTCGCAGTCCGCGCAGACCGGTGGGATCCATGGGCGGCGGCGCCGGCTGCGCGCGTTGATTGCGCCGCGCCGCGCTATCCCGCGGTACGCGAACGCCGAAGAGCGAACCGCGGCCGGGATGGCTGTCGAGTGTCAGGTGATGCTTCATCAGGCGTGCCAGCCGGTCGCAGATCGACAGGCCCAGTCCCAGGCCCTTCTCGCCCCAGGGAGAACCCTGGTCCAGCCGGCTGAATTCCGCGTAGATACGCTGGCGTTCGTGTTCGGCCACGCCCGGTCCGGTGTCGTACACCGCGATTTCAAGCTCTTCCCCGCGGCGGCGGCAGCCGACCACCACGCCGCCGCGCTCGGTATAGCGCAGCGCATTGGACAGGTAGTTCTGGATGATCCGGCGCAATAGCA
>Ga0302325_10014883_pt1 | contig 16545 bp, 13 predicted proteins | sample Palsa_T0_2_FD_201948 | JGI IMG/M metagenome (GOLD analysis project Ga0302325, IMG submission 201948) | Peat permafrost microbial communities from Stordalen Mire near Abisko, Sweden - Palsa_T0_2 | ecosystem: Environmental > Terrestrial > Soil > Palsa > Peat permafrost | place: Sweden: Abisko... | reverse complement strand
CCGCCACGCCGCCGTCCCACAGCAGCGTGTAGCGGTCCTCCACGCCGGGCAGGCCGTTCGGGATGGCGGAGAAGTCACCGGCCCCCAGGCTTTTCTGGTCCTTGTAGTCGAACGGGCAGTGGTCGGTGGAGACCACCTGCAGATCGTCGGTGATCAGGCCGCGCCACAGGTCGGCCTGGTGATCAGCGGGCCGCAGCGGCGGCGAGCAGACGAACTTGGCGCCCTCGAAGCCCGGCCTCGCCAGGTCATCCAGCGAGAGGTACAGGTACTGCGGGCAGGTCTCGGCGTACACGGGCACGCCGCGGTCGCGGCCTTCCCTGACCGCGGTGAGCGCCTCCCGGGAGCTGAGATGGACGATGTAGACCGGGACGCCGGCCAGCTCGGCCAGCGCGATCGCCCGGTGCGTCGCCTCGCCCTCCATCGACGACGGCCTGGTCAGGCCATGGTTGACCGGCGCGGTCTTGCCCTCGGCCAGGTAGCGCTGGACCAGGACGTCGATCGCCCCGCCGTTCTCGGCGTGCATCATGATCAGGCCGCCGTTGTCGGCGGTGCGGCTCATCGCGCGGAAGATCGCCGCGTCGTCCAGCATGAACACGCCCGGGTAGGCCATGAACAGCTTGAACGACGGGACGCCGCGGTCGATCATCGCGTCCATCTCGCGCAGGATCTGCTCGTTGATCTCGCGGACGATGAGGTGCAGCCCGTAGTCGATGTGCGATTTCGGGCCGGCCTTTGCCAGCCACCGGTCCAGGCCCTCGGACAGGCTCTCGCCGTAGCTCTGCACGGCGAAGTCGATGATCGTGGTGGTGCCGCCCCAGGCTGCCGCGGCCGTGCCGGTGGCGAAGTCATCAGAGGCGAACGTGCCGCCGAACGGCAGTTCCATGTGGGTGTGCACGTCGATCCCGCCCGGCATGACATAGCGGCCGGCCGCGTCGATGACGGTGTCCGCCTCGCCGAAGCCGGTGCCGATGGCCTGGATCTTCTCCCCGTCGATGAGCACGTCGGCCCGGGACATGTCGGTGGCGGTGATCACCGTCCCGTTCTTGATCAGCATGGTCATGGCAGCTGCCCTGCCAGCTCGCCGTAGGTCTCCGGCCTGCGATCGCGGAAGAACTGCCAGGTATTGCGCACTTCCCGGATCTCGTCCAGGTCGAGGTCGGCGACCAGCACCTCGTCGTCGGTGTCCGACGCCTGGGCGATGATCTTGCCGCGCGGGCTGCAGAAATAGGACGACCCGTAGAACTTGTGGCTCGACAGCGGCGGCTCCGTGCCGACCCGGTTGCTCGCCGCGATCCAGAAGCCGTTGGCGACGGCATGGGCTGGCTGCTCGAGCTCCCACAGGTAGCGGGAAAGTGACTCGACGGTGGCCGACGGGTTGAAGACGATCTCGGCGCCCTTGAGGCCGAGCTCGCGGGCGACCTCGGGAAAATGCCGGTCGTAGCAGATGATCAGCCCGATCCGGCCCGCCGAGGTCTCGAAGACCGGGTAGCCGAGGTTGCCGGGCTTGAAGTAGAACTTCTCCCAGAAGCACGGCCCGACGTGCGGAATGTGGGTCTTGCGGTACTTGCCGACGATCGAGCCGTCGCGCTCGATCACGCAGGCACTGTTGTAGTAGACGCCGGGCTGTTCCTCCTCGTACCACGGGACGATCAGCACGATGCCGTGCTCGCGGGCGACTTCCCGCATCCTGCTGACCACCGGGCCGTCCTCGCGCTCCGCCGTGTCGTACCACTTAGGGTCCTGCTCGGCGCAGAAGTAAGGCCCGTGGAAAATCTCCTGCAGGCCGACGATGCTGGCGCCCTGGCTGGCCGCCTCGGCGATCATCGCGATGTGCTTGTCCACCGCCTCCTGCTTGGACATGTTGGCGCTCGCCTGGATCAGCGCCGCTCGGACCGTCCGCATCGGTGAGCTCCTCTCGCTTGCCTGCCACTGCCTTGCCACCGTCCACCACGCTCTGACCGTTGCGCGCGGGCCCGGCCACCGCCAGCGCTCTCTGCCCCCGGCCGTGGGCACGGCCGCCGGCAGCTTCCGCCCAGTATCCCTGGCATTGCCGCTAAGCCCGGCCCGCCGGGAGCTTCCGCCCAGTATCCCTGGCCCGGCCGCTAAGCCCGGTCCGCCAGCGGCTGGCCGAGCGCCGGGATGATCTCGGTCCCGAAGCCGCGGATCAGCGCTTGCGGGTCGTCCACCATGGAGTAGATGTTGAACTGGTGCACTCCCAGGTCGCGTAGCTGAGCCAGCTTCTCCCGCACCTGCTGCGGAGTCCCGAGTACGCAGAACCGGTCGACCACGTCGTCGGTGACGAAATCGGCGTTGCCGGATCCGGCCCGGCCGTGATGGGCGTAGTCGTAGCGCTCCCTGGCCGCGATGAAATCGGTCAGCTCGCCCGGCAGCTCGGCGTCGTGGTACCGCTTGACCAGGTCGACGACATGGTTGGACACCAGCGCGGGGAACCAGCGCACCTGGTCGCGGGCGTGCGCGAGGTCGTCGGAGAGGTACGCGGGTGCCGCGGCCATCACTAGGATGCTCGCCGGGTCCCGGCCGACCTGCTCGGCGCCCTCGCGAACGTAACGCAGCGCCCATTCGATGATGAACGGGTCGGCCAGCTGCAGGATGACACCGTCGGCGATCCGGCCAGCGCAGCGCAGCGCGAGCGGCCCGTAGGCGGCGACCCACACCGGCAGCCGGTGGCCCGCCGACCAGGCGAGCCTGACCTTGGTGCCCGCCAGGTCGACCTCGCGCCCCTCGGCCAGGTCGCGGATTTCCGCGCAGGCCCGCTCGAGCGCGGCGACGGTCACCGGCGTGCGGCCGAGCACCCGCTGCGCCGAGTCGCCCCGGCCGATCCCCATATCCATCCGGCCGCCGGAAATCTCGTTGAGCGTCGCCATCGCCGACGCGGTCACGGTCGGGTCCCTGCTGACCGGGTTCGTGACGCAGGGCCCGATCCGGATGGTGGTGGTACCCGCCGCGATCAGGGTGAAGATCGGGTAAACCTCCTGCCAGAGAACGTGACTGTCCCATAGCCAGACGTGGCTGAACCCGTTGCTCTCGGCGAGCTGCGCCCGCGCGACCACCTCCGAGACCGGCGGATCAGCCATGAAGGTCACGCCGAAAGCGAGCATCTCCGCCCTCCGGGATTCGCAGCCAGCCGGGCACTCGTCCTGACCAGCAGATGCGTAAACGATCATCTCGCAGTTCGGCCTGCGGTGTCCCGGTTATCCGTTACCGTGGAGGATCTGGCCTTGTATGACGTGAAGATCCTCCACGTTGGGAAAGCATCCATTTACCTCGACGGATGCGCCTGCTGCGGCGTGCCGGATTCTCCGCGCACATGGGTCAGCCGCCCGCGCGTCGCTTGCTGCCACGCGAGTCACATCGCGGGGCGGCGCGGCTCTGGCGGTGACGCCCGCGCCGCCCTACTCTGTCGGTTGTGCATCCCGGGATGATCACCCGTGCAACGCGCGGCGGCAAGGTCCGCTGGCCAGCCACGCTGCTCCCGGCGCGCAGGCCGACCACGCTGCTCGCGCGCAGGCCAGCCACGCTGCTCGCGGCGACGCTGACGTTTGCGGCCCTCGGCGCGACCCCCGCAGCGTCGGCGGCCACGACGGCCCCGGCCCCGGCGCACGCGGCCACGACGGGCGCCGTGGCGGGCGCCGTGGCGGGCGCCGTGGCTGCAGCCCCCGAAGACGGGGCTGGGACGCCCGGTCCGGCGGGGCAGCCCTCGGGTGCCGCGGCTGCAGCCCTCGGTCCGGCGGGCCAGCCGACGTCCATCCGGCTGGGAAGCGTCATGCTGAGCCGCTGCGCGAGGGCCCCGCTGACCTTCTGCGGCCACCTCGCCGTCCCTCTGGATTACTCATCGCCGGCCAGCCCGGGCATCCGCATCGGCTTCCGCTGGCTGCCGGCCAGCCGCCGGGCCGTCGGCACGGTCCTGTCGGTCGAGGGCGGCCCGGGCTTCGCGACGACGGGCAGCGAGGACGACTACCTCCCGGATATCGGGCCGCTGCACCGGTCCCGCAACCTGCTCCTCGTCGACCTACGCGGCACCGGCACGTCGACTCCGATCGACTGCCCCGGCCTTGAGCGGGCCGGCGCACACCAGTCGGGGCGGCGTTTTGACCAGCTGGTCGGGGACTGCGGTGCCCAGCTGAACCACGAATGGCGCTATCGCCGCGGCGGCTGGGTGCATGCCTCCGACGACTTCAACACCGCCTACTCGGCGCGGGACGTCGAACGGGTGCTGCGCGCTCTGCGGCTGGGCCGGGTGGATCTCTACGGCGACTCCTACGGCAGCTGGTTCGCGCAGGTCTTCGCGTCCCGTTACCCGGGCGCGCTGCGCTCGGTGACGCTGGACTCCACCTACCAGGTCCTCGGGCTCGATCCCTGGTACACCACCACGGTCATCACCGCCCGGCGGGCCTTCAATGCTGTCTGCCGCCGGTCGGTCGCGTGTGCCGCGGCGACCCGCGGGCCCGCATGGGGCAGGATCGGCGCGCTGGCCCGCCGGCTGGCCCGGGATCCAGTCAGCGGGGAGACCACCACGGCCGACGGCACCAGGGGCCGCCTGACCGTGACCGTCGAGACGCTGGTCAACCTGGTGAACAACGCGGGCTTCGACCCCGTCGTCTACCGTGACCTCGACGCGGCGGCGCGGGCGCTGCTGCGCCACCATGACGCGGCGCCGCTGCTGCGGATCTCGGCGCTCTCGCTCGGCTTCGACGACACCAACTACCCGCTGCCCGAGTTCAGCGACGGGCTGTATTTCGCCGTCAGCTGCACCGACTACGTGCAGCTGTTCAGCCGGTCCGCGCCGTTCGCGGTCCGCGCCCGGCAGTATCGCGCCGCGCTGCGCCGTGAGCCCAGGCGGACGTTCGCCCCGTTCAGCGTGGCCCGGTGGACATCGCTGGACCAGTACACCGAGGCCTACAGCGGCTGCCTGCGCTGGCCATCGCCGGTCCGCCGCCCCCGGCCGATCATCCGGCGGCCGCCGCTGGTGCCCGCCCGGCTGCCGGTGCTCGTGCTGTCCGGGACCCTGGACTCGCTGACGCCGCGGCTGGACGGCGCGACGCTGGTCAACCGCCAGATGGGCCCGTCGGCCCGGCTGGTGACGCTGGCCAACCTGACGCACGTGGCAGGGCAGGACGCCAACAACGGCTGCGCCCTGTCGATCTACCGGCGGTTCGTCAGGCGCCCGCAGGACCTCGCCACCGAGAACACCTCCTGCGCCCGGCGGATCACGCCCGTGCACACCGTGGGCACGTACCCGCGGCGGCTGGCGGGGGCCGCTCCTGCGACCGCGGCCCCCGGTGACACCGCCGGGCGGCTGGCCTTGCGGGCGGTGACCGTGGCGCTCGCCAGCGTCGGCGACGAGATCAGCCGCTGGCCGCTGCTGAGCGACGGCAGGGACCGCGGCCTGCGCGGCGGCGCGGTCACGTTCCGCGCTGGCAGCCGCCTGATCCGGATCCGGCTCAGCGGCGTCCGCTGGGTGACGGACGCCGCGATCGACGGCACCGCCTGGTGGAATCAGTCAGCCGACCGGGTGACCGCGCGCCTCATAGTGCGCCCGGCTGGCGTGCGGGCCATCCGGATGACCGCGCGCTGGCGGCCGTTCGGCACGCAGGCGCAGCTCGCCGCGATCACCGGCCGACAGGGCAAGCGGCGGCTGGTCGCCGTCGCGCTCGCGCCGTAGCCCGGGCCGCTCGTAGCAGGGGATCGACTATCTGCCGACGAAGGGAGCACCGTGACCAGCGCGCAGCAGGATCCGGCCGGAGCGGTGGCGGCCTCCGCCAGCCCGCCTGGCCCCGCCGCGGTGAGCGACGAGCGAGCCCTGGCAGCTCAGCTGTTCAACGAGACCTGGCGGCTGCTGGAGCGGGAGGACCGGGGCCAGCAGGACGACGATCAGATGATCCACACCGCGCACGCCTCGCGTTACCACTGGGGGCAGGCGCCGGGGGCGACGCCGGCTCACCTCGCGAGGGGCGAGTGGCAGATCTCCCGCGTCTACGCGGTACTCGGCCGGCCGGAGCCGGCGATCTACCACGCCCAGCGGGTGGTGGACATCTGCCAGGCCAACAGCATCGGTGACTGGGATCTCGCCTACGGCTACGAGGCCCTGGCCAGGGCGTTCGCCGTCGCTTCCGATGCCGAGGCGGCCCGGGCCTTCACCGATAGGGCGCTGGCCGCAGCCGAGGCCATCGCCGAGGACGAGGATCGTGATCTGCTCCTGGCCGACCTGGAGACCATCCCCCGCCAGCCCCGGTACTGGTGATGTCGGGCGCGATGCTCGCGCTCACCGGCTACCTGAGTCCATCATGATCGCGTCCGGTCCGGGCCAGGGCTTCCTCGGCCTGCGCGGCAAGGATTCCGACCAGTTCAGCTGCGGACGGCAGGTCGCTGATGAGATCGATCGCCTCGCTGGCCCATACCGGCTGCGGAGGCAGATCGCCTCGCGCCACGCCATCCTGATATGCCCGCCTGGCATCGGCGTTCGCGGCGAGTTCGTCCTCCCGGCCCCGCCACTCATCGAGGAACGGGTGACCGAGGGTGCGGGCCGGGTACTTCGACGGCCAGCGGGAGCCCCGGGCGATGTCCAGCACGGTGCTGCGCTCGGTGTCCTCCCCGCTTCCCTCGATGATCGCCCGGGTGACCGAGGGATCGGCCAGTGCCTCGGCGGTGGCCTGAAACCGGGTGCCGATGAGCGCCCCGGCGGCTCCCAGGGCCAGGGCCGCCGCCACGCCACGCCCGTCGGCGATCCCGCCAGCCGCCAGCACTGGCGTCGGTGCGGCCAGGTCCACCACGACCGGCACGAACGGCAGCGTGGACCGCCCGCGCCGGGCGCCGTGCCCGCCGCCCTCCGTCCCCTGCGCCACGATGACGTCGGCGCCGAGGTCCACCGCCTGCCTGGCCTCCTCCAGGTCTGTGACCTGCAGGATCAGCGCCGCGCCTGCCTGGCGAATGGGCGCCAGGAACGCGCGGGGGTCACCGAAGGACAGCATCACCGCCCTCGGGCTGTGCTTGAGCACCTGCATGACCGCGGCGACATCGACGGCCCAGCTCTGGAAGCCGACGCCCCACGGCTTGTCCGTGCCGTCCGCGACGATCGGCAGCTCACGGGCCAGCCAGTCCGGATCCCCGGAGCCGCCGCCCAGCAGCCCCAGGCCCCCGCCGTTGGAGACGGCCGCCGCCAGCGCGCCGCCGGCCGATCCGCCCATCGGCGCCAGCGCGATCGGGTGCCGCAGCGAGAATAGCCTCGTGAACGCCGTGCTCAATGCCATGGCCGCCATCATCGCCCATTGCGAGAGCCTGTTCCCGCCTTACCCGGCTCCGAGCCTGCGGAGCAACTGTCGAGTGCGGAGTCAGTCACCTGCGGCGTCTACTGGCTTGCTGGCCGCGGCGGGCGCGGCGGTCACGCCGAACAGCTCGGTGAACCTGTCCACCATCATGTCGCGGCCCTTGAGCTGAGCGACAACGTCAGCGCTGAGGAGTTCCTCGGTGCCGGACCGCTGGCCCGAGCCGCCGTCCGGCCCGATCGGCACGATGATCCCGGGAGGCGATGGCTGGTAGGACGTCAGGCCGACGTCTCCTGCGATGTGCGCCCGGATGTTGCCGGCGACCAGCTGTGCCTGCCGCCCGGCGAGGCCGGCCATCTTGTGGTCAGCGGTGGAGACATCGCCGACAGCGAAGACCCGGTCCTGTCCGGTCACCTGCAGGTAGGGCGTGACGTGCACGAAGCCGTCCGCCTGGCGGGCGGCGGCAAGCTCACCGGCCAGGTAGTCGCTCACCGGGGCCACTCCGTAGCAGCGGAACCAGATGTCCGCGGACAGCTCGCGCCCGGACTCGGTGACGACGGTGAATGCCCCCAGCTCGCCGGGAGCGGTCGGCGGGGCTTCCCGCAGCGGGCTGGCGAGCACCAGCTGCACTCCCATGCCGGCGAGCTGGCGGCGCAGCTCCGCCTTCAGCTCCGGCCTGAAACGGGCACCGAGGACATCGTCGGCAACGTCCAGCAGGGTCACCTCCTTGGCAGGCCACACCGCCTTGATCTCGCCGGCCAGCTCGATGCCGACCGGCCCGGCGCCGAGTAGCAGCACCCGCTGCGCCGCGCTGAGCGCCGCGTGAGCCGCGCGGACCTGAGCGTGAGCGGTAGCGGTGCTGTCGATCTCGCTCTTGGCCGGGAACGGATACGCGGACCCGGTTGCCAGCACGATGTAGTCGGCGCGGATCTCCTCACCGGAGGCCAGCGTCACCGTGCCGACATCGACCTTCGCGGCCCGGTCGTGGACCACCCTGCCGTTGGCGAGCAGGTTGCCGTAGGGAAGGTAGATCCGCGGCAGCCAGGACGGGTCGACAAGCGCGCGGAGGGCAGCGACGTTGTGCACGAAGGAATCCTTGGGTTCCACGAGCACCACGTCGGCCACGTCATCGAGTGACTTGGCCACGTTGACTCCGCCGTAACCGCCGCCGATGACCACGACGGTAGGACTGGCGGGTGAGGTCTCGGTCATGTTGAATCTCCAGGTAAATGGATCAGCGCAAGGCTGAATGTCGCATCGCCGATAGTATTTATTGCAGAGTATCTTGTTCGCAAATCATCTTTCGCGCCGCTTACCAAGGTAGATTGATCGCATGAGCGCTGATCGCATGAGCGCTGATCGCATGAGCGCCGCCACTCGGGACCACGCCGGACCGCGGCGCCCCGGCCGGGACGACGCGTGCGGCGGCGCCCTGAGCAGTGACCTGGGCTGGGCACTGGGCGTGGTCTTCCGTTCCTATGCGAAGGCGGCGAACGCGGCCTTCGCTGAGCTGCCGGGCGGTCCCCGCGGCTATCAGGTGCTTGCCGCTGCGGCCCGCGGCGCGCCGGGCAGCCAGCTGGAGGTTGCCCGCCACCTGGGGATCGACCGCACCGTTATGACCTACCTGCTCGATGACCTGGAGAGTGCCGGGCTGATCGAGCGCCGCCCCGACCCGGCCGACCGCCGCGCTCGGCGCATCGTGGCGACCGCGCAGGGGCGCGAGTCGCTCGACGGCCTCGACCGGCGCCTGCGGGACGCCGAGCGGCACGTGCTGAACGGCCTGGGGACCGAGGCGGACCGTAGCGCGTTCCGCGACCTGCTTCGGCAGCTGGCGACGCACGTCAGCGCCGTTGACCCCGGCTCAGGCGTGTGCGACGCCTGAACTCAGGCCGTTGGCTTTTCGTGGGGGAGAACGTCCTCGTCCTCGACGGTGACGGTGAGTCCTATGGAGGGCCTGACCGCGTCAGGTTCGTGCCTGAGGGCCGCTTGGTCCGCTCCCGGAGCGCGACGAGCAGTTCTTCCAGTGCCTGCATCAGCACAGGCCAGCGGTCGCGGGGCACGCCGTCGAGCAGCGCGCTGGTAAGTCGGGTTTCGGCCACCTCCTGGTAGGCCCTGGCATCGGCACGGGTCTGCTCGGGGATCACCACGACGGTCCGCCTGCCGTCCGACGGGTCGGCTTCAGTGCGCACCCAGGCTCTTTCGACCATGCTGGCTACGGCGGCCGCCGCTGGACTGTGATGCAGGATCCCGAGGGCAATGAGTTCTGCATCGCAGCCAGGAGCTTCACCGGCTGGGACTGAGCGCGGACACCACCCAGGATCGCCACAGTGCGTTAACCGGGCATGAGGGCGAGCGCTTGCATGCCGTAGCCCGTGTTTTGCTGCTCGCGCCGTCGCTCAGCCGAGTGCTTCAAGTTGGTCAACGACCTGCGATATCGGTGCACAGGCGTCGATCTCGATAGTTGCGGTCGCACGCAGCCGCGGTTCGACTTCCGCCAGATAGCGCAGGATCAGCGCTTGTTCGCGCGGATGCTGGCCGTACGGGTTGGTGGTCCGCGCCGCGATCCTGGCCAGCAGTACGGTTGCGGGCGCGCTCAGCAGGGCGATGTGATCAAACTGGTCATAGAACTTCCCTTGATTGGTCTTGCATCCCGCAACGAATAGCTGGCCACCGTCGTGGCTGGCCAGCAGACTGGCGATGGCATCTTCACGCCATGCCCAGTCATCCGAGCCATCCGAGCCATCCGGCAGGCTGACCCAGCAACTCCACTCGTCGGTATCGGTGTCCACGACGCGGTGGCCGCGTTCACCGAGCATCTGCAAGGCCGTTGACTTGCCGGTGCCAGACATCCCGGTGACCAAAACTTTCGACACATACTGAGGTTACGAGAATCAGGTGATCATGAAGAACGCGAAGTCGTTGTTAGCATCCGCGTTAGCAAGATTAGCCCGGCTCTGCGGGCGGTGATCCCCAGCTTGCAAAGGTAGCGGCCGGGCCCGGCGGACCTGCGGTCCTGCTGGTGAGATGCACTTTCGGTTGCTCCGTGAGAGACCGTCAATCACCGTGTGCAGACCTACTGACGGGCACGCAACGGGCACGGCGCGACGAATTACGAGCTGGCTTGCCTGGTCGAAAGGCCACTGTTTTCGGGCACGTTCCTGCTGCGGGGTGCGGCCAGAATCCAGGTCATCACGGCTCCGAGCGCCAGCCACGCGGCACAGACGGGCAGCTCCCTCCAGCTCACCACGGCAGGGCTGCCAATCGCAGGGGAGTTCCCTGGGTATCCTCCCAAGATCTCGGCCTGATAAAGAAGCGCGAAGCCCGCGATCCACGCCTCCGCCCACGCAGCCATACGGAGCCAATTGCGCGGCCGCGAGCCGCGAAACCTGACGAACCCGGCAATCAGCAGCGGGACAGGCAGAGCCAGCGATGCGCCAATAGCCAGAACTACGGCGATCTGCACGGCCACAGGATCCGTGCTCCACCCCTCGATCCCTTCACTGGTTACCCAGCTTCCGCAGCGCCCCCATCAGCCAGACAGCAACAAAACGCCGTAAGCGCTGAGCGTAAGGCCATGGACATCTGTTACCGATGGGACACGATGACAGGTGCCGGCATGTGGCTGTGCCGTTCAGCAGTGCCCGAGGAGGCCTGATGCGGGTCCATCTGAACGACGTGAGCCTATGGTTCGATGTCTCCGGGCCTTCTGTTGTCCCCGGCAGCGCCACGGCAGTCGAGCGCCCGACTCTCGTGGCCGTCCACGGCGGACCCGGCGCGGACCATATCAATCTCAAGGAGACTCTGGCGCCGCTGACTGACGATTTCCAGATCGTCTTCTATGACCAGCGCGGTCACGGTCGAAGCGATCTCAGTACAGCCGAGTTCTGGAATCAGCGGACCTGGGCCACTGACCTCAAAGAGCTGTGCGACGCACTCGGCCTGGTCAGGCCATTCGTACTCGGCAGCAGCTTCGGCGGACGGGTAGCTCTCACTTACGCCGGGCTCTTCCCTGGCCATGCCAGAGGAATAATCTTGGCCAATACGACCGGCGGTCACGCGGACGATCGGGCCAGCATAGAGGTATTCCGCCGGATCGGCGGCCCCGAGGCCGCCGCCGCCGCTGAACGCGACTTCGCTGAGAACAGCCAGGAGTCACGTACCGAGTTCCGCCGGATCTGCGGCCCGCTCTATAGCAGCAAACCCTGGTCGGCGGAAGAATTGCATAATCAGCGAGCCCGGTCGATCCAGACGCTAGAGGTCAATCTGCATTTCTTCCGCGACGAGGCCCCGCGCTTCAGCCCGTGGACCTTGCTGAGCCGCGTGACAAGTCCAGTGCTCATCCTCGCGGGCGAGGACGATCCCCTGTGCCCGCTCCCTGTCGTCGAAGAGCTGGCAGGGCGCCTTCCCGCGAGCACGACCAGCCTGGTCCGCCTGCCCAGTGCCCGGCACACCATCTTCCGCGACCGGCCCGACCTGGCCTTCCCGGCCATCGAAGAGTTCATACGCAGGGTCGAACGGTCCGGCGGCTCAGGATGAGTGCCTACGGCGGTCAGCCTTGGTGGTCACGGCTGCCTGCGTTGGCAGCAACATTTTCAGGCCAGCCTCCCTGCCATACGGAGTCGCTGTGACAGAAAGAACACTGTCAAGATCTGGTTGACATCGATGCATCGATCAGCGCTGCTACCGGGGACGACGCGACCGCAACCGCCTCGATCTCGACAAGCTGACCCGGATAGCCGAGCATCGCTACTCCAAGCAGCGTGCTCGGTACGTCATGATCACCGAAGAAACCTGCGACCTCATCCCAGGCAGCGACCAGGTCCTCGCGCACACCGCTGGCGACATAGACGGTCGTCTTGGCCACATCCCGGATCGCCGCCCCCGACTCTTCCAGGGCGACCTGCAGGTTCCGCAAAGCCTGGCGCATCTGCTCCCTGACGTCACCCGCTCCAACGACCCGGCCGTGCTCATCGAGCGGGCAAGCGCCCGCGGTGAATATCAGGTCAGATCGCTGAGTCCTGGCGGCGTAGGCATACGGAGCGTCGGGAAACAGCCTGGTACTGCGGACAAGTTGCACGGCCATGGCGCTGCAGTCTGCCACGCCGTCCTACGCTTCAGCGCGACTACGCCATAGCCGCCGGGCTCTTGCCCGACCTCAGCAGCGACATCACGCTCACCGTCACCGACTGGCACCCTGCGCGTCTACGCCCACGTCATCAGCAGCCAGTTCTCCGAAGCGGCAGACATCTTCGCGCAGGCTATACAAGCCGCCAGCTAGCTGCTCTTAGCAGATCCGTTAGCAATGAGGCCCCTGCCGGAATCCGGTGGAGGCCTCTGACCTGGGCGCGCTCGGAGGGACTCGAACCCCCAACCTTCTGATCCGTAGTCAGATGCTCTATCCGTTGAGCTACGAGCGCAGCTGGTGCTACGCCAGTGTACGCCGACGAGGCCACCGCCCGCCTGCGGTGCGACCGTCCGGGCGAGGACCTGTGGCCATCAGCCGGGCGCCATGTCGACGAAGCGGCTGAAGTGGCCCTGGAAGGCCACGGTCACCGTGGTCGTCGGGCCGTTGCGGTGCTTGGCGACGATGAAATCCGCCTCTCCCGCGCGCGGCGACTCGCGCTCGTAGGCGTCCTCTCGATGCAGCAAGATCACGACGTCCGAGTCCTGCTCGATGGAACCGCTTTCACGTAGGTCAGCCAGCAGCGGGCGCTTGTCGGTGCGCTGCTCGGGACCGCGGTTCAGCTGGGCGACCGCGACGACGGGGACGTTGAGCTCCTTGGCCAGCAGCTTCAGCGACCGGGACATGTCCGATACTTCCTGCTGCCTGTTCTCCACCCGCCTCGGTGAGGTCATCAGCTGCAGGTAGTCGATGATCACCAGCCGCAGGTCGTTGCGCTGCTTGAGCCGGCGGCATTTCGCCCGGATCTCCATCATGGACATGTTCGGCGAGTCGTCGATGAACAGCGGCGCGTTCACGACCTCGCTCATCCGCCGCGCCAGCCGGGTCCAGTCCTCATCGCCCATCTGGCCTGTGCGCATGTGGTGCAGCGGAACCCGTGCCTCGGCCGACAGCAGCCGCATGGTGACCTCGTTGCGGCTCATCTCAAGGCTGAAAAGCACCGACGTCAGCCCGTTCGCGACCGAGGCCGCCCTGGCCAGATCCAGGGCCAGCGTCGAGTTGTGGGTCGGGATCATGCCCCGGCCTGCCAGGTACATACGGTCCGGACTGTCCACCTGCACGCACCGGACTGGCCGTGACGGCACCCGGCGTACGTCCACAATGCTGCGCCAGCGCGCATGCCGCGGGTAACGCCCGAGTCGTTCCTTGTGCAGGTGCTGCTTGCTGCTCAGCAGGAATACCTGGTCCTCGGTGGCGAAGCTGACCAGATAACCGCATACCGGTGCAGCCCCGGTCCTGCCTTTCACTGGCCTGGCCGACATGGCGCATAGGTAACCAAGGCTCAGGACAAGCTCGCGCACATCCTCGGCAAGCTGACGGCTGCTCGCTGCGAGCTGAACCGATCCGTTGACGGCCACCGCCCCGCCGACGTCAAGGATGCCGGCCAGCAGTGCCCTGCGCTGCGCCTCGGACGCCCGGAGGTAGCACGCGGGAATGCGCAGGAACGCGCGCCGCGGAGCCACTGATGTCCCCCCAGAGTCCTCTGTCCCGGAGTGCTCTGTCCCAGCGGCCTCTGTCCCAGCGGCCTCCACCCTCATGGCAATTTCCTGGTCCAAGCTGGTGAGGCGGGCCCCGGCGCAATAGCCCGTGCCGAGCCAAACGCCCAGGACATACGGAGGAATGGGCAGGTCAGCGTCCGGCAGATCGAAGGCACCCGGGACGGGAACCCAGTGACGGGGTCGCTGGTCCGGGCCAGACCGTAGCGTCGCAGCCACCTGCTCCGTGGTCACCACCGCGGGGGACGCCGCCGCGGGGGACGCCGCCGGCGCGTTCCGCCTGCCGCTGCTGAGCTGAGCCTGGTAGCGGCGGGCTGCGCGGGACCAGGTCAGCCATTGGTGCTGGCCATCGGCGATCATGACCTCGCCGGTGGAGAACTCGACCTCATAGCAGGGCCGCCCGTGCATCACCCCGGTGGCGGCGACCACCGTGACCGGCCTGCCGTTAGCGCCTATCAGCCGGTCGCCGACCCTGACTTCGCCCATCGTCGTCCAGCCGGCTGCCGTCGGCAGCGGAGTGTCCAGCGCCAGCGCCTTGCCCAGGGCCGGCCGTGCGGCGATCACGATCATCTGGCCGGGGTGCAGGCCGTTGGTCAGCGAGTCGAGGTCAGCGAATCCGGTGGGAACGCCCGTTAGCATGCCGCCCCGGCTGCCAATAGCCTCGATCTCGTCCAGCGCCCCCGGCATGATCTCCGACAGCTTGAGGTAGTCGTCACTGACCCGCCGCTCGGCGACTCCGTAGACCTCGGCCTCGGCGCGGTCGAGCAAGTCGTCGGCGTCCCCGTCACCGGAGTAGCCGAGCTGGACGATCCTGGTGCCCACCTCGACCAGGCGGCGCAGGATTGCGCGCTCCCTCACGATCCTGGCGTAGTACCCGGCGTTCGCCGCGGTGGGCACTGACGCGATCAGGGTGTGCAGGTACGGCGCGCCGCCCATCCGCCCGATGTCCCCGCGCTTGGTCAGCTCAGCGGCGACGGTGACCGCGTCGGCGGGCTCGCCGCGGCCATACAGGTCAAGGATCACCTCGTGCACAAGCTGATGGGCGGGCCGGTAATGATCCTGCGGCCGGATCACCTCAAGGACGTCGGAGATCGCGTCCTTCGAGAGCAGCATCCCGCCGAGCACGCACTGCTCGGCCGCGATGTCATGCGGCGGGGTCCGCTCGAATTCCCCGTCCCTCGGTGCGATCTCTGTGACGCTCACTAGATGCCACCTCCCCCTTGCCCGCGAGCCCCCCGCCGCGGCCCGCGCGGGCGATCACGTCCGTTCTACCGGACGGCTCCGACAGTCTCCTGGCAGCCGGTTCCGGCGTCCAGTCGCGCTGTGCACAGGCCTGTGGACAGCCTGTGCAGACACGCCGGGGGCGCTGTGCGCAGCATGGGGATACCCCTGTGGAAATGGCGCAGGAAATCGCGCAGACACTGCCCCTGCCTGCGCGGACGCCATCCACCGCCTGTGCAGGAAGAAAAGTTTCCACGCGGCGATACGGCCCGGCAATGGCAGAAGTTATCCACACAGGAATTGGATACCGGCCGTTGCCGGCATGTCATGACAACGTAGCCGGAGGACCAGCCTGGAAGTAGCCGGACCGGCCCCGAAGTAGCCGGACCAGCCCCGAAGTAGCCGGACCAGCCCGGAACGGTACGAGGCCAGACCGTCGCAACCCGCGCCAGCCGGCCAGGATCAGATGGAGATCCGCGCCAGCCTGCCGGGGATCGGATATTTGGCAGGCGCAGGCAACTTATTTGGCAGGCGCAGGCCACCGGAGCGCCCTACTGTTCGAGTATGTGTTCGACACCGAGCGAGCGGCTGGCCAGGATTGGCGAAGCCATCGACAAGCTGGCCGCCGACTCCCGGGCACCGCACCCCGCCGGGCCGCACCCGGTCCGGCCCGACACCGCCGGGCCGGACACCGCCGACCCGGACACTGGCGGGCCGGACCCCGCCAGTGCGGACGGAGGCATCCAGGATCGTCTCGCGAGGATCTGGGCAATGGTCGCCGAACTCGATCCCGGGCTCGCCAGGCGGGTTACCGACTACGGCCCGGGGACCGGCCAATGACGCGACCAGCCGACAGCTCAGATCACGCGAGCTCAGCCCGGATGCCCAACGGCCGCCAGCGGCTCAGCTCGCCGCGACCTCGACGTCCAGGGTTGCCCTGACCTCGGGATGCAGCCTGATCGCCACCTGGTGCGCGCCGACCGTCTTGATCGGGTTCTTGATCTCGATCCGGCGCTTGTCGAGCTGGGGGCCGCCGGCCGCGAGCACCGCGGCCGCGATGTCGGCCGGCGAGATCGAGCCGAACAGCCGACCCCCGCTCCCGGCCCGGGTCTCCAGCCGCACGGTCAGCGACCCGAGCGCGCTGGCGGCATCCCTGGCGTCGTCGAGGCCCCTGATGTCGCGCACCGACCGGGCCCGCTTGATCAGGTCGATCTGCTTCTCCGCGCCGCGCGTCCAGCGCATCGCAAGCCCGCGCGGCACCAGGTAGTTGCGGCCGTAGCCGCCCGCCACCTCGACCACGTCACCGGGGGCACCCAGGCCGGAGACCTCCTGGGTGAGGATGAGCTTCATCGGCGTACCGCTC
>Ga0302325_10014882_pt1 | contig 16546 bp, 8 predicted proteins | sample Palsa_T0_2_FD_201948 | JGI IMG/M metagenome (GOLD analysis project Ga0302325, IMG submission 201948) | Peat permafrost microbial communities from Stordalen Mire near Abisko, Sweden - Palsa_T0_2 | ecosystem: Environmental > Terrestrial > Soil > Palsa > Peat permafrost | place: Sweden: Abisko... | reverse complement strand
AAGAAAGATCAAGAGAGCAAGGACTTCTTAGTCCGGATAAACGCAACATATAAGGTCTTAGATAACTATTATCAAAAGACTAATATGTCTCCGTTTTATATAGCTGCTCTAGTCTTAAATCCGATGTTTCGTACGAGGTATATTAACCTTTATTAGCCAAAAAAGTAGAGAGCACTAGCCTTAGCAAAAGTCAAGAAGCTTTAAGAGAGGTATAAAGAAGCAAAGATCCTTACTCCGACTATTACACCCTTCTCGTACAAAAAGCAGAATTAAGGAGAGGCTATAGAGCCGCTAGATACGTATAATCGTATTAAGGCGTCTCTTAAGACTGTTGCTAGGCTAGCAAGTAAGGACGAGTATAAGGACTACAACTCACATGAGTCGTACGACCTTAGTATAAAGGGGGCCCTTGCATAGTGGTACTAAGACACATAAAGGCAGCGCTAGCCTAGGCTTTTACTTATGGCTATTAATATCCTTTCGATTCTATTAATGAGTGATAAGCTAAAGAGAGTCTTTTCTAAAGCTTGTCGTACGGTGAGCTAGGATAAGGGGCAAATGGAGCTAGAGACTATAGAGTAGAGGGAGTGCTTAAAGCATTAGAAGAAGAGTAGGATTTTAAATACTTTTATTATTAAGACAAGTTAAAAGAGACTTTGGCCTTTTGTCGTATGATGGAAAATGTCGTAAGAGGGGTAGATGCTAACTAAGCATCTACTCTAGAGTCGACTCTAGATCGACCTTAGATCGACACCTTGCGATCTAGGCGTCGATCTAGGGTCGACTCTAAAAATAGGGATCGTCGCCCAGCCTGCTTAGTCCCCATGGGCATGGGGTCGGGGGACTCCCAAGAGACATGCAAAGGACTGCCGATTGCCATATATCTCGTCGCCGATCCTATCGAATCCTATACCCCGACGAAGAGTCCGACTTCACTATCCCTTTTAGCTAGGAGTTAGACAAAGAAGAAAGCATAGTCTTCATTGTAACCCACCAAGGCAAGCTCTGTGATCCTCTTTCGCTAAGTTCTCAATCCCGGCGTCTGCTCGATAAACACCGGTGTTAAGTTATGAGCTTAATCGGCAGCGGAATAATCGTATAAATGGATGCAATTGTAGAGGGATTGCAGTAATGTTTGTATAGTGTATATTTCGTACAGATGATAGAGTTAAGTAGGGTGCAAACACCATATATATACAGGATCACCTAGCGGGCCCTAGCGGCAATTCACGTGCCACCATACCATTATTTCTGACAACCGGAACTCGTGCCGGCCAGATAAGAACGATAAGGTTGCCGCAAAAGATGAAGTTGCGATCATAGACTCTCTAGATAACATAAGATTATCTAATTCCGAAGAACTCGACAACCAGCTAACCCGTGCCGATGACATATGGAGAGATCTCATGAACGACCAATCCTTTCGCTATAAATGTTATTTTTCGGCATGCTATTTGAAGGATACGAAACAACTCGGAGCTCTTTTCCACAAATATCCCGAAGACTCGGAACGAAGAAGAGCGCATATCTCGAGCAAATAACATAGTAATAGTACGCCCGGACGCGAATAGGAAGCGGAGACAAGTTCTAGCTTGCTTGGCGAGACACGAAACTATGGGCCGAGGTTCTTAACGGGGCGAAACCGTCGCAAATCCACTAAAGGTATTTTGGCAAGATATCGCCGAACTTGCTTTAATATTACAAGGCCGATATAAGCTATAAGATTAGACTTGGGGAGGAAATTAAAGCATTCGCGAGGCTTAATCGAGGAGCGCGGTATCCTGTTATAAGTGCAATAAGTAGCTACTCGCAAGGTTATAGGGCAAACGTTTTAAATAATAAGATATAGATAAGGAAAGCACAATACCTTTGCAAAACTATTAGCTTCGACGTCTCACAAAGCTATGCATCCCACGTTAAGAAGCAGCTTATTGCGTATTATATAAATTAGTACTAGATTTTCGACGAGGATAATTATTTAGTAAGGATAAAGCCGTTGCAATTTACAAGACTATAGCACTAGATTTCCGACGAGGAGGATTGTTTATCTGCAAGCATAGAGTCGTCGCAAGTTACAAGCTTGCGTAACGTTCTTCTAAGTCCACTACTTGCGATTATCACGGTTAACAAATTACAAATGTGCTTTAACTATTCGGCTTTCTACAATCAATTTTGTAATTATTTTAAGAGCGTTAACGTGTGGATTATTTGTGTTAAGGAATAAGTCAGAAGCAATTAAGACTATTCCGGCAGCACAAGCTTGCCTTAAACCGATCCGGTACATTTATGCTTTGCCCCTCTTATAGCAATCTCCCATCCTTTGCTAAAACATCTGCGCTACTAAGGCTCTTTATAGTTCTAGCACAATCTCATTATCCGCAATCGGTGTTTGTATCACTAAGGTTCTCGATAGTGCTAGCGCTTTGCTCGTCCGCGCCATCTTGGCATTTGGTTCTGGCTCTAGCTCCTTTGCCTCTACCTCTGCCTTTAGCATAGCACTTTTGCGCTTCCGACCCCGTTTTACCTTGCTTGCGGTGGCTTCCTCTGCTTTTAGCGTGGCCCCTTTGCGCTTCCGACCACGTTTACCCTTACCTTTAGCTTCTTTGACAGCGTCTTTTACGACACGCTTCGCTCGTGCTTCTACGAGGTCCTTATAGCTTATAACCTTCGCCTTCCCTAGTATCAATGACTTAGTCGATTGTCAAACCTTAGCTTCGTTATTAATTGTAGTTAAGAATCGTATTCGGTCCTCTTAAAGGACGCTTAAAGCAAAGGATTTCTAGAAAGCTTTAGTACATTTCTATAAGTGCTTTGCTAAGTTCTATTTGCTCGTTTCATTAAGCGCATAAGCATCTTGTTAGATAATCAAGTTTTATAGTAATATAAAAGCCTTTACTAACACTAGCGTTAAAGGTGTTTGCAGTTCTTCGTCTTGCCGATAATGCACTTTTACGTCTTGCCGACAAGATCTTACCTTCACCTTATCGACTCTTAGAATAGCTAGTTTAGCTAAGGGGGCGGGCATACTTCGGAGCACCCTATTTAGATTAAACGGGAACAGACCACTTGCAGCGAAGCCGGCCTTAATATTCTTGGGCATAAATGCTACTTCCCTTGCAGGGCTATATAAAGCAGTAAAGTGCTCCTTGCCGATTATATTTACACCTCCTTGCTCGAGTCGATTAACCTAGTCACGATAAGCTGCCTTAAGTGGGGCAAACGGTGCTATATCACAAGGCTAAAGCTTGTAAGAGATATAAGAAGGGAGACAATATAGAAGAATATTATTCTCGAAACAAAACTCTAAGATTTCGAGGGTCTCGTGCATTCCGAAGCCGTCGCAGATTAGGACGCGTAATCTCTTATTCGCTCGTTCCTTGGTTTCGGGATCAAATATACGCTTTAGCTACTCGAAGCTAATTATAAAGTCGGTATATCCAAAGTCGGAGCACGCATACTACTATCTAGGGGTATAAAAAGTGGTCTAGTTGCTTCGATAGGTATTCGCTAGCTAGATTATTATCGGGTTCAAATACTTACTATCGCTACTAATATATTCGATTATAGTCACAGATATGCGCTTAACTCGCGCACCTTTATAGTCTCGCTTATTATACTTACTTACAAGGACTTTAATAGAGCCTAGCATAAATAGCATCACTCTAATCTCGTCTATATTATACACATTCTCGGCTAAGATAGCCGGATCTTGTAATACTTCTTTTATCACCTTAAACTAGTGTACAATCTTCTTATAAATATTTTTCTTGTGACGGTTCTAATCTAATGCCTTAACTCTTTGCGCTAGTAGTATAAGATAGCGTTTTTCTAAAGCCTTTGCCTAGTTCCGACTAGGAGCCTTAAGAGGCCTTTTAGCGGTAAGTCGATAGCGGGTAATACTATAAGCTAGTAAAGGGATAAACTTTATTCGTATCGGATATCTAAACTCGGATATTTGAAGCAAATACTTAACGATAACCTCTTCTTCGTACGGTCTAAGGTACTATTGCCCTTAGGCCTTCTCTTCCCTTGAGGGTCGTCCGCGAGCACGATAATAGAGTATAGAGTAGGAGATATTCCCATGATGATCTGCAAGAGCACGGTATGATTTAGGCACGCTAGGCGGCACGCCTTGCGCCAATACCTGACTGGCTCTGTCCATAGTGTCCTGCTGTGGTGATGGTGTTGAGCGACGGCAGCGATCAGGCAACGACCTACTGCCGGTCACGTGCTTTGGAAAGTTCGAGAACCGTTGTCCCTTGCAGCGCGATGTCCATCGGCGGCCGTGTACATGGGTGCCAGCCTGCGGCTCGCACGAAGCCTTCGAAAATGCTGCGTGTGCCTGGAGGACACTTGGCCCTCCCCCATAAAGGGTAATGCAAGTTAAAGTCCCCAACGACTAGGTGCGTTCCGTGGATAAGAATATTCTCAGGTTTAATGTCCTTGTGCTTAAGTACGTGAAGGATACAGAGAGATTTCAACCAAGGAGACAGGCGAATAGTTGGGTCCTGCAAATAAATCAATGATTATAGATAGCATTAAGGCTAGGTGCAACCACCTATTGTGGATAGAAAGTAGCTTAAAACACGCCCGAATTTCCAAAATTCCCCATGCAAAACAAACAGGTCTACCCAATATAGACTGGTAGCCGACTGCCCCAAATTCGACTCGGCACTCTCTCGCCTTCAACCATAGAATGGCAAAAATTCCAACAGATGCCGCGAAAAATCATTGTTGCCCAGGCTTCGACAACCTGGCTCACAGTTCCAGAATATCCCGTTCCCGCCATGGCTTCATAGAAGTCATCCAATACGTCTCGAAACCGGTCTTCATCTTCATGAAGTGGAACAGGTCCGCGCGTCCAATCGCGTGGACTCTTTGGGGTCCGATCTTTATCCAGATTGTCTGGGGAAAGGATGTTGTTCCACATAATCTCCTCGTGCTCAAGGTGGTATATCATGAGATTTTTATAGCGCAGGTTATGAAGCTTTTCGAGATTGTCGAAGTAACTTGTGGTCTTGTCATAATGGTCATGAATATCATCCAGAAACCCTTTTCCAGACTTGGCCTTTGTCCAGCCGCCAGGTGATGATATATTGAGATGCTCACACGTTTCATATAACCATTGCAATTGTGACAACTCGGGATGCACATCTCGGAGCCTTTGTAGCCGCCAAAAGTATCTCATACCGATTTCAATTGATATGAGTCCATGTGGTTTAGGAATCCGAATGACCAAAGAGCCTTTCTCATGGAGCATGCGTGACGCAAAAGGAACGATATCAGGGAACTTGCCCTCAACTAGCATCTTCAAGTCGCTGGTCTCATCCTCAGGACGCATCACGAACCGATCTGGTTCTTTCGTCATAGGATCCTTATACCAGGTTGTAATAATGCCAAACCCAAGCCGGTCAGCGTCTTCACTAGGTATGTAGATCTGATCCAACGGAAATGAGGCAGTTTTTCTCCCACCACTATCAAATTGGATGACTGTGACACTTGAACGCGCGACCGCGGTTGTCATTACCATGCCATTGCCTTCAGCGTGAAATATTGACTGATGTATATCGAATGTCTTCCATAGCATTCCAAGTCGACGGGCTATAATGGCAATTGAGCTCAGGTTGGTGACTACAACATGAATAGACTTAGCGCTCTTCTTGGCCATCCTTCCCCGCTATCAACATCTAGGATAGGGCCGACTTACTAGCGAGTGGTTTAACAATATCTGGAGGTATGGCATCCCAGCTTCTCTCCCAAAACTGGATGGTCGGAAAGTCCTTTAGACTCAAGCTCAGCCCTGACTCTTGTTTCAAATGGTTTGCTTCCAAATCCCCTGAGCTTTGAGAACGTCCTTCAGAGACTACTTTTTTGTTGGGATATACATGCCCTAAGCAGTGTAATTCTTCTAATAGGTAAAGCCAACTAACAGTTTCTGGAGTGAAATGTTTGTCCTTATATCCTTCAGGGAGAAGCGTATCATTCCTCGATTTTTCGAAACCAGTAATAGGAATCCTACGGTCAAATTTACCAAGGTTGCTTGGATAGCCCCCAATGGTGACGATAGGAATTTCGAATTGCGTTTCGAAGCGGAACTGGCGCCACCTAAATCGAAGGCGTGCACGCTTCGACCACAGACCCATTACTGATGGCTGACATCGTCGATAGCCGTCTGCTGTCGCGAAGTACTGCTGGAGAAGCTGGCCCACGGCGTTGACGAACGAGACTAGCGCAATGACTAGTGCGGCAATAGCGACATCGTCACTTAAGCCTAGAGTGCTCATTGTAAAAACTATGGGGTTTGGTAGGCTAGAGGCAATGACGGCCCAATACAGTATGACTGCAACTGGTAAATATTAGAGCTACTGACTGAGACGTTATGCTCGATCGACACCATCAGGGAAACGTTCATTAGAAATGGATGAAAGTGGTGGCATTGACTGGCGAGCCGCTAGGCTTCGATATGTGCCACGTTCCCCCATCTCACTCGCTACTACACACTCCGAAGTTTGCAAGACGCTACCTACCTCCATTGCCATGAGCTGAACCCGATGGCGGGCCCATTTCTCGATCAACAGCTTATCGAGGTTGAAAGAAGCAACAAACAGTACGCCTTGCAGAACAGCTGAAAACTATGGATGTCGCATAAGGATTGCAATTGGCTCGACACAAACGTGGCGCCTGCAGCCCGCCCCTCAGTGGATGCTGGTTTCAGCTTTCCAGATGATAGGCAGTGAAGCTCGTGACCCACACTCAATTCGGACTGCCCAGCTTGCGCTACTAAATTACGCCACACGCATGACATTCTATGCCACGCACATGACCACGCTGTATAAAAAGTGGCTGAGTAAAATTTAGCGAGTTTGGATTTTACGGTATTTTGTTACCAGGCTAATACACATTAATAAGCACTAATTTGGAGCTAAAACATGTGGCGTTTATGCATCCCTCTCCTCACATCGGAGAAACTCCCGGGCTATATTATTTCACCTTTGAGTGTCTTCAAAAATTAGAGCCATATTCTTCTGATATAGATCCTTTCCCTAAGTGCTCCGAATTTTAAAGAGACTCTAATGGTGGTGATTAAGCATAGGGGTATAGCCGAAACGGTGATCAGTAGCGTGAATGAAACGATCGACAGCACAACTAATTACAGTTGTTTTTCTCTTGCTAAGTGGTCTCCGTAGGTAGAAATAGTTAAAGAAAGTACTGTTTTAAGTACAAATTCATAGACCTGCTAAGAAAAAAGTTGTGATTAGTAAACTATGGATTTGTTTCGTTGCGGGGTGTGTTTCGGCACGCAGGGATAGACGTTACAAAATATAAAGACGCTAATATCTACTACACATGTAACGTGCGTCCTTGCGTGGCGGAAAACCCAGTGTGCCGGAAAATTAGACAAATTTCAACATTCACAGGTCACTATATAAATATAACACGTGTGATAAGCCCATTTCTATCTTTAAATATAAGTTTCTTTAATTGTGGTTAGATCAAAGAGGATGTTGTAGCGAAAAGCCCATAATCTCTGTGATCTTATTAGTCGTTTCCGGCATACCGGGTTTTCCGCCACTTAAGGACGCACGTTAACTTTAGTCTTAACGTCCATCCCTCTGTAGCGAGAAACCCACTATGCCGAGAAGACTTCATTGCTTGAGGGTCTTAAATATCCACTATATAAATACATAAAGTCATAGCTAGTGTGCAGTTATTATTTGGTTAATTCTTTATAAAAATTCAAATTGCAATAAGAAAATACTATAGTTGTAATTAAGCTATCAATTGTCCTGTTGCCGACATTAAAACTCTATTTAGCTATCCCCCCTTATTATTTTATTGCAATTAGTTTGTCTCTAAATTTCGGGACTATTATACGAAGGCCTTGTCTAAAAAGAATATAACTTTAAGCTTTAAAGACATATAATAAAAGGAAACTTATATACCGAGTTTATCTGGACAAAAAGGGGGAAGTATACAAAACGCTAAGCGTCTTAATAAGCGTAAAAGATTTGCTGCGCTTATATAATATAGTATTTATAGTCACGAGACTTGTAAAATAGTATATTATATACTATACTTAATTAAGCGAGTGTAGCGTTCTTCTAAAAACTTTTATAAGCTGCTATTTGCTATTCCTTAATCGCTTTAAATCGTTCTTATCCCCATTTATATTATTACTATAAGTTATAACCGATCGCGCCTATAAAGCCCTTATAGAAGCTCTTTGCTAGAAAAGTCTTAAACGATATTAGTGCTAAAACCTGTTAAACTACCTCGGCATAAGACTCTAGTTTTACGTGTCTTAGAAAACTTGACAAAATGACGTTAACTTGCCAAAAACCTACATTATTTGTTATTACTTATCCTCTTATAAAAAAGTCCGGTATACTATTAAGCCCGATATGCCTACTTACAAATCTTAACCCTTTACTAAACTTGCTCTCGCTAACTATTGCCCTGCTTAAAGCAAGGCTCTAATTCTCTAATGCTCTATACTCTAAGTTACTAGCCACGACTCTTGCATTATCACTTGTCTCATTCTTATGCCACTTAAGGTTGCCGGACTCCGAAACCACTATATCCGACTATTAAACTTGCTACTCGAACTCTTAGCCCCTTAAAATAAGCGCGTCGATGTCCGAGTCCTTTAGCTAAACGAGTCCCGAGGCTAAGTCTATATTAGGATTCCGTCGGCAATAAAAGAGAAAGAAGTTAAACTTACAAGTTGTAACTAGTTGCTTGTTTTCGAGTCTTTCTACAAGCACAAGCTAAGCTCCGAGCACTTGCCTCATGTTATTATTAATCTTTGTCACAACGTCCCTAGCAACTATAAACCCATCTTTCAAATTGCTAATTAGTCCGATATGTATAATAAAGATCTGCATAACTAGTTTGCCCCTAGCATTAGCTAAACGCTCGAGGATTTTAGCTAGTATAATATCGTTATTATCTTTATCTTTTAGTGCGTGTAAAAGCCGAATTGCGTTTTCTTTTTATTATATAGCTTTAAGTCGATCGAGGAAGAGTTTTAACTCTTTGTAAATGTTAACAATTGCTTTTACTTGCTATTCCACGGCCGGCTCTTAAAGCCGCAGCTCTTACTAGACGAAAGTTAAGGATGCCGAGATAGTATTAAGCTATATAAAGAGATTATTAAGGGCTATCGAGGTCTTATTAATTCGTTTACAAGCTTTTTGGATTTGCTAAATTAGAGTAATCGCTTCGCTAACGAGGCTAGCGACTACCGAAGTAGTTCTTATAATAGTAGCCTTTATCAAGGCGATAATTAGCATATATTTTTGATATATTAACTAGAAATACTACTAATTATCTTTAAATTCGGCCTTAAGGAAAAAAGCGGGTTATAATAAATTTAATTTAGCGCGTTTTAAAGAGGCTTTAATAGCGCTTGATAATAAAATGCCTAATTTACCCTTTACCCACGTAAAAAGGTTGCCCGACGTCTAGTGCTAGTATAGCTCGAGGTCTTGTGATTTAAGCGCCTTATATACTTAAATGCAAATTTGCTTATTAGAATTAAAGCCTATTTTAACCCCTCTTTATTCTCTATATTCCTCGGGTCTTCGTTTTCGATACTTTTATAATGTCTTAAGATTGCTATAAAACATTTTTAGAAAATGACGTCATGTTACAAAAAGCTCTAAATTAACGTTTTACTATTTTAGATAGCACATTTGGAAATAGCTATCAAGTTATTATAAGCAATGTCCTTTCTAGTAAGTGAAATAACTTTATACTTTGTAATTTATTAATTGCGGCTATAGGATCGACAGTGCCTTCTCTACTTTTGCGGTAGCTATTATAGCTTTATACTATTAAGCGCAATATCAAGTCGCATCTACTTACAGCAATTAATATTAGCACATTTAAGTTAATAAAGGCATAATAGCTTAAGTAAGGAGCACATTTCGTATTAGCTAGTTCCTTGTAGATGCGAAGCTAGAGTCTTATTACAAACTAACACAAACTAGGCCAAGAAGATTCCTTTAGCCTTTTCCCGTTTGCGATACAAGCGCTATTTAATTCTTATAACCGCTAACACGAACTTACTTGCTTCCCTTATACACGCGTCGACTTCCTATAATAGATATATGACTAAGCTAATAAAAAAGATGGACAAGATAAGCAATATATCTTTTAGCTAAGCAATTTAGCTAAGACAAGAAAGTCCACAATCTCTTACACCGTCGCCTGCAAATATAATAAGCAAAAGCGTCTTAGAGCTAGCTTCTTCTTCTTAAAGGGTAACAAAGACGTGAGCCACGCTAGCAAGTTCTTTATAAGTTTAGCAATATAACTCGCAATAGCTATACCGACTCTTTAAAAGCAAGTTTATAATACTATTATAAAGTAGCGTGATATCGCGAAACTATCCCTCTTAAACTAGTAGCACTAGCTTATCCTTTATCCCTTATCGAGGCTAGAGCAATCTTACTAATTATACATTCTTATTATTAATGCGCTTAATAAGTGTAAGAGTAATTAAAATGTCCGGATCATTTTAGGGCTCTTAGCTAAGGTTCAATTAATAAAGATAATACGACTTCGAGTTTTTGTGACAAGTAAACCCGAAATTCCAATCCGGCATAGCATATATTACATCTCACAAGCTAAGCACTAAGACTTTATACTCTATAATATACCGCTTATAGTTATTAATTATAATATCTCTTTATTCTTAGAATATTATCTTAGGATAATTAAGCAAGAGTAAACTCTTAGCGTAAATTAGCCGGGCAAAGTAGTTTTAAGATAGCTAGTTTTACACGCTTATAGCCTCTTTATTTAAGCGGTAATTATATGTCGGTTTATTTGCAAAGGGAAGCGATTCGCATGCAAAAGACTAAATATAATTCTTAAGGGCAATAATAGCGCTATTATTACACTAGATAAGCACCTCGACGAGATTTACCTTATTATCCTTAAGCACTCGATCTCCTCGGAATATTCGGACAAAGAGATAAAAGAAGTATATAATATATTAAAGCATATACTTGGAAGTATAATAGTACTACTCTCGCCTTTATCCGCCTCTTTATTAAGCAAGCTATTATACATTTTAAAGGAAGATATTAACCGGACATTTAAAGACCTTTATGCGATCCTTAACATTTTAAAGGACCCGACTTAGCCGCTCCGCCTTTACTACCCTTTATTTCGCGACTTCTTGCTTAAAAAAGATCGATATAAGGATTTCTAAGTAAATAAGAAGAAGGCATACTAGATATTAGCTACTAGCTATATATAGCTAATGTCCTAAATACTAAAGAAGGACGTTTGCGAAATGCATGCTCTTAGCAATTAAACTAGCCAAGTTAAGAGCTATTAAGTAAAGAAATGCCTTTTGCCCGAAGTTTAATATGTATATCTTTACTAGATTTAGCATCTATAAAGAGGTAGTTCTCGGGTTTAAGATAACGGGGAAGCTTACTAGTTTTTGCAAGCTTACTTACTACACTAGCTTAAGGCACTTGGGTAGATAAGGAAGACATTAAAAGGGATTTAAGCAATATTATCCTTAAAGACTTATATTTTAGTAAGCTATTTGTCTATTATTTATAAGAGTCTAACTAACTTGTCCTTAAGTTAATAAAAGCCCCAATTTTCATGTATTTATCCACGATATAAAGCGATTTGCCTTATATAATCGATTAGTAATTAAATAAGCACCCCTTTAATTATATTGCTTTGCTCTTATCTTTGCGCTAGGAAATAGCATTGTTCGAAGGAAGTTTAAGGGTTATATCCTAGATTAGATTTAGCTGAAACTAAAAGTGCAAGTATACTAGAATGCGGTGCTGCAAACGCTCGAGGGCCACATTAACTTAGTCAATTTAGTAGCCTTCTTACTCGACAGTAAGCAAGTCGTGTCTAGCTTAGACGATGGGACAATGCGGCTCTAGGATGCGGCTACGGGAGCATCCCTATAGACGCTCGAGGGCCACATTGACTGGGTCTCGTTAGTGGCCTTCTCACTCGACAGCAAGCAAGCCGTGTCTAGCTCAAGGGATCGGACGGTGCAGCTCTAGGACGCAGCTACGGGAGCACTGCAGCAGACGCTTAAAGGCCACACTAGCTAGGTCAGGTCAGTGGCCTTCTCACTCGACAGTAAGCAAGTTGTATTTAGCTTAGACGATAAGACGGTGCGGCTTTGGGACGCGGCTATAAGAGCACCGTAGCAGACGCTCGAGGGCCATACTAACTCGGTTATGTCAGTGGCCTTTTTACCCGACAGTAAGCAAGTCGTGTTTGGCTCAGACGATAAGACAGTGCAGCTCTAGGACGCAGCTACGGGAGCATTGTAGTAGACGCTCGAGGGCCACACTAGCTCGGTCAAGTTAGTAGCCTTCTCGCTCGATAGCAAGCAGGTCGTGTCTAGCTCAAATAATAAGACGGTGCGGCTCTAGGACGCGGCTATAAGAGCACTGCTATAGACGCTCGAGGGCCACACTAACCGGGTTAAGTCAGTGGCCTTCTCACCCGACAATAAGCAAGTCGTGTCTAGCTCATGGGATAAGACAGTGCGGCTCTAAGACGCGGCTACGGGAGCATTATAGCAAACGCTCGAGGGCTAAATTAACTCGGTCACGTTAATAGCCTTTTCACTCGACGGCAAGCAAGTCGTGTCTAGCTTATAGGATTAGACGGTGCAGCTCTAGGACGCGGCTATGAGAGCATTACACTAGACACTTAAAGGCTATACCGACTAAGTCTCATTAGTGGCCTTCTCACTTAACAATAAACAAGTCGTGTCTAGCTTACACAATGGGACAATGCAGCTCTAAGACGCGGCTATAAGAGCACTATAGCAGACGCTCGAGGGCCACATTAACTAGGTCAGGTTAGTAGCCTTCTCACTCGACAGCAAGCAAGTCGTGTCTAGCTCAGACGATAAGACAGTGCAGCTCTAAGACGCGGCTATAGGAGCACTGCTATAGACGCTCGAGGGCTAAACTAACTCGGTCAAGTTAATAGCCTTCTTATCCGATAGCAAGCTATTACTATCCTTACAAGTATTAAATTATTAAGTAATAAAAGGCAATACGAATATTCTTTAGCTGCCTCCCGATTATCGGGAAACTTGTTTAGCTACTTAAAACAAAAGTCTTATTATAAGACATTTGTCTAGAAGAATTTCATTCTTTTGCTTTAAAAAAGGAGCAAAGCTTATTATATAAAATTAAAAAAAATCTTTATTTCTTAGAAAGTCTCAAGGAACTATTTAGTTATATACTATTTTAAAATTGCCACTTATCTTCTAGCAATTTCTAAAAAGTATAATATTCTAAAGATTTATCACAATCTATTAATCCTTTATAACTTATATAATAGATATACCGTTATCTTAATTGCAAAGCCTCAAGTAGTACTTAACAAGAGCTTTAGTAGTTTGTCCTAATTATAAAGTGACTAATAATATAATGTGCTTAAGTCTTTGGCATACAAAATTTTGGTTTAATACTAGCAAATTTGGATATAAGGTCTTAAGATTTGGTCTATGTGCTTAGACTAACCGTAAGCATTAAAGTTATTACTAAGCTAGATGTAAGCGATTAGTGCGCTATAGCACTTCTAGCTACTATTAGCCTTTGTGCCTAAAGCTTTAAATCGAAATTATAATATAAATATTGCAAGGTTATAAACTCGCTTTCATCCGGGTACAAATCCGCGTAGCGATTATATATACATTAGGCGCCGCTACAGCCATAAGGCTAATAAGGGTTTCTTATATAAGTGTAAGGCCTAATAAGCTTAGATAAAACCCTTTTAAAAGTATTCGGAGTAATAATAGCTTAATAATAGAGCTATAGTAATTAAATCCTTATTTTACTATAAAAATAAACGTCCCGCAAATCAAGCGCAAAGGCAACAATGCAAACATAATTTTCTTAAATAAGTGGTTTAAAGTGTTTAAGAGTAGCTACAAAACACAGCTAGCATAAATTAATTACAAGTAACGATATGCGTGTAAAGTTCGAATTACTTAAAGTCAAAGTACCTACTATTTTTCTCGGCATAATAAATTTCTCGCTACAAAGGGACGGATGTTATATTAATTAAATTAAGACAAGAATATATTATCTTTACATAGCTAAATTAATACTTGGCTATATTAAAGAAAGGGAGGGCAACCGAATGCATTAATACACCTCTACATCTAGTATAGTTAGTTAATAGCTTATTTAAGCGCAAAAATTAAAGACAAACTTCTATAAGTTAATAGCTTTAAACAAGTAATATAACAGCAATTTAAATAATAAAAGCAAATAAAATAGCTAAGAATTTTATAAGTTTAGCATTAGTACAAGAGCTAAAGCTTATGAATATTTGCAAAGCGAGTAATGTTAGCCTTACAGATAATTTGCCGATAAAGGCCCTTATAGTTACGTTAAAGTTTTAGGCCGACGTACTCCCGGAAGGAAAGGCGGCAATAGTATTAAGGGGACACAATATTAGCTACAAATAATTGGTTTTAGTTAAGTAAGCCTAATTAAAGAAAGAAGTCGAGTTAAGTAAGCTATTTAGTTAAGCTACTTCAAGTGTCGTAGCAATATTGCTAAGGTTAATAACGCTAAACTTAAATAAGGTGCTAATCTAAATTTAAATAATTACTACTTTATTAATAGATAAATTACTTGTTATTACAATAAAGTTCGGGGAAGTAATAGTTAGTAAGGACGTAGTTATGTTTTAGAAACGCATTCTAAATCTCGGTTTATTGTATACTAAGCTTAAGCTAAAGAAGAAAACGACTAAAGAAATAATAAATACCTGCATTTTGATAATTAAAAAGCTAAAACTTAAAGAGATTTTTGCTTTTTCTTAAGGAGTAAGGTTTATATCTTAAATGAAGATAATATAAGTATAAGGCTAAGGAGCTAAATTTAGCACTTAAGGTAACCGATTCGGCCTTTATTATATACGCCTTCTTAAGAAGCTATTATTTCGGCTATAATAATGCTTATTCGGGCTCTCTTAAACCTTAAAGGTTACAAAATCGGATCTTTAAAAATTAATTAATCTCTAAATTACTTATATATTTACTTTATTCTTTTATAGTTTAAGTAAATTACAATTATATCGAAAATCTTTTTAATATTAAATAAGCTATTTTGCGTAAAACTATTCTCGACAAAACTTATAAAATTTAAACTTAATTCCATTTACGCTTAATTACCTTCCCTTAAAAAATGTTTGCGCTTATGCTAAACACAGCTAATAAACATTAAGTAAACTCTAATAATAAGCTTCTCTCCCCCTTAAATAGATTACCTTATAAGTAGCAACCCCCCTCCTTGCCCTTGCCGAATAAGGGCAACGATAAGGAGGAGGAGGGGGATAATAAGAGCAACTTTAACAAAGAGCAAAATTAAGCTATATAAAGAATTTTGCAGTTAAAAAAAGATAATTACCGAAATATCTTAAAAGTTTAGGATAAATATAATATATTAAGTGCCGAATAAGAAGATATCTTAAATGTTACAAGAAAGCTTAGCACTTTAATATATCCCGAATTTATTAAAAGCAATAATACTAGAAAGGCATATAATAATAAGTAAAAATTCCCTTTATTCTTTTTGCATTAAGCTAATTTCATTTAAGGGTTTTAGCAATAGCTAAGAAGCTAAGCATTAAAGATAATAATATTAACAAAATCAAAACCTAAAAAGGTATAAAGGACCTTATAGCTTAAACGTTAAATAATAAAAATAAAATACCGTATCTTATAAGCTTTATTTAAGGGATATATTAAGAAGCTACAAATAAGTTAAGCAAACTATATACAAATCCCGACAATAGTAAAGCTAAAGGTGCGCTAAATGCTTTAAATTAAAGGATTAAGGAGCAAAACGAGAAAGATAAAATTAAACTTGACTAATAGATTATCGACTATAAAATGTACGCTAAACAGTTTAAGGCTATTAAGCCTTACGTTAATCGTCTTTGGAATACGCTTAAAGGCTAGCCTTTTAATTTTAAAGCAAAGTCGAAAGTTAATAGCTTTAACAAAAAATTAAAGGTTATTAATCTTAAGTATAGCTTTTCGTCCGATTAGATAATAAAATACTTAACTTAAGAAATTTTAGCACAAGTATAAGCAAAGAATAGAATAGATAAAGAAGCAAGGAAGAAGGCAAAGGAGGAGGCCGAGGCAGCGAGGAAGAGGGCAAAGCAAGAGGCTAAGGCGGCGAGGAAGAGGGTAAAAGAGGAGGCTAAAGCGGCAAAGAATAACGTAATAAATAGATACTTGTAAAAGACTCTTAATACTATAAATGGCCGGCAAATTATAGCAAGTCGCTAGTATACTAAAAGGGGGGAATCTTAAGACAAAAGCACCTTAATTGTTATAAGCGATTTAAGCGATAACTTAATTTACAAAACGATAACAAGTTTAAATGTTAATGCTTTTAAAGTAAAGGAATTTTTCAAATTAGATAATATAAAACTTCTTGCTAAAAAAGATAAAATAAGTTATAACGTTTAAATATAAATATAAAGAGACAAGGATAACTTCGAGGAATTT
>Ga0302325_10014880_pt1 | contig 16547 bp, 13 predicted proteins | sample Palsa_T0_2_FD_201948 | JGI IMG/M metagenome (GOLD analysis project Ga0302325, IMG submission 201948) | Peat permafrost microbial communities from Stordalen Mire near Abisko, Sweden - Palsa_T0_2 | ecosystem: Environmental > Terrestrial > Soil > Palsa > Peat permafrost | place: Sweden: Abisko... | reverse complement strand
TGGATCGGCTGAACAGATCCTGCACGAACCCCATATGCCCTTATTTCCCCTCGTACAACGAAACCACCGGCGAAACTGGCTCAAGGGTTGAGAATTACACGGCATCGATCGCAACTGCAGGAATCGAAACCGGATGGGGATGTCCCAATCCAAACTCGCTCCCCTACTGTCCCGATGATGCCCTGCGTTTCGGAGAGCATGATTTCTACGCCACATTTCATGCCTTCATGAACTACGCGCGAGAGCTGGATCCAATCTTCCTCATCATCCATCAGTTCAACGAGTTTGTTCCACCCGACGAAGGCTTTGACGCAAACACCGACGATGACGTAGAACCTGCAAATCTGTGGGACCGCAGCGCACTCGCTGCCGTACGGAACGAAATCCTGGGGTATCACTGCGGATTCGACTGCAAAGATGCACCGATATCGATGTATTGACCGGAGATCGGATCAGAACTCTTACGATTGCGTCTGCAATAGTTGGCGCCCAATCGCGGCGCCGAGGAAACCGCAGGCATGGCGAAGAAGAAACAAGGACGTTTCACCCCACCCGTGAATTGCGCAACGAGAGCGGAACAAGAGCGCCAGCGAGAGTGAAGGAGGCTACACGCCATCTCGGTCACGCGCATTGCGCTGCGCGCTCATGCACCGTCACCCCGGGGCGCTAGAAGTAGCTCGAAGCTCGTCAAAACGCGGATCGCGAAATCCGTGTACGATTCGGGTTGGGGGATGCTCAAGAGGTTTCTGGCATACAAATGCGAGTACGCGTCCAGAAGCTTTGAAGTTACAGACGAGAGATATTCCACCGTCACCTGTTCGAATTGCGGAGCCCTGAGTGGTCCGCGAGGAGTCAACGGGTTGATTGTAAGGTCATGGGATTGCTGCGTCTGTGGAAGGTCGCACGACCGAGACGTTAATGCGGCTCGGAATCACGTGATCGGGTCCAGGTGTCGGACCTCCGTGCGCGGGAACAAGTTGTCGTACTCGCAGATTCCGCCGAGCAACGCCTATCGCGTTCGTGAGGCAGGCATAGAATCAGCGAGGACGGCGGCATGAGAACCGGTGTGTTCTACCGCCAACCGATTGAGCGTCACGCAGCCGAGCAAAGGACTTCGAGAAGCAAAATGCCCCGAATTCGCAGAGCCGCAGCAACTGGAGCTTCTGTGTCTGAAGCCTTTGAGTGCTATATCTGTCGCAAGGTGATGGCGATATTCGGTGGCGACCCGAACCGGTGCCCCGGTTGCGGGGCCGTGCACGGTAAATTGCTCACCAAGCGCCATGTTGATGGCACTGCGAAGGCTCGCAGTGCCAGCGCGCGTGCGCGCCGGCGCCCGGCGAAGAAGTAATCCAGCTCATCAGCCGGACTTCCGTAGAGTCTCTTTGCGCCCTTGCCTGGGAGTTCTCGCGCGAACCTAGGCGTTGATATGCGTCTCTTGGGCGATCATTTCCTCGAGGCGCTCGAGGTCCGGCACGAGCGGCGTCTCGTTGACCATGCGGATCTGGCAGACGATGGGTGCGCGCTCTTCAATGGCTCGGGAGTTATCCGGTCTCACGACGTCTGAGCTGACGCGCACGAGCTGCGGGAAACCCTGCGACACGATGCCGAAGTAGCCGCCTTCCAGGCGCGAGCCGATGCAATGAAAGATCACGATGCGCGTGCGCCCGGAGGCCGGCGGGATCATGTGTCCGCAGGCTCCTTCGAAGGAGACGAGCGGCACCTGACGGCCCGTCCAGCCGACCGTGCCGATGTACCACGGCGGCGCGCCTGTCATCTCCGAGGGCGTATGAAAGCCGATGACCTCCGCGACGCAGGCGCGCGGAATGATGAGCCTGCCTTCGACGAGAGGAATCAGCAGGCTATAGACCTCTTGGACTCTTTCAGCCATTGCTTGCTCTTTAGTTGACGCGCGCTTCGGCAAGCTTGCGCGAACTCTGCGACGCGCGGTGCCGTTCAACGAGCGGCGCAATCGCATCGAGCAATTGCGCTTCCTGGTAGGGCTTGCCCAAATAGTCGTCGACGCCGATCTCGATGGCGCGCGCGCGATGCTTCTCACCCGATCGCGACGTGATCATGATGATCGGCACCTCCCGCAGGCGCGGATCGTTGCGCACATGGGCTGCGACTTCATAACCGTCCATGCGCGGCATTTCGATGTCGAGCAGGATGATGTCGGGCACGTTATCCTGCAGCAGCGTGACCGCGTCCATGCCGTCGCGCGCCGTCAAAACGCGCATGCCGTTGCGCTCCAGAAGCCGCTGCGTCACGCGCCGCACCGTGATCGAGTCATCGACCACCATGGCAAAGATACGCCGGTCGCCGCGATCGCGCGCCACGAGCGGCTGTGCACGCGCGCGCCACTCGCTTCTCACGAGCGCGCCAATGTCGAGGATGATGACGATGCGGCCGTCGCCCAGGATGGTTGCGCCCGAAATCCCGCGGATCGCCGAAATCTGCGGTCCCACCGACTTCACGACAATCTCGCGGCTGCCGATGAGCTCGTCGGTGATGAGCGCGGTCGAGTGCTCGCCGGCGCGCACCAACACCACCGGAATCGTCACGTCCTGCTCCGGCAGCGGCGCAGGCTCAAGCCCGACGAAGGTGGCCAATGATTGGAACCGATATTTCTGGCCGCCCGACTCGAAGACCGGTGCGTCGGGGCCCAAGTGTGCCTGCACTTCGGCCTTGGGCAGCCTGAGTACGCCCTCCACCGTAGGCAGCGGCAGCGCGTAGTACTCCTGCTCGGTGCGCACCACGAGGGCGTGGCTGATCGCAAGCGTAAACGGCAGGCGGATGGTGAAGGTCGTACCCTGGCCTGGGAGCGATTCCATGTTGAGCGCGCCGCCCAGGCGCTTGATCTCCGTTGCGACGATGTCCATGCCGACGCCGCGGCCGGCCTGCTGAGTGATGAAGCCCGCAGTGGAGAAGCCGGGCTCGAGAATGAGCTGCATCGCATCCTCATCGCTCAACGCCTGCTCCGCACCGACGAGGCCGAGCGCGATGCCCTTGTCGCGAATCGCCCGCAGGTTCATGCCCGCGCCGTCGTCGCTGAGACGCACGAGGACTTCCGCACCTTCGCGGCGCAGCTCCAACCGAATGCGCCCCGTGTCCGGTTTACCGCGCGCCACGCGTTCCTCGGGCAGCTCGATCCCGTGCACGACGGCATTGCGCAGCATGTGCTCGAAGGGCGGTAGCATGCGTTCGAGCACCTGGCGATCAAGCTCCCCGGCGGCGCCTTCGACCACGAGCTCCGCGCGCTTGCCGCTGTCGGACGCGGCCTGCCGCACGATGCGCGCGAGACGCTGCACATGACGCTGAAAGGGCACCATGCGCGTGCGCATCAGGCCGTTCTGCAGCTCGGTGATCGTGCGCGCCTGCTGCGTGAGAAGGTTCTGCGCTTCCTGGGTGAGCGTCTCCAGAAGCTGCTGGATGCTCGCGACGTCGCTCGCTGTTTCCGCGAGCGCGCGCGAGAATTGCTGGATCGAGGAGTAACGGTCGAGTTCGAGCGGATCAAAGTCGCCGCGATGGCTGCCGCCTTTTTCCTCGTGACCGTGCAGGATCTGCGTCTCGGTCTCGATCTCAAGCTTGCGCAGCTGCTCTTTCAGTCGCGTCACCGTGCGCGACAGCTCGCCCAGATTGAAGTCTATCGACCCTAGCTGTTGCTCGAGCCGTGCGCGCGCAATGCTGACCTCGCCCGAGGTATTGAGCATGTGATCCAGAAGCTCAGCATCCACTCGCGCCATCTCAGGCCGATCGCCGGGGGGCACCGGCTCGCGACCCGGCGGCACCAGCTGCGGCGGCAACAAAATGTCTTCCACAGCAGCGCTCGGCGCGGCTGGCATCGCAGGTTGCGACTCAACCACGGCAGCTTGCGGTGGTGGAGTCGCCTCGGCAGGAGTGGCACTCAAATCAGGCGCGACCGTCTCGGGCAGCGTCAGTTGAGCGGCGGTCCACTCGTAGCTCGGCACTTCCGTCTCGACCTCGTCTGTCTCGACCTCGTCGATTCTTTCCGGGATGCCCTCCTCGTGTGCCGCCTCACGAATGAGTTCTGGGGGGGCTTCCGAAATCTCCGCCAAAGAGGCGAGAACTTCGGCCACGACTTCCGTCACGGTGATGTCGGTTGGGGCAGTGTCGGCTGCGGGCGCCGGTGTTTCAGTCACGGCAGCTGGCATCTGCACCGTGGACTCGAGAATCTCGGCGACCCTGGGTGCAGATTCTTCGGGCGAAGGCACGGCCTCTTGCGCTGAGACGGCCTCGGGCGCTGGTGCGGCTTCGTGCGCTAATGCGGCTTCGTGCGCTGATGCGGCTTCGTGCGCTGGTGCGGCTTCGTGCGCTGGTGCGGCCTCTTGCGCTGATGCGGGCTCGGGCGCGGGAGCTTCGGTCACGGGAGCCCGCGTCTGCGCCGTGGACTCCAGAATCTCGTCAATCATCGGCGCAGACTCTTCGGCCGCGGCTGCAGGAGCCTGCGACAGTGCCTGGATGCGCTCGAGGGCATTGCGCGCCGGCGACAGGCCGCGGCCCATCGCAACCGCTTCGCGCATACGCGCGAGCTCATCAATACTCGCCTGTAGAACGTCGAAGGTTGCCGGCATCGCTGCCACCGCGCCCTGATCGATCTGCAGCACGAGACTCTCGAGCTCATGGCTCAAGTCGCCCATGGGGCCAATGCCAGCCATGCGCGCGCCGCCCTTCAACGTGTGCAGCGAGCGCTTCAACGACGCGCGCGACTCGGCGCTCCCAGGGTCGTCCCGCCAGGCGGCGATCGCTGCTTCCGCGCTTTCGAGAAGCTCGGTCGCTTCGTCCGTAAAGATGCTCGCGATCTCGGGATCAAACTGCGAGACAGTCTCTGCGCGCGGCTGCGCCTGTTGAGCTGCACGCGCGGCGTGCGCGGCGTCGGCGATGCGCCGGTCGAGCCCAGCATGCGCATGGGCGATGCGTCGCAGAAGGCTCTCGTGCGAAAGGAAAAAACCGGTCGACTCATCGAGGTTGGACACCACCGACTCCATCGCCACCATGGTGTCCGCAAGCAGAATGAGATCGCCGCTCTCAAGGCCCAATCCACTATCAAACGCCTTGCGTAGCCACTGATCGAGCGGTTGCGCAAGCCTGATGCCGTGGCGCGCCTCGGCCATGTTGGAGCTGCCGGAGAGCGTATGGACCGCGCGATAGATCTCCTCGGGCAGTGCATGCGGCGGGGAGGCGCTGCTTTCACGCTCCAAATAGGCACGCACGACCGAGACGTGGGCGCTCGTTTCGCGCGCGTAGATGTCGGCAAGCACAGCGTCCGCGCCGAATGCAACGGGCTCCGGGACCTGCGGCTCGACAGCCGGGGCGGGCGCGGGCTCGGTTTCCGGCGCTGCGGCGTGCGTGACCTCTAACATGCTCGGCTCCGGCGGCTCCTCCGCCGGTGCAGGAGGAGGAGCAGCGGCAGCAGCGGGCAATTCCCCTTGGTTCGCAGCCAGAGCATTGGCGCGCGCCAGAATCGATCCCGCGTCATGCGCCTGCGCTTGGCCCGTCTCGAGCTGATCAATCAATTGCGGCAAAGTGGTGACGGCGCTGCTCAGCGTCGCGACGATGGGCTGCGTGCGCGAGAGGGTATTGTCGAGCAGGCGATTTACGAGATTCTCGATCGACCAGGCGAACTCGGCGAGCTCGCGCGCGCCCACCATGCGGCCGCTGCCCTTCAAGGTATGAAAAGAGCGGCGCAGCGTCGCAAGTGCCTCACGGTCGAGCGGGTTCTGCTCCCACTCGTGAAAATGTTTACTGATCTTCTGCAGCTCCTCGCGAGCCTCCTCGATGAAGAGTTTCAGAAGCTCGGGATCAGCCGTGTCGGCGAAAGCCACACTGGCAGGCTCGCGCGCCGGCAGGATCGGCAGGATCGGATGAGTGCCGGTCAATACCATCTGCGGCGTGTGCGGCTCCTCCCCCGCACGCGCAAGCTGCACCGTGCGCGCAAATGAGCCGGGCGCGAGCGCCTCCACCGTCGGTACAGGGGGCGTGGGTTCCGACTCGAGCGCGCGCAGCGAGCTCTCCGCATTATCGAGCATGTACCACGGGTCGCTGCGCCCCGATTGCAGCGTCTCCATGTAGTACTCGACGCTGACGATCGAGTCTGCGAGCCGATCGAGCGAGCCCAGCGTCAAGGCGCGACCGCCCGGTTGCATGACGCGCCGCAGCTGCACGCCAATCGCCTCGACGATCTCCACCGCGCGCGTCTTGCCGAGCATCAGGAGGCCCGCCTTAAGACCGCGCATCAGCTCCTGCCAGCTATCAAGCCCCGCCGCATCGATGGCGCCGACCACCGCCTGGGTCACTGCCTCTTTGATGCGTGCGAGGTTCAGGATGCACTCGCGCAGCACCGCGTTTTGCACCTGCTGGAACTCGTTGTCTTCGTCACGCCCGGGAACCTGCGATTTCGGCAGGATCATGCCCACGAGCTGATCGTCGAGCTTGTCCTCGACACCGATGAGCGTGGCGGCGATCTCAACGAGGAGCGCCTCATCGGGCTTCAACTCACCTGAAACGATCTTATCCAGGCGCTGCGTCTCGCGCATGATGTTGGTGCGCAGCTCGCCCAGTCCCAATACGCCAAGCGTATCGGCGATCTTGCGCAACAGCGCCGCCTGCGAGCCCAACTCCTTCGGCTGGCCTGAGCCGCGGCGCACGAAGATGTCGAGGACGTCTTTGACCTTGGAGAGATCCTCGCGAATGGCCGCCGCCACCGTCTGCATGAGCTTAACGGAAGGCGCGGAGAGATTCTCGCGCTCCTCCTCGATGTTCTCATCCACCGGCAGGAGCTCGGAGAGACGAAACGAGGCACGCACAGCGACCGCACGCGGTCCCGTCGTCTCCGTGCGGCCGACGTAATAGAGAAGATTATTGAGGAGCTCAACAGGCGGGGACTGCGTGTAGCGCGACTCGCCCTCCTCGTAGAGGCGTTTGATCTCGCGGTCCGCCAAACCCAGGAGGCGCTTGATTGAGACACCACCTTCGAGGGCGCCTTCCTGCAGCGCCTCGATGACCGCGCCGACCACCCACCACAGCTGGAACACCGGCTGATGGGTCGCGATCTGCTCAAGCTTGCTGGATACGGCGGCCAGGATCTCGAGGTTCTGCTCGATACGCTCGCCGCGGATCCAGCCGATGAGCCCGACCTGGAATCGCGTGCGCAGACGCCGGCCCCATTGCTCAACCGTCAGCGGCAGCTCTCCGGGGCCCACGGGAATGGGCTGCGCCTGCTTGTCCGACTTCAAATTCAACAGGAGCAGCGTGCCCTCGGAGAGGAGGGAGCTACCGCGTACGGCGCGCAGATCATTCAAGAGCGGCAAGAGCACGAGCGCAAGATCGCGGCCGCCGGCGAGGACGCGCTCGAGGTAGCTCGGCAGCTGCACCATCGCGCGCATCAGGGCATCCAAGCTCTCGGCCTGGCTCTTGCGCTCCGTGGCGGTTGCGAGAAGGTAGCGCGCGACGTGCTCCATTTCCTCGGCAAGCAGCGCCGCCCCGTAGATTTCGAGCACACGCAGCACGCCCTGCACCTGGTGCAGCTCACGCGCGCAGCGCTCGAGGAGCGCGAAGTTGAGCGGCTGCTCGACGTAGCTTTCGAGCGCGGTGCGCGCCTCGGCGAGCGTTGCATTCAGCTCCCGGCCTACGAAATCGAAGGTTTGCGAGGCAACGTCCGCCATGGTGTGGGCCTAAGAGCCGCCGACCGCCGGTCTGAGGCCGCGGGCCGGTTTGGCCTCCTCGGCAGCGCGGAAAGTTCCGCTCGCAGGCGCGAGCGGCTCAGGAGCCGGAGCGCCCGGCAGCCGGAAGCCCGAGGCGGAACGGCGCAGGCCCGCCGAGAGCTCCGCAAGCTTGGCGATGGCGCCGGAAGTTGCGCTCGTTGAATCCGCGGTCTGCGCGCTGATTTCCTTCAACACCTGCATGTTGCGCGCGATCGCCTGCGCGGCGGAAGTTTGCTGGCGGGCACTGGCGGAGATGTTCTGCACCAGGCTTGCGATCTGATTGGAGACCTGTTCGATCTCCTCAAGCGCAGCCCCCGCATTCTCGGCGAGGAGCGCGCCGCCGACGACGTCCGTGGTGCTGCGCTCCATCGACACGACCGCCTCATTGGTGTCGGTCTGAATGGTGCGCACCAGCACTTCGATTTGCTTCGTGGCATTGGCCGCGCGCTCCGCCAGGCGCTGCACCTCGTCCGCGACGACTGCAAAGCCGCGACCTGCTTCTCCCGCCATGGAGGCCTGGATCGAGGCATTAAGCGCCAGGATGTTGGTCTGCTCGGCAATGTCATTGATGAGTTCGACGATGTTGCCGATCTCCTGCGAGCTCTCGCCCAGACGCTTGATGCGTTTGGACGTCTCCTGGATGGTCTCGCGAATGGCATTCATGCCATCGATCGTGCGGCGCACCGCATCGCCACCCTTGTGCGCCACTTCCACCGAGTGCCGCGCCACATCCGCGGCGCGCTCGGCGTTACCGGAAACTTCCTCGGTCGAGGAGGCCATGCCGCCCGCCGACTCGGTCGCAGAGGAAATCTGCTTGGATTGCGCACCGCTCGCCTTCGCCAGATGCTGCGCCAGTGCCTGCGTCTGGCGCGTCGCGCCGTCGACTTGAATCGAGGAATGATTGATCGTGATCACAAGTCCGCGCAGTGCTTCGACCGCATAGTTGATCGAGTCCGCGATCGCCCCGGTGATGTCCTCGGTGACGGTCGCCTGCACGGTCAAATCCCCGTCAGCGAGACTTGAGAGCTCATCGAGGAGGCGCAGTATGGCCTGCTGGCTGCGCTCGTTCTCCTCGCGCTGCGCATCGACCGCCAGGCGCTGCTGATTGGCCATGTCGCGCTGCTCGCGCGCGCTTTTCCACACGGCCGCGAGAACAAGCACGGCTGCCACGGCCGGCACGAGAGGTGCCCACCACAAAAGCGCATAGCCCGGCACGACCCCGTGCGCGAGGAGGCAGGTGCCGGCGGCAGCCGCGATGAGGGCAATCGCGAGGATCACCCAGGTGTCGATGGCGCGGGTCAAGCAGCCGCCTCCGTGAAGCTTGCGCTCTCGAGCAGCTGGCGCAGGCTCAACACAGGCCAGGTTTCGCCGCCGCGGCGAAAGGCACCCGCCAGATAGCGATCACACTGTGCGAGCGTCGGCGGCGGATCGCCCGAGAACTCATTTTCCGCAAAGCGTCGAAAGCCCAAAACCTCATCGACCACGAGACCCGCCGGAATATCCCGGTGATTGACCACCAGGATGCGCGTGTTGCGCGTGAGAACGGTGGGACTGCCGCCCAGGAAGTGCCGCAGATCAATGACGGCAAGAAGATGGCCGCGGACGTTGGCGAGGCCCTTCACCCAACCCTTCGCTCCCGGTACGCGCGTCAGGGCGGGCGGCACGCTCGACACTTCGCGGGTCTCCTCGCGCGCGACCAGATAAAGCTCACCCGCAATGCGCAGGGCAACCCCCACCCACTCGCGCCCGACAGCGCCTTCGTGGCTGACTTGTGCGGAGACCGCGCGCCCCCGCCGCTCGAGCTCTGCCAGTAACTCGTACGGCCGGTCCCGCAGTGATTTGAGAGCAACTTCCGCCATCAGGGCGCCAATGATTCAGACCGCAAGCGTGGCCTGTGCCTTTGCAACCAGCTGATCCGGGGATACCGGCTTCACCATGTAATCGACCGCCCCCTGGCGCAAGCCCCAGATACGATCGGTCTGCTGACCCTTCGAGGTCACCATGATGATCGGAATGGCGCGTGTCTTTGGATCGTTCGCCAAAGCGCGCGTTGCCTGATAACCGTTCATTCCGGGCATGACGATATCCATGAAAATGAGATCTGGACTCATCTCGCGAGCAAGACGAATGCCCTCGGCGCCATCGGCGGCGGCAGCGGTGCGGTAGCCGTGGCGTTCGAGCGCTTTTTGCATCACATGCATTTCGGTGGGTGAATCGTCCACGATGAGTATGAGCGGCATGGGCCTTATCTCCCGATATGCGTCTCGATCGCGTTCAACAACTCATCCTTCGTAAAGGGCTTCGTCAGATAGTGCTCGGAGCCTACGATGCGTCCGCGTGCACGATCGAACAAACCGTCCTTCGAGGACAGCATGATCACGGGAATCTGACGGAAAACCTTGTTGTGCTTTATGAGCGAGCAGGTCTGATAGCCATCGAGCCTCGGCATCATGATATCAACGAACACGATGTCGGGTTGATGGTCCGCGATTTTGGCGAGCGCATCAAATCCATCAACCGCCGTGAAGACCTCGCAACCTTCCTTGGCGAGCAGCGTTTCGGCCGTTCGGCGGATCGTTTTGCTGTCGTCGATGACCAGGACTTTCAAGCCCTGGAGCTTCGAGTTGCTGCCCGTCACGGTGCTAAGAACTCCTGCCATGGTCATGGGTAGTCAGCGCTTGATGCGAGATTGAAATGCAACACAGTTTTTAACATATCGGTATACCCCTCGCTATGCCATGCCCGTCACGTTTTTGCGAGTCAAGCACGCGACTTCGCTCGCGATTTGCGCCGCTGCGACATATTCGCGCCGGTGTTAATCATAATCTCAAAGCATCCGTTACCATTCGACCCCATGAATGCACCGCGGCGCCTGGCCGTCCTCATGGATCCGATCGCCGACATCAAGTACGCGAAGGACTCGACGCTTGCGATGCTCCTCGCCGCACAGGCGCGCGGCTTCGAGCTTCACTACCTCGAACAGCGCGATCTCGCCCTGCGCGACGGCATAGCTTCTGCCCGTGTGCGCACCCTCACTGTACGCGCAGATCCACTCTCCTGGGTGACACTCGGCGAGCCACAAGTCGTCCCCTTGGGAGAATTCGATTGCATTCTCATGAGGAAGGACCCGCCGTTCGACACCGAATACATCTACTCCACCTACATCCTCGAGCGCGCGCAGGATCAGGGCGCGCTCGTCGTCAACCACCCGCGCGGCCTGCGCGATATGAACGAGAAGGTCTACACCGCCTGGTTTCCCGAGTGTTGCGCCCCGACGCTCATCACACGCGATATGCGCGATATGGAGGCTTTCCTGCACGAGCAGGACAAGATCGTCTGCAAGCCATTGGATGGCATGGGGGGCCGCTCGATCTTCGTGGTGGAGCGCGGCGACAAGAACGCGCACGTGATATTCGAGACCCTGAGCGACTACGGGAAGCGCTTCATCATCGTGCAGCGGTACCTGCCTGAGATCGTGGCAACGGGCGATTCGCGCATCCTGCTCATCGAGGGCCAGCCTGTGGACTACGCGCTGGCGCGCATTCCGCTGCCGACGGATCATCGCGGCAATCTCGCCGCCGGTGCGCACGGCGTCGGCCGGCCGCTCAACGAACGCGACCGCTGGCTTGCCGGTCAGATCGGCCCCAAGCTTGCGCAGGCGGGCATGCTCTTTGTGGGATTGGACGTGATCGGCGGCTACGTCACGGAAATCAACGTCACGAGCCCCACCGGCATCCGCGAGCTCGACAAGCAATTTGGCACCGATATCGGCGGCCAGCTGATCGACGCGGTCGAGCGTCGCCTGGCAGCGCGCTGAAGGCTGCGAAGTTCGACACGAATTTCATCCGCCGCGCCCCGCTATACTCGCCTCCCCAGGCACGAGCGCCACTTTTGGTTAATCAGTGACATCGAGGGCATTGGCAGTACGGGAGGGGGTCGCCCCGGTGCGCGATCGTCTCCTCGTCACTTTCTTTTTTGCCGCCATCGCGCATGCCGTTCTGATTCTCGGCCTCACCTTCAGCGCGGCGGCAGATAAGAGCGCAAGTCCCCCGGGACTGCAGGTGCTCCTGGTTTCCGACGAGTTGCCAGAGTCTGCAAAGAATGACACCGCAACCTATCTCGCGCAGCGCACGCAGCGCGGCTCCGGCAACACGACCGAACATGTCGCGCCGCGCAATCGTGCTACCGCCATGCCCACACCTGAGCAGGCAGGCGTTGAGAACGGCGCTCTCACGCAAGCGCTAGCGGCCGCGCCTGATGCAGCCGAGGAGCGGGTCCTCACCAGCACCGGCTGGAATCCGCAGGTGCGGTATTTTGCCGAAGACGCAGGCACCGAAACGGCGGAACAAGAGCCCCTCCGGCTCGACGGACGGCGCGCCGATGAGGCGGGGCCCGAGGACGACACCGGGCCCGCCCAGCTTGAGGGGCCCAAGCGCGATGAGCTCTGGGTCACTCCGGATTCCCGCGCCGCAAGCCTCGCACCCTATCTTGATGCATGGCGCCACAAGGTCGAGCGTATCGGCACCTTGAACTACCCGAGCGCCGCACGCCGCGCAGGCAAAGCAACCAGCCCGGTCCTTGAGGTCGCTATCAACGCAAGCGGCGCTCTCGAGAGGGCCGTGATCCGCCAATCAAGCGGAGATCAGGAGCTCGACCAGGCGTCTCTTGCTATCTTGAAGCTCGCGAGCCCCTTTGATCCCTTCCCTCCCGAGCTCGAGCGCCAGTACCACGTGCTGCGCTTTGCCTATGAATGGCAGTTCGTCGGCGGCCGAGTTCAAGCCGGCGGCGTCTCCGCGGTTCCTTGAGCAAGCCCCGCCGCATGCCCATACTGGGCGGCATGGGCGACTCGACGTTCACCAACCATCTCCTGATCGCGATGCCCACGCTGGACGATCCGAATTTCGCGCAGGCGGTGACGCTGGTGTGCGAGCACACGGAGAAGGGAGCGCTCGGCATCGTGCTCAATAAGCCGCTGCCGATGAAGCTGTCCGATGTTCTGACGCAGATGCAGCTTGAGCCCTCGACGACTGAGATCGCAGCGCAACCGGTGCTGCGTGGCGGCCCCGTGCACACCGATCGCGGCTTTGTCCTGCATCGCCCGGGCGGCGAGTGGGACCACACGCACAAGGTCTCCGAATCCATCCAGGTGACCACTTCGCGGGACATCCTCGCGGCCATGGCGCGCGGCGAAGGGCCGAGCGATGCCTTCATTGCGCTGGGGTACGCCGGCTGGGACTCAGGCCAGCTCGAGCGCGAGATGCGCGACAACGCCTGGCTCTCCATGCCCGCCGATGCGCGCGTGGTATTTGAGCTGCCCTTCGAGGAGCGCTGGCTTGCATCCTGGCGCTTCCTCGGCATTGATGTCGATCAATTGAGCCCCGACTCCGGCCATGCATAGTTGGGCGGATCACGCATGCGCTCGACTTAAGGCATGAATGAGATCCGATGCGTCATCGCCTTTGATTTTGGTTTAAAACGCATCGGCATCGCCGCAGGCGACACGCTCACCCGCGCTGCCGCTCCCCGCCCCGCCGTCAGCGTCGGCGCCCACGGCCCCGACTGGAACGCCATCGCGCGCGAAGTTGCGGCGCTGCAGCCGCGGCTTCTTATCGTGGGAGCTCCGTATAATGTCGACGACAGTCCGGGCGTATTGGCGCCTGCGGCGCTCGCCTTCGCCGCCGAGTTGCAGCGCCGCTTCGGTCTAGAGGTGGCGAGGGTCGACGAGCGATTCTCCTCCCTCGAAGCGGGTGCGATGTTGAAGGCGCAGCGCGCGGCAGGGCAGCGCCGGCGCATTCGCCGCGAGCACATCGACAGTGCCGCGGCAGCTGTGATCCTTGAGCGCTGGTTCGCGGGGGAGGGGCAGAGCACATGAACGGTCTGGGCGCCAACGGGCAGCTGCGAGCGAACGGTACGCTGCGTCATCTCCTGACACTGGAGGGCCTGCCGCGCGCGCTCCTCGAGGCACTCCTCGAGCAGGCCCAGAGATATGTGCGAGCGCCCGGCGTGCGCATCCCGCCGAGCAACCTCTTGAGCGGCGTCACCGTCGCCAATCTCTTTACCGAACCGTCAACCCGCACGCGCGTGTCATTTGAGCTTGCGGCCAAGCGCCTCGGAGCTCAGGTCATCAACCTTGAGGTGCAGCTTTCCTCGCGCGCCAAGGGTGAGAGCATGCTCGATACCGTCTACACGCTCGAAGCGCTGCACGCCGACGTGCTCGTCATCCGCGAAGCAGAGGTCGGCGTGTTGGGATTGGTGGCAAGCCATGTGGCGCCGCACGTGAGCGTGCTCTCCGCGGGCGAAGCGCATGTCGCCCACCCGACACAGGGACTTCTGGATGCGCTCACCGTCCGCCAGAGAAAGCGCAGCTTCGATAATTTGAGTATCGCCATCGTGGGCGACATCCGCCATTCGCGCGTCGCGCGCTCGGCCTATCACGCCTTCCGCGCTCTCGGGGTTCCGGAGCTGCGCATCGTGGCGCCGCCCGCCTTCATGCCCGAGGCCGACGAGTTCACGGGCGCAGCGCGCTTTGGCACCTTGAAGACCGGGCTCAAAGATGTGGACGTCGTCATGATGCTGCGCATCCAGAAGGAGCGCATGACGCATGCGTCGCTGCCGGACGGCGACCGCTACTTCGCGAAGTTTGGGCTGACGCCCGAGCGCCTCGCGCTCGCCAAACCCGACGCCATCGTGATGCATCCGCAGCCGATGAATCGCGGCATCGAGATCGCCTCCGACGTCGCCGATGGACCGCAGTCGGCCATCCGCGATCAGGTCAGAAACGGCGTCGCCGTGCGCATGGCGGTTCTGGCAGCCGTAGCCGGCGCACCGGGCGCACCCGCGTGACGGCGGCGCACCGCGCCACGATCTTCCTCGAGGAAGGGCGCGTCCTTGAGCAGACGGCATTTGACGCCGGCCAGTTCGTGATCCGCATTGCGGCGCCGAAATGCGCATCCCACGCAACTCCGGGCAGTTTCGCGCACGTCACCTGCCATCCCCACATCCCCATGCGCCGGCCGCTGTCGCTCATGCGCGCCGATGCGCGCGCGGGCTGGGTGGAGATACTCTACAAGGTCGAAGGCCAAGGTCTGCACGCCCTGAGCCTCGCGCGTCCCGGGGACGTCCTCTCCATCTTGGGTCCCATAGGACAGGGCTTTAGCGCGCATCCGGCACGGCCGCGCGCCTTATTGTTGGGCGGCGGTGTCGGCATCCCGCCGGTCGTGTTTCTGGCGGAGCACCTGCTCTCCCGCAAGGATGCCGCCTGGGAGCCCCTCGCCTTCTTTGGCTCTGAGGTGCCGTTTCCGTTTAGTGCGCGCGCCGCGCGCGCAAGCGTAGCAGGAATCGCCCCGCACGTGAGCGCCAGCATGCCGCTCCTCGATGACTGGGGAGTTGCGAGCCGCCTTGCGAGCCGCTCGGGGTTTGACGGCTGCTTCGATGGATTCGTGACCGAGCTTGCGGATGCATGGCTGCAGACTCTGAGCGTAGAGGAGCTCTCTTGCGTCGAGATCTTCGCCTGCGGTCCTACGCCGATGCTTGAAGCTGCGGCGCACCTCTCGCGCCGCTTCGCCGTCGCCTGTCAGGTCTGCCTCGAAGAGTACATGGCCTGTGCGGTGGGCGGCTGCGCGGGGTGTACGGTACTCACACACACCCCATCCGGTCCTGCCATGAAACGCGTATGCGTGGATGGACCGGTCTTTGATGCGTACGCGGTGTTTCCAGCGACGCCTTGAGCGCCGATGGACTCGGCAGGATAGTGCCTGCCTTCCCTGGCTCACTCGTCCTGCCGAGTCGCAAGCGTCAATGCAGGAGATTCAGCGTGTTCATGGCATCGTCGACGTAGTAGACCCCGCGAGCCGGATCAAACACCAAACCAAAGAGCGCACCCGCGCCGGGCGGTGAGCCGCTGTTGTCGATGAGGCTCTTCGCGATCTGCTTGCCCTCAGGGTTGATCTCGGTGATGAACCCATCTCCGCCATTGACACTGAGGAGGTGGCCATCCTCTTCGACCGTGATGAGGCCCAGGGGCGCATTCAAACTGCCGCCGGCGGATAAGGTCGTGCCGGTGCCCGCCGTGGTCCAGCGATCGAGCGGATGGTTGATGACCGTGATGCGATTGTTCAGGGTATCAGCCACGTAGAGCTTCAGGCGTTGCGCACAGTCCGCGTCGTCATCGCCGCACGCGGCGCTCAAAGCCACACCGGTGGGCCCAATCACGAGCGCAGCGGGATCCGTGCGCTGTGCGAATCCCGAAGCGATGACCGTGAGCGATTCGAGTACGGGCATCTGCACCGCGGGGAGCTGAAGATCCACACGCACCACGGTACCCTGGTTCACGACTTGCCCGTTCGCAGCGACGGTACCGTTCAGCACATTGGTGATGAAGAGCTTCGCCTCTCCGGGACGCTCGGTGGCCGTCATGTCCCAGGGGCCGTTGATGAGCGAGCCGTATATCGTTTCGACGGCCTTGCCCGCGCTGTCGAGGACGATGAGGCATCCGGCCTGCGCCGTCGCAGAGGTGCCGTCGCTGGTCGGCAGGCTGCCGACGATGACCCAGCCCTGATTCAAGACCACAAGCGCGGTCGTGAGCCCGAGCCCTCCGGGACAGGCGCCGGGGAGGCTTCCCGCATCGAGTGCCGCGAACAGGCTCAAGGATCCATCCGGCGCCATCTCGACGATGGTCGTACCGGTGCCTTGCAGGTTCGATGAGTTGTTGAAGTTGCTGATGAGGGTGTGCCCGCTCCTCAAATTACCGACCGAGTGCTTCACCTGCGCCATTCCGTAGGGATTGACGTCGCCGTTGCCGGGCACTGTGGTTCCGAGCACCTTGAC
>Ga0302325_10014879_pt1 | contig 16547 bp, 13 predicted proteins | sample Palsa_T0_2_FD_201948 | JGI IMG/M metagenome (GOLD analysis project Ga0302325, IMG submission 201948) | Peat permafrost microbial communities from Stordalen Mire near Abisko, Sweden - Palsa_T0_2 | ecosystem: Environmental > Terrestrial > Soil > Palsa > Peat permafrost | place: Sweden: Abisko... | reverse complement strand
GCGCGGACCATTGACGCGGACGGATGGCTGCGCACGGGAGACCTGGCGGTGATGCGCGACGATGGATACTTCCATATCGCGGGGCGGCTGAAGGAGATGATCATTCGCGGTGGCGAGAATATCTATCCGCGGGAGATTGAGGAGTTTCTGCATCAGCACCCGAAGATCGCGGATGTGTATGTGGTGGGGCTGCCGGATGCGCGGCTGGGCGAGGCTGTGCTGGCGTGGATCAAGCTAAAGGCGGGCGAACGGATGATGGAGGAGGAAGTGCGCGATTACTGCCAGGGGCAGATCGCGCATTTCAAGGTTCCGCAGTATATACGGTTTGTGGACGCCTTCCCCATGACGGTGACGGGGAAGGTGCAGAAGTTCCGCATCCGGGAGCAGGAGATCGAGGCACTGGGGCTGCAAGGGGCGGCGGAGATTAAGATGGCGTAGCTGTCAGCGATCGGCTATCAGCTTCCGCCTTTCGCGGCGGCGGCGCCTTTTTCGACGGGTGCGCCGACCAGGTTGCCCCACTCGGTCCAGGAGCCGTCGTAGTTAGTGACTTTGTCGTAACCGAGCAGGTATTTCAGCACGAACCAACTATGGCTGGAACGCTCGCCGATGCGGCAGTAGGCGATGACCGGTCGCGAGCCGTCGATGCCTTCGCCGCCGTAAAGCTGGCTGAGCTCGTCGGCCGATTTGAAGGTGCCGTCGTCGTTGCAAGCCTTGCCCCACGGAATGCTGCGCGCGCCGGGAATGTGTCCGCCGCGCTGGCAGGTTTCGGGCAGGCCGGGCGGCGATAGGATCTCACCGCTGAATTCCTGCGGGCTGCGCACGTCCACCAGCCCGGCGGCGTGCGTGGAAACGGCCACCTGCACCTGCGGCAGGAAGGCGCGCAGGGATAGATCGGGATCTGCGGCTTGGTAGCTCGCCGCGGCGACCTGCGGCGTGCCGGTGGCCAGTTCACGGCCTTCGGCCAGCCACTTCTTGCGTCCACCGTCGATCAGCCGCACATCGGCGTGACCGTAGATCTTGGCCTGCCAGAAGGCCCAGGCGGCGAACCAATTGTTGTTGTCGCCGTAGATGACGAGCGTGGTGGCCGGGGTGATTCCGGACGAGGACATCAATTCTTCGAACTGCTGTTTGGACAGGATGTCGCGCCGCACGGTGTCGCAAAGTTGCGAGTTCCAGGCCCAGGCGATGGCGCCGGGGATGTGGCCTTCATCGTAGGCTTTGGTGTCCACGTCGACTTCGACGATGCGGACATCGGGGTCTGCGGCGTGGGCGGCGGCCCAATCGGTGCTGACGAGCGTTTCGGGGTGTGCATACGTTGCCATAGGGGTTCTCCTCCAATAACCTACTAATTATATCGATTGGAGGGCGATTGCAGCAAGGACGGTATGCAATATTATGCAGCATGGCTCAATCCGCAGCGGGAGTGCCGGTCGTGGTTCTCACGCGGGACAACGCGATCTGGCATTTGGCTACCGTGACTGTTGCGGCCACCGTCGCGACCGTCCCCGGCCTGCCTTCCGCCGTACACAACACCGTGATTATGGCCAAAGCGCGGTTAGGACGGCAGGGCTAAAGCAGACATCGCCCGCTGTGCGATACTTGCGGCTGAGAAGGAGGGAAGCATCCATGGATGCGGAGGATTTTCGACGGATAGCGCTGAGCCTGCCGGGAGCCGAGGAGAGTTCGCACATGGGCGCGCCCGATTTCCGCGTGGGCGGCCGGATATTTGCCACTCTCGCCTCCCAGAGCCACGGCTACGGGAACCTGATGCTCTCGACGGAACAGCAGGCTGCGTTCGTCGAGGAACTGCCGGAGGTGTTCGTGCCCATTGCCGGCGGATGGGGGAGGAATGGAGCGACCCATATCCGGCTCGCAGCGGCGAATCGCGATGTGCTAGCCGGCGCGCTACGCGCGGCATGGAAGCTGCGGCTGGAGAAGAACGCCAAACCGGGCCAAAAGGAACGGGCCGCGCCTCAGAATCGGGCAGCGAAGAAAACGCCCGCTGAGCCAACTCAATAGGGCCAATTAAAATGGCGCCGGCAGCAAGCATGATGCTGGCGGGAAGCCGGGCTCCCGTACAGCACGCGCGAAAGCGCGATCTAGGAGCCGCGCAAATGACCAGCGTCGAGATGAGGCCCATCGTGAGATCGCGTCTAGGTCAGGCACCATCGCTCCGCTCTACCGGCACAATCTCTTCCAGATCCCGGATTAGGCTCGGCAGGTCATCGACGAGCGTGTCGCAGACCAAATCGCTATCGATATCGAAATAGGCATGGATCAGACGGTTCCGCATCCCGACGATGTCCGCCCACGGAATTTGGGACGTTCCAGCCGCGCTGCGGGACTGATCTCCAGGGCGGCCTCACCGACGATCTCGATACTCCTCACAGCGAATCTCGTCACTGGACGGCGGCCGTACGCAGAACCTCGTCGCAGAAATATGGACTCAGTTCGCACGGAGTTCGTAGATCGACTTTGCGGCCGCCAAACATTCCCGAAAGTTCGCGCTCCATGGCGGCCATTCGAAGGTAGCCAACCCGAGCGCCAGCCTGGAACTCGACCAATACGTCCACGTCGCTGGAGTCCGAAAAGCGCTCCGTGAGCGCCGACCCAAAAAGCGCCAGCCCGTGTCCACAAGAGTATGGACACGGCACGCTGGGAGCGTGCGCCACCTCACGCCTGCGCCGCTTCCTGCCGCAACTTGCTGTGCTTGCGCCCAAACGGGAAGTAGATGGCAAATCCAATCACTAGCCAGACCACGAAGCGCAGCCAGGTTTCCAGCGGCAGAGCCATCATCAGCACAAGGCAGGCGGCAATCGACAGCGCCGGCAGGTATGGCGATCCCGGCACGCGGAAGCCGCGCGGGCGGTCCGGCTGCTGGCGGCGCAGCACGATCACTCCGGCCGACACCACGATAAACGCGAACAGCGTCCCGATATTGGCCAGGTCCGCGAAGGTGCCGATGTCCCAGACGCCTGCCGGAATACCCACGGCAAGGCCGGCAATCCAGGTGCTGATGTACGGCGTCTTAAAGCGCGGATGCACCTTGGAGAAAGCGCCTGGCAGAAGCCCATCGCGCGACATGGCGAACCAGATGCGCGCCTGCCCGTATTGGAACACGAGGAGCGAGGAAAGCATGCCCACGATGGCGCCCACGCTAACCCATCCGCGAATGCGATTGAAGCCCAGCGCCTTCAGCGCGTTCGCCACCGGCGCGGCGTTGTTCAGCGTCTTGTAATTCGCAATGCCGGTCAGCACCAGCGAGACCGCGATGTAGAGCACCGCGCAGATGATCAGCGTCGAGATGATCCCCACCGGAAGATCGCGCTGCGGTCTTTTGCACTCCTCCGCCGCGGTCGATACCGAATCGAATCCGATGTAGGTGAAGAACACAATGGCCGCGCCGGTCAGAACGCCCGGAAAACCATTCGGCAAAAACGGATGCCAGTTATCGCTCTTCACCGAGTGCGCCGCGCCGAACACAAAAATCAGAATGGCTGCGATCTTAACCAGCACCATGACGTTGTTGGTGCTGGCGCTTTCCTTCACGCCGCGCACCAGGATATATGACAGGACGATCAGGACCAGCAACGCCGGCACGTTGAACCAAGCGCCCGTAAACTGGCCCTCGGCGATCATCGGCCCCGAGATCTTGTCGGGCAGATGCCAGCCGAAGATGCCGTCCAGGATGTCGTTGAAGTAAGCGGAGAAGCCCACCGCCACCGCCATGTTGGAGACGGCGTACTCCAGAATCAGATCCCAGCCGATGATCCAGGCAATGATCTCGCCCAGCGTGGCGTAAGCATACGTGTAAGCGCTGCCCGCAATGGGGATCATGGAGGCCAGCTCCGCATAGCACAGGGCCGCGAAGCCGCAGCAAATGGCGGTCAACAGAAACGACAGCGAAATGCCAGGTCCCGCGCCCGGCCGCCCGAGCATGGACAACGCGTGCGGCCCATGCATAAGCAGATCCAGAACGGTGGCGTGCAGGATCGACGTATTGCGCAGGGTTTCGCCCGCGGCTGCCGTCCCGGTCAGAATGAAAATGCCCGAACCGATGACCGCGCCCACGCCGAACGCCGTGAGGCTCCAAGGGCCCAGGGTCTTGCGCAGACGTTTATCCGGCTCCTCGGAAGCCTTAATCAGAGCGTCGATGCTCTTGGTGCGGAATAGTTGGCTCATCTTCAACAGGTGTCGAGACGAGTCTCGACACGGCACGCACGAGTGCGTGCGCTACGTCGACTTCTCAGCGCTTGCGCTGACCTTGCACCATCTTCTTCACCTTCTTCTTCATCGAGCCGCGCGCTACGCCTGCCGCGCGTTTAGCCTTGGGAGCCGCCTTCTTGCGCGCCGCTCTCTTCAACTTCTTCCGTTCGAGTCTATCGCCGATTGTCGTTGTATTCATGTTTCAGCCTCTCTTCAGTCCCGCGTACTTTTCCACCAGCTTTTTCAGCCCGTACCGCGGAAAGCTGACTGTAATCTTGGCGTCTTCTCCCTCGCCCTCGCGCCGCACCACCGTTCCAGTGCCATATTTCGGATGCTCCACCGTCATGCCGGTGCGTGCGGACCTGCGGACCGGCGCGGGCGCGGAAGGCCTGGCCGGCGGACCCACGGGGCCCGGCGGCCGCTGCGCCGGGGTTGGACCCGGTGGCCGCTGCGCCGGAAACGCCACCCCGCGCTCCGAGAAAAACTGCGAAATGTTCTCCAGTGAATTATAAGTCCTTCCGTTGAAAGTATTGCGCGCCGCGCTCTGCCGCACCTGGGAGCGCTCCGCGTGCAGATCCACTTGCGGCACGCTATCGTCTTCGCCAAGATTGACAATCAGCTCCGCCGGCGCTTCACTCAGAAACCGCGACGGCACCATGCGCTCCTGTTCCCCGCCCCCAAACCGGCGCCGATACTTGGCCCAAGTCAGGTACAGCCGTTTTTGCGCGCGCGTCATTCCCACGTAGCATAAGCGCCGCTCTTCTTCCAACGCCGCCACCGAGGCCATGGATCGCTGATGCGGGAACAGCCCCTCTTCCATGCCCGCCAAAAACACGATCGGAAACTCCAGGCCCTTGGCATTGTGCAGCGTCAACAGGCTCACTTGCGCATGCTCGTCCACCGCGTCGGCGTCCGCCACCAGGGCCGCGTGATCCAGAAAATCGCCCAGGGTCTCGCCACGCTCCGCGGCTTCCGCGGCCGCGTTCACCAGTTCGCCGAGGTTCTCCAGCCGGCCTTCCGATTCGGGAGTACCCTCCTGTTCCAGCATCTTTCCGTAGCCGGTGCGGTCCAGCATGAACCGTATGGCATCCGGCAGCGGCTCGCTCATCGTGCGCAGCGACAGCTCCTGAATCATGTTCCGGAAGGCCACCAGCGCCGACTGCGCGCGCGGCGGAAATAATTGCTGGTCGATCATGCGCGACACGGCATCCCACAAGCTCAATTCATGTTCCCGCGCGAACGCCTCCACCTGATCCACTGTGGTGCGGCCGATGCCGCGCGCCGGCGTGTTGACCACGCGCAGCAGACTCACGGAATCCAGATTCGAAGCCGCCAGTTTCAGATACGCTACGGCGTCCTTGATTTCGGCGCGCTGATAAAAACTGAATCCGCCCACCACCAGATATTTCCGGCCATGCCGCCGCAGCCCTTCTTCGATCTGCCGCGATTGCGAGTTGGTCCGGTACAGCACCGCCACGCGGTCCTTGGGACTCTCCGCCAGCAGACGCTCGATGGTTTTGGCGATGAACATGCCCTCGTTCTCCGCGTCCCACCCGCCGTACAACCCCAGCGTCTCGCCGTGGTCCGCCTCTGTCCAGAGCGTCTTGCCCTTGCGTGCCTTGTTATTCGCCACCACCGCGCCGGCGGCCGCCAGAATGTTCTTGGTGGAGCGGTAATTCTGTTCCAGCCTGATGGCCCGCGCGCGCGGGAAGTCGTGCTCAAAATCCAGAATGTTCTTGATGTCCGCGCCGCGCCAGCTATAAATGGACTGATCCTCGTCGCCCACCACACAGACATTCCCGTGCGTTTCGGAGAGCAGCCGCATCAGTTCATACTGGCTGCGGTTGGTGTCCTGATATTCGTCAACCATCATGTAGCTGACCCGCCGGTTATACAGGGCGCGGGTGGCTTCATCGTGGTACAGCAGCCGCACGGCCTCCAGCAGCAGATCGTCGAAATCCAGGGCGTTAGCCCGGCGCAGCGCCTTCTCGTATTCGTCCCAGATCACCGCCAGCTTGCCCGCCGCCGGATCCTTCGCGTCGCGATAGAAATCCTGCGGCGTCTGCTTCATGTTCTTGGTCTGGCTGATGCGGGACAGCGCAGCGCGGTATTGCATGAACTTCTCGTCGATGCCCAGGTGGCGATAGCCCGCCTTGATCAGCGCCAATTGATCTTCGTCGTCGTAGATGCTGAAGCGGCGCGTGAAGCCGGGGCGAAGCTGCGCCAGCTGCTCGCCATCCCGCCGCAACAGGCGCACGCAGAAAGAATGGAAGGTGGAGAGATTCGGCGCGGATGTAAGTTCTATGTCGCTCAACAGCGCGGCCACGCGCGCGCGCATCTCCGCCGCCGCTTTGTTGGTGAAGGTCACCGCCAAAATTGCGGACGGGGGCACGTGCCGCGCCGTGATGATGTGGGCGATGCGGTGAGTGATGACGCGCGTTTTGCCGCTTCCCGCTCCGGCCAGAATCAGCAGGGGGCCTTCGGTGCAGCCGACGGCTTCGCGTTGTTGAGGGTTCAGACCCTTAAGAAAGTCCATGTCGAGTGGGACTCCTCAAATTTTAGCATGCGACGTGGCGCACGCACTCTGCGTGCCGCGTCGGCACGCAGGCCGACGCAGGCTAAACTAAACAGCTTGCGCAGATTCCTCTTCCCATTGCTGTATTCCTTAATGGCCGGAGCGGCGGCCTTGCTCGCCATCCGGTTTGTCGTTGGACCCTTCCGTTCCACGCTGGTCACGGTGAATTCGCCCGTAAATGCAGGAGCTGCTGTCGCGGTGGCGTTCGTGCTGCTGACCCTGATAACCGGGGAGGGTCCGGCCGCCGCCGGCGGGCTTGCTTTTATCGACACCTGGCCCGCATGGGTGGATCTGACCGTTCTGGTAGCAGGCACGGCGGCGGCGTTTTGGCCCAACCTGGGATCGCCATTTGTGTACGACGACTATACCCACATCGTGCAGACCTCCCACGCCACCTGGCGGATTCTGGCGGATGCATTCCGGCCAGAGCCGGGCGGGCACGGATTGTTCTTTCGCCCGGTCGGATTCATTTCTTATTGGCTCGACTACCAGTGGGCGGGCGGCCATGCCGTTCGCTGGCACCTGTGGAGCCTGTTCGCGCATGCCTCCAACACCTGCCTGGTGTATCTGCTTGTGGGGCGGCTGGGAATGCGGCGCGCGGCGGCCTTGGTGGCGGCGCTGCTATTTGCGCTGCACGGATCGCGCGCGGAAACCGTCGCGTGGGCGGACGCCCGCTTCGACCTGCTGGCCACGTTCTTCGCCTTGGGCGCGCTGTTGGCGGTCTTGGAATATTGCCGCACCGGCCGCCGGCTGTTGTATGTTCCATTAGCCGTCTGCGCGGCATTGGCTGTGTATACCAAGGAATCGGCATTCTGTTTGCCGTTGCTGCCGGTCGCGCTGTCGCCTTTCTTGCCGCAGACGCAATGGCGGCGGGCCATCGCGGCGAGTCTGGCGCTTGTCTCGGTCTGCGGCCTTCTCTTTGCTTACCGCTGGTGGGCGCTTGGCGGCATCGGCGGATATGCCGACCGCACCGGCGTCAGCGCGGTCTGGCATTCGCGGCCTTTGCATACCTCGGAAGCGCTATTCTTCCGCCAATGGGCTTTCCTGTTTTTCCCGGTGAACTGGTCCGTGCCGCTGGAGTGGCGGCTGCGCGCGGCCGCGGTCGCCTTCCTGGCGATGCTGGTTGTTTTTGTGGCGCGCGGCGGGACATGCCTGGGATGGCGGGCGCGCCTCCTGGCGGGCCTTGCGTTTCTGCTGGCCGCGGACATGCCGGTCCAGCACCTCCTCATGTTCCAGCCCGACTTTGCGGGCGCCCGGGTCTTATACCTGCCGCTTGCCGGACTCGCTATCTTCTGGGCCACCCTACTGGAGCGCTCGGCGCGGAGCAAGCTCACCTTGGCGATGGCCATGGCTCTGATCGCATTCAACGTGGCGGCACTGCAGCACAACTTGATCCCGTGGCGGACTACTCCGGCGGCCGCCGCCGCGGTTTGCCGCGCGCTGGGACGCGAACTGGCCAATGATCCGCAGCCCGCGTTCGTGAGCGGCCTGCCCGAAAGATTGCAGGGAACCTACTTTCTGTCGAACGGATTCCCGGAATGCGTGGAGATGAACTCAGGTCAACCGGGCGCGCGCGTGCATCTCCTGGATGGATCTTCGGACGCCCAACCCCATAACGCGCGCCGCTTCGTCTGGAACCAGGAGCAAGGACGCCTCGAGGAAAGGCGATAGGGCAACACGATGCCTGAGCTAGCACATCTGTTCATCTATGGCACGCTCCGTCGCGCTGCCGGAACTGAGTGGTCGAGATTTCCGATTTCCGTATCTCGTTTCGTGGGCATGGGCCGCAGGCAGGGCGTGGGCCGCAGGCCCATCCGGAAAGACCTGGAGGAGCATTCCAGATACTGAGAATACTAAGCGACATTGGGCGAAGGCGCCCGGACACCCCGCACTTTGCAATCGTGCATTCGTAATGCATAATTGCAATAGGGTGTATTTCGTGAGCCATCAATATATCCCACGGGCACTGGAGCCGGTCCTCCGAAAGGCTGCCAGCCAATTTCCTGCGGTGGTCCTAGTTGGCGCACGCCAGTCCGGCAAGACAACGTTACTCAAGCACGTTTTTGGCGAGGGTCCCGGTTACGTTTCGCTGGAACCGCCCGACATTCGGGCGTCGGCGGCCGCCGATCCGCGGGGCTTCCTGGAAATGCACCCTCCGCCGGTCATCTTCGATGAGGTTCAGCACGCACCCGACCTGCTGCCTTACATCAAGGAGCGGATCGACGAACGCCGGAACCTGCATGGGCAGTACCTTTTGGACCGGTTCGCAGAACTTGTTGCTTACCGCCCGGGTTACGGAATCGCTGGCGGGGCGGGCCGCCATGCTGCGGTTGCTGCCCCTTTCACAACGGGAGGTGGATGAAAGATCAATGGCGCCGCTGGCTTGGGAATCTCGGGGGGAGTCTCCGGGCAAGCGCGCAGCCCGCGCCCACACCTCCGCCGCGAGACTTTGGAAGAATCTCCTACGGGGCGCCTATCCCGAACTGGTCGCCGAACCGGATCGGGACATCTCGCTGTGGCATTCCAGCTACATTCAGACCTACCTGGAGCGCGACGTCCGCTCACTCCGCCAAGTGGGGGACCTGACCGCGTTCCAGGGCTTTATACGCGCGCTGGCGGCCAGGGCCGGCCAGCTTCTCAACCTGACAGATGTCGCGCGCGACCTGGGCATTGCCGTGAACACGGCCAAAGCCTGGCTCTCCGTGCTCGAAGCCACTTTTCAAGTCATCGTGTTGCGTCCCTATCATGCGAACGTGGGAAAACGCCTGGTCAAAACACCGAAGATCTACTTCACGGATACGGGCATGCTTTGCTACCTCGCGGGTTTGAGGGGCCCGGAGCACGCCGCCGCGGGCCCGCTGGGTGGGGCAATCTTCGAAACGGCGGTTCTCGTCGAAATCGTAAAAGTATTTGTCAATCGGGGCGAAACGCCGCAGGTTTATTTCTGGCGCACTTCGGCGGGCGTTGCAGTGGATTTCGTGGTCGAGGCTGACGGTAAGCTGATTCCCATCGAAGTGAAGCTCTCCTCGTCACCAAGACCGCGATGGCCAACGCTATCCGAACTTTCCGGGAAGATATGGAGGAAGAGACTGGCCCCGGTTACGTCGTGCATCCAGGAAGCATCCGGCTGCCACTTGCGCCGAATGTTGTGGCATTGCCCTTCGATGCGCTTTGACCCCGCGTTTCAGTTACCCGGCGGATGGTTGAGCTTGTCGAGTGCCTCATCTACCCATAATTGCTCCAGGTAGGGGCCGTTACGTTGCAGCCGGATGCTCGCCTCCTGATCGACCAGCCATGTCTGCCCCATCATTACTTCGGGTAGCACGCGCTCAACGTACGACTTGCTCACCAGGACCGGGAAGCTGAACTTGCGCTCCCTCATGAACCGCTCCACGATGGCCGGGTTTTCATCCATGCTGAGGCTGATGGCCTGCACATCCGGCCGGTCTTTGACAGCCTCATAGAGCTTCTGCATCCCCGGCAGTTCCCGCCAGCATGGGCCGCACCACGTGGCCCAGAGGAACACAAAAGTAGACTTACCCTTGAAATCGGCCAGCGTCCATGTTCGGCCCGTGGCGTCGGGTACGTGCATTTCCGGCAGATTCCGGTTCAGCGCGTTCCACGCCATCACCGGCCAACCGCGCGGCGGATCGGGCTTTCCGGCCGGCCAGGGCTGCTGCTTCGACCACACGGCCCAAGCTTCGTCTGTCCCTCCGAGTTCGTTGAAGAGAGTGCGCGCTATAGCCACGGGACCGGCGTATTCGCGCACATACACCGGATTGGTTATCAACTGGCGATAGTAGGCCAGCGCATCCAGCTTGCGGCCCTCGCCTTGCGCCAGGCGGCCCATTAGCAACACATAGCGGCCTTCCCGATCGGGAAAGTTCATGGGGTCCTTGTCGTAGTATTTTGGGAAGTCCGTGTCCAGCCATTTGCGCAGCTTGCCTAAGGTCGAACGGGCCAGATCGAAATCCTTCAGTTCGAGAGCCGCTCCCGTGAGTGTGACAAGAATGCCGAAGCGAGAATTTGCCCGGTTGGCTTCATCCAGATCGGCCGCGATGGTGCCTTGAATTAAATCGCTGTGAGCCGGCGGATCGGTTTCGGAGAAATCCAGAAGCTCGCGCAGCATGTCCACGGCTTCCTTTACCATGACGTTCGCGGCGACCCAGTCCTGCGCGATCAAGTGCTTGAGCGGATACTCGTCTTTAGTGAAATCGGTGCGGGTCAAACCTTCCGCTACCTGCTTCCAATCTTCGGTGGAGTGGCTGCGCGTTTGTACCAACGCGTTACGCCGCTGATCCCAGACGAAGCGATTGTCCGGCCATTGCTTGATCCAGCCGGCCGAGGCTTGGTAAAGCGCCTCGGCGTAAGCGCTTTGCGCCGCCGGTCCCGACCCTTGGGGATGATCCTTCTCCCAAGCCTGGTAAGCTTCAAATACCGGGTTACGGGGGCGCGCTGCCGCGATGCGTGCGTTAGTACGCTCCTCGCCGTCCCGCTGGCCGCTCAGCCGATAACCATCGTTCAACACGTCGAGGACGGCAGGATCGTTATCCTGCGACAGCGGCTCGATGCGCTTCACATCGTCCGCGACAACTTTCTTGGCGCGGTCCAGATCAGCGGGCGGCGTCAGGCGGAACTCAGCGGCCCAGAGCGGGGAGTAGTAGCGCAGTTGCCACGCGGCGGTGGCGCTTTGAAGCTGCGTGCGCAATGCGCCAGCCAGTTCACGCAAAGCGCGTTCGTCTTCGACGACGTTCAGGTGCTCGAATGCGTCCAGGTTCGCCGGACAAGCATGGTGGTAGGCGCGCAGGTTTTCGGCCACCTGGGCTGAATCGCGGAAGGCGGCGCTGGAGTAAATCCAGGTCAGTGCAAGATAGGTCCAGGGGAGTTGGGGATCCAGCGCGGCCGCCTTTTGGAGAGACTGGATGGCGGAGGGCGTATCTTTTCCCACCAGCGCACGCGCGTATAGGTATATGGAGCGCGGGTCGTCCGGGCGCTTGGCCAGTTTTTGCTGAAACTCGGCGGCGAGTTTGCCGGTCTGCGGTTTGGGCTGCAATTCGATAAGCCACCGGTTCAGAAGGAGATCGTCCGGGGACCGTGCCATGGCTTCCCGAATCTTGGCGATCTCGGCGATCCGACCGGAGTCGCTCAGGTTTACACCGGTATGCCGGTCCGGCGAAAGCGCCTGGATGGCCGCGGGGGGATCACAGGCGTCGACGGGCGTCTGGGCCGGCGCGGCATATGGAAACAGGGCAAATGCCGCAACGGGTGTCATGGGCCAGGAGGGAAAAGTTCGCATGCCTTACCTCAGTGTACATTGACGTTGGCCACCACCGCCGCGTGCATTATCAGGCCGATTCACAGTCGGCCAGCAGGTTGCCAACCTGCGCCACAAGCAAAAAGAGATTTTTTTGTGATTTTCTTGTTGACACGATTGCACATAAGCGGTAACTTGGAATTGGTAGTTGCATTGCATGGATCCTCGGTAGGCGAGGCGTCCGCGCGGCAAACAAGCCACTGCCCTAAAGCGTCCAAAGATGCTGGCAATCAGGGTAGACCAGGAACTCCCGGGTTAAGGGTTTTCCTAAGGTGGCTGAGGTCCTCGGATCTCTCACGGCGCGCGGTGCTGAAGCTTGGACCCGTTGGGGAATCCGTCAGCGATCGTTCTGCGATAGTTGGCCATTTCTCTGCGCCGGGGGAAATGGCTTTTTCATTTCCCGCCAGCTTCTCTTGCCTCCAGAAAGGTATATGGAACCTAAAGACGATCGCCCTCCTAGTACGGACGGGCAAATCGTGGAAGAAACGGTTGTGATCCGGTAGCGGTACCCTCCTCTATCGCCTCGCCCGCGATTCTTCCACACGGTGGTGAACGCGGGGGTGCAGGCGGCAGTTTTCCTCTCCCTCCAAACCAATTGACCTGGCAGATTGCCGTGATATTTTGCGTTGCGGTTTTGCCGTTGCGCACGATGTCCGTAGGCCGCCTGTCGATCCGCGCACGTCCGGAGATGTCTGCCTTGGGCGGCGCAATAAAGGGGGAAAGGCGATGACAAACAAAACATTGATCATGCCCACGGCCGTGTCCACAGCGGGATCCGCCGCCGGCGTCGAAACCGAAGCGGCGCCGGTGCACGGGCGCGTGGTGAAGTCCAAAATCACGCGCGATTTGCTGACGTTTCTGATGGTCTTCGGCCCCGGCTTGATCGTCATGGTTGCGGACAACGACGCAGGCGCGGTATCCACCTATAGCCAAGCCGGCGCGCAATACGGCACTCATCTGCTCTGGGTCGTTCTCCTTTTATTGCCGGTCTGTTACTTCATACAGGAAATGGTAGTACGCCTGGGCATCGCGACGGGCAAAGGCCACGCCGCGATGATCTACCAACGCTTTGGCAAGTGGTGGGGCCTGTTCTCGCTGGTCGATCTGCAATTGGTCAACTTTCTAACGCTGGTCACCGAATTTGCCGCCATCAACCTGGCCCTGAGCAAGATGGGGGTGGACCCGCGGTATGGCGTGCCGCTGGCGGCGGCCGGCCTGATCATGCTGGTGTTGTCGGGCAGCTACCGCCGCTGGGAACGCATCGTCGTATTTCTGTGCATGCTGGATTTCGCCTGGTTTGCCATCGCATTCCGGCTGGGGCCGCCGTTGGGGCAGATCGTGAAGCATGCGCTGCTGCCATCCATGCCCGCGGGCGGGATCACGCCGGATTTGATGTTCCTGGTAATCGCCATCGTGGGCACCACCATCGCGCCCTGGCAGCTCTTTTTTCAGCAAAGCTGCATCGCCGACAAGCGCCTGCGCTTCGCGGACCTGAGGTGGGCGCGCCTGGACACGTTCCTGGGGGCTTGCGTCACTATCACGGCCGCCGTGTGTATGATGATCGCCGGGGCAGCCTCGCACGCGCACGGCTTCCGCTTCACCGATCCGGCGCAAATGGCCGCCGATATCGGCACGTTCGCCGGAACGGCGATGCGCGATCTGATCCTGCTGATGATGATTAACGCGGCGGTGCTGGGCACTACGGCGATCTCGCTTTCGAGCGCCTGGGCGTACGGCGAAGTGCGGGGTTGGCCGCACAGCTTGCAGTTGCCGTGGCGCGAGGCGCGCGGATTCTACGCGCTCTACCTGATGAGTGTAGCCGCAGCGGCGGGCATCGTCCTGATTCCGCGCGCGCCGCTGCAACTGATTATTCTCGGTGTACAGGTGCTGGCCGGCGTGATCCTGCCTTCGGCGATCGTTTTTCTGCAGCTTTTGCTGAACGATAAAGAACTACTGGGCGAGTATGCCAACAAGCCCTGGAATAACTGGGTGAATTGGACCATCATCGCGGTCCTGTTTATTTTGTCCTTGATCCTTGCGGCGCAGGTGACCGCACCGAATCTATTCCCGTCCACTTAATGGAGAAGACGCAAAATGACGACAAGAAACGACCGTTACGTAGTGGTTCATCCCCTCGATGACGTGCTCGAAACGAAGGTGGATACGGAAGCGCTGGGACCTATGCCGATGACGCGTAGCGTGCGGTACTCGCTGCTGAGCCTGCGGGCTTACCTGATCCTGATGGTCCTGCTGGTGGTGTATCACGTGGTGATGCTGGCAAGGTAGATGGAAAGCGGGCAATCCTGCAGCCACAAGGATGAGAGGAGGCGAGACCAATGCGGACAAAAACCATAGATGCGGTGCGCTGTGCGGGGCGCTGGATTCAGCGCTTCCTGGACGTGCGTTTTCCCGTCGATGTAGCTTGTGGGCGCCGCATCCAGTGAAGCGCGCCACCGGTGACGTGACGGCCTACGTGAATCTATTGCTCCTCTGCCGGCACCTGGAGCGCATCATGCGGCACGCCGTGTGCGTGGCGGAACAAGCCGCCGAGGCCGCGCCATCGGCCCCGGCGGGAGGATAGCCGCGTGCAGGCGGCTGGCGCCAGTTACTGCTGGGTGAGAGTGGTTACTGGAATCGCGGTGATCTGCGGGTAGTACATGAACAGTGTCAGTGGGCCCGGAGCCGCCTCACACTGCAGGGTGACTGCGGTTGAGCTGGGTAAGCTAGCCACCACCTGGATCGGCAGCGTAGCCAGCCAGATACCTACGGTATTGTTGTCCGGAAGCAAGTCCGCCTCCGCATAGGTTGTGGTTATGTTAGACCCCGCGATTTCGCACACCACTTCGACATCCGCGGCCCCGTCGTTGGCGGCAACTATCCGCGACGAGATCAAATAGTTGCCGGCCGGAAGCGTCAGTGTTGCCATGGTGTAGAAGGCGTTATTGCCAGTGATCGTGACGGGTGTTCCGTTTGAGTTTGGAGCTGTGAAATAAAGATTCGATATCCCAGGCACGCCTTGTGGCCCTTGCGGTCCGGTTGCGCCGGTAGGTCCCGCTGATCCTGTCGCGCCCGTAGCTCCGGCAGCGCCGGTGGCCCCTTGCGACCCTGTCGCGCCGGCAGGCCCTGTAGCACCTGTCGCCCCCGTCGCACCCGTGGATCCCGTGGCGCCGGCGCTGGCGACCAGGCCCCATTCAGTTGGAGCGTTGCCGGGTGTGTTGCCCGTGTTGTTGTTGGCCAGGCTGATGTAAGTCGAACCGTTGTAGCCGACCGCATCGTTTAGCGCATATTGCGTGGAGTTGTTCCAGGTGCCCGACCAAATCAGGCCTTGCGGTCCGGTTGCGCCTGTCGCGCCAGTTGCTCCAGCCGCGCCTTGCGGACCCTGCGGACCGGTGAGACCCATAGCGCCAGTGGCGCCGGTCGCACCCTGCGGCCCCGCTGGACCGGCAGGCCCTTGGGGACCGGTTGCGCCGGTTGCGCCCGCCGCGCCTGTCGCCCCCGCCGGTCCGGCAGCGCCAACGCTGGCCACCAGACTCCAGTCGGCTGTAGCAGTGTCTGGCTCGTTCGCGGTGTTGTTGGCGATCAGACTGATGTAGCTCGAACCGTTGTAGCCGACCGCGTCGTTCAGGTTATAAGTCGCAGAGATGTTCCATGCGGCTCGCCAGGTCAGGCCTTGCGGTCCAGTCGCGCCCGTGGGTCCGGTCGCACCTTGCGGCCCAGCCGGACCGACAGGTCCGATGGGTCCTGATGCGCCAGTCGCGCCCTGCGGCCCCACGGGTCCGGAGGGTCCTTGCGGCCCGGTTGCTCCCACTGCTCCAGCCGGACCCGCTGGTCCCGTAGCGCCGGCGTTGGCGACCAGACTCCAGTCGGCTGGAGCCGTGTCAGGTTCGTTGGCGGTGTTGTTGGCGATCAGGCTGATGTAACTCGAACCGTTGTAGCCCACTGCATCGTTCAGGGCATAGGTCGCGGTGTTATTCCAGACGCCCAGCCAAGTCAGACCTTGCGGTCCGGTTGCGCCCGCAGGTCCCGCGTTGCCTTGTGGCCCTTGCGGTCCGGCTGGGCCGCCAGGTCCCATTAGGCCGGTGGCGCCGGTCGCGCCCTGCGGTCCAGCGGGTCCGGAGGGCCCCTGCGAACCGGTGGCGCCCGTGTTGCCAGCCGGACCGGCAGGTCCCTCGGGACCGGCCGCTCCAATCGTGGCGTCAAAGACGGCCTGCAGGTCCGTGACGCGATTGGTCAGCACCAACTGGTACGATCCCGGACTCAGATTGGCCGGAAGCAGTGCGGTGACTTGCGCTTGCGTATAGGTCACGACCACGACCGTGGCGCCATCCAACGTGACACTAGGAGTAACGGATCCGAAGTACCTGCCATTGATCGTGATTGTAGGCGGGTTTACCTGGTAATCCGTCGTTACCACCGTGATGACGGGTTCTACGGCAGCTATGGCCGGCGTCA
>Ga0302325_10014877_pt1 | contig 16550 bp, 15 predicted proteins | sample Palsa_T0_2_FD_201948 | JGI IMG/M metagenome (GOLD analysis project Ga0302325, IMG submission 201948) | Peat permafrost microbial communities from Stordalen Mire near Abisko, Sweden - Palsa_T0_2 | ecosystem: Environmental > Terrestrial > Soil > Palsa > Peat permafrost | place: Sweden: Abisko... | reverse complement strand
CCCGGCCGCGTCCGGGAGAGGCAAGCGGGACGATGATCTTCCTGACGGGCGATCAGCACGGCGTCCCCTTCGTAGGCGCCAAGCACCAGTGGGTCCGCGCCCGAGCCGATGAGGAACGGGTGGTCCTGCTAACCCTCGTTCGCGCCGCGCGCCCGTACGTGCCCGAGTCCGAACGCGTCAGGATCGAGCGCACATCGCAGCGGCTCACTCTCGTGACCGCGCAGTTCGGGTACATGGAACGGACGACGATCGACCCGGTCTTGGCGGCCTGCGCAGCCAAGGATCTGCACCTCGACAGCGACGAGACGTCTTTCTTCTACGCCGATCCGAAGTTGGTTCGCGCGCGGGAGCGGCCCCTACCGGCTTGGCAGCGGCGCTACTTCGCGTTCCTCACCCGCAATGCGCGTCCGTTGCCGGACGACATCGGCATCCGGCCCGAATGGCTGGTCGAACTAGGCGTTGAAGTCGCCATCTAATCCGTACGCGAGGGCGTTTGCGCTACAGCCTGCCGACGCTTAGTCCAAGACCGACGTAGCGTTGCCGCCTGCCGTCGACCGGGGTCGGTGCGAAGCCCGCTTCAACGTCGAGCTGGACCTCGGCGGACACGTCCTTCTGGTAGCCTCCGTCGTAGAGCGTCGTCGCCGGAAGACCTACCCCGGCATGGCTGTAGTACACGGCCTCGGCGAAGAGCTGCGAATTCGCCGGCAGCGCCGCAGAGAGCGTGAGTGTCGGCACGAACGAACCGCTGCGAAGAGGAGTCCCGTTGGGCGCCAGCGTGCCGTTCGTCAGGAATCCAATCGTCGAAGCGAGCGAGAACTCGGGGCTGAGCGTGTACGAGCCGTTGAGGTTTTCTGTATAGGTCGAGCTGCCGGCAGTGAAGGCCCTAGCACCCGACGGTTCGCTCGCGAAGACGTTCACCCCGTAGGCTGCCTTGCTGGTGTAGCCGATCTCCCATTTCACGCCGTAGCTGGTGTCAGTGGTACCGGACGCAAGGCTTCCGCCAACCGACGAACGCTGGTAACTCGGCGGAATGACCTCGAGTTCGAGATTGTGCACGGGGATGCCGACGCGAATCAGCGCCTGCGGATAGGCTGCGGTCACACCGCTGCCCGCGCCGGTCGTAACCGTGTTGGTGTAACCGGTCTCGACGAGCCAGTGGCCAGGTTTCACCGCGCAGACCGCGGTCGTCACCGTCGGCCTGGTCACGACCGCGAGCAGGTTGGTGCATGGGTCGGCCGGCCCGGCGGCCGGTGTCGGTGACGGGCTTGGGGCTGGCGACACGGCCGGTTGCGGCTGCGCCATTGCCGGCGCAGATGGAAGCGCGGCGAACACCGCAAACATCACGGTGACGCGAAGGCGGGCCAGGATGCCGAGGGTCACGCTGCCCTTTCTGCTCGATCAGAAGTGCTGGATGAAGTCCATCCCAAATGATGTTTGATATCTACGCTACCGTCGCCCGCGCGGCTGCGCAAGCCGTCAAGCAGACTATCCTTTCGGACTTCCGCGCCTCATCGCCCGTGCCGGCGCGCAGGCGGACGCGATAATCTCAACGGGACCGCAACCATGTTCTGGCGCTCCGAAGCCTTTCTTTGGGTGAGAAGATGCGACGGTCGCGAGGCACCACGACGTGCGCACTTTAGTCCGCGCGGTCGACGATCGCAGCGCGCACGATCGCTGCGGGTGTACCAAACGGCGCCGCCGAACCCGCGCCCGACCATGTTCTGGCGTGGATTTCCGATCGCGGCGTTCGTCTCGCTCGCTACGGCCGTCGTCGCTATGGCGTCGGCCGCGAACCCGCAACCGGTCGCCTCGCCGGCGCCCGCTTCGCCGAGTCCGGCGCCTTCTGCGAGCGAACAGCCGGCAACGCCCTCCACCTCAGCGACCGGCTTTTCGCTAGCGGTCAGCGGCTCGGAGGCGTTCATCGATCATGCTACCGGCGGCCCCGGCCAAACTCCGCCCGAGGGTCCGGGGTTTGCGGCGGGTCAACCACTTTCGCCCATTACACCGTACGACTGGTTCAGCTCGGCGCCGCTTCTGCCAGGCTCCGCCGGCCAGATACAATATCAACTCACCGGCACGTACCGCACTCCGAGCGTCGTGATGGATGCGTCGTTTGTCGTCTCGGGCGTGACCGGCGACGTGACCAACGCGATCTTTTGGGGCGAGCCGCTCGTCGGGCAGCTCGATCCGCACGAAGGCCACTCGTACTTGCCATATCAGATCACTTTCCCCACTCGCGCCGGCACGAACGATGCGACTGCGGGCGAAATCGTAACGCCGTACTTTCTATCGGTGCACGCGCCCGACGCTCGCTGGACGCTGACGGGCGGCTACGTGACCCCGGCGCACTACGACGCCTTTGTATTCCTGCCGCCCGGTCTGACCAGCGTCCCGGCTTCGATGAACTTGCAGACCTTCGAGTCCGTCGGCCCACCGATCGCCGACCTGAACTCGTGGAGTCACCTCACCTCGACGCTGCCGCTGCTTGGCGCAGACGCTCAAGGCCGGGTCGGGAGCTTCACCGTTGAAGCGACCGACGCGCTGCTCCCCGTTCCGCCTGTCACGAGCGCGCGCATGACCGGCGGAGCGATCGTGCTGGATCGCGGCGACGCGGGGCGCTTTTCGCTCGACTTGATATCCGTCGACACGCACGGCAACGCGCTCGTGGTGCCGACGCTTTTTGGAGCGGATCCGACCATCCATCCGGGGCCGGAGGGCGGCCTCGCCACGAGTCTTCTCGCCGACCAGCGCCAAACGATTGCCGGTTTCCGCGCCTTCCTTCATCCGCTTCGCGACTACGACGCGCTCGCGGAGGTTGGACGCTCGTGGTACGATGCGGGCCTCGTCGCACGACCGGGCACCGCGCAGCCCGGGGACTACGAGCATTACAGCCTCACGCGAAATTTCAGCGGCATCGAAGCACTTGGCGTCGAGTACTACCGGATGGACCCGAGATACGCGACGATGGTCTTGCCGTACGGCGTCCCGGAGAACATCTGGGGCAACCCGTGGCAATATCCGGGCCCTTGGCTCAAAGGTACGTACCAACTCGTCAACGACAACTTCGGCGGATCGAATCGGCTCGGCTTTCGCGTCCATGGCGATCTCACGCGGGGGCGGCTCGAAACGCATGCCGCGGCCTACAGCTATCGTCAGATCTTCCCGTCGACCTACGCCAATCTGACCCAAACGGGGTTCGTCGAGGTCGACTACCTCGCGTTGCAGCCGGGCGACTTGACGTTTGGGCACACTCGCGGTCTCAACAGCTACGCGGCCTGGCACCTCGACCACGACACGCTATCGATCGACTACGCGCACGATCTCCAGCACCGGGACTTCACCGGCAACGCCGCTACCGATTTGGTGGCGATCCGCTATCCGCAGGCCATTATCGCGGAGCAGCACAGCTTCTCGAAACGTCTTATCGGCGAAGCCGGCTACGGGCGCTACGAGGTCGAGGGAACCTGGGCCACGACGCCGGTGGACGCTTTCTACGGGATGGGTTTCGTGGGAACCGAGTGGGATTTCGGCAAGGGACAGCAGCTCTTCGTTCAGCTGCGAAAGTTCGGCCTAAACGGAGCGCCGTCCATCCCGGGAGGCCCCCCGCCGACGCTGCACGGCACGGCAATCGTCGTCGATCACCACATCAGCTTTTGAGCGCGCTAATGGGATGTGAGACGTACGACACGCAAGATATTGCGTCTTCCGGTGGAAGCCATGCGGTCCGACCATCTCAGGAAAACGAGCTTCGGGTAGGATTTGGGGGACGTACGTTGCGCCGATTCGCGAACCGCCATACCGGTGCTTCCGCCGCGCTAGCCCTCGCGGGCGCGCTCTCCGTCGCTCCCGCAGCAGTCGCTGAGGCGCCTTCGCCGATCCACATCACGAAGTGCGATGTCGTTCCCGAAGAAGTGCCGCGGCACGGTATCGCGCAGGAAGCCGTGCGCATTTCGTTCTCGATCGACGGAACCACAGCGGCCGACGAGGCCCACTTCGTGGCCTCGCTCGGGAACAATCAACTCAAGGGATTCATTGCCCGTGGCTTCTTTTCGGGTGGCGTGATCATCGCCGATCGCCTGCTCGAAGCTAACCCTGCGGTGACCGACTTTGAGACCTTGCACGGGAATCTGGGCTGTGCGGCCACCTACGTCCACTTCGTAAACGGATCTTTTTGGGCGACCGGACGTAGCGGCGAGAGCCCATCGCCCCCGGCTCGTTAGAGGCTAGGTCATTTTTTGGCGTCGAGCGCGAGGTTCAGCTCTAGGACGTTGACGTGCGGCTCTCCGAGGAAGCCGAGTTCGCGGCCGTGTTCGTATTTCGCGACGATCGCGCTGACGGCGCCGGCCGTGAGATGGCGTGCCTTCGCAATGCGCGGCACCTGATAGTACGCCGCTTCCGGGCTGATGTCCGGATCGATGCCGCTGGCACTCGAGGTGACCAGATCCATCGGCACCGGCAGCGTGGCGCCTGGGTTGGCCTTTTTCAGCGCCGCAATCGCGTCGCGGGTTGCATCGATCAACTTCTTGGAGGTCGGGCCGAGGTTCGTACCGCCGGTTGCGGTCGGGTCGTAACCGTTCTTGCCGGCAGCCGACGGGCGCCCTTGGAAGTACTGCGGCTTCGTCCACAGCTGGCCGATGATGTCGGAGCCGACCGTCTTGCCGCCGACGACCACCATCGAGCCGTTGGCCTGGTGCGGAAAGATCAGCTGCGCGATCCCCGTCATCGCGAGCGGATACGCGATCCCGAGCAGCACGACGGTCACGATCGTGTAGAGCACGGCCGTGGCGAGATGTTTAAGCGTGCTATCGCTGTTTTCCGCATCCGGGGCGGCCGCCGCTCCCGCGGTCAGGGTCGTGCTCTTCATGTCGTTGCTTCCGTTTCGCCGGCTAAGTCAAATGCAGCCCGGTGAGGATGAGGTCGATGATCTTGATGCCGACGAACGGGACGACGATGCCGCCCAGCCCGTAGACCATCACGTTGTCGAACAGGACGGCGTTGGCGCCGCGCGGCCGGTAGGCGACGCCGCGCAAGGCCAGCGGAATCAGCGCCATGATGATCAGTGCGTTGAAGATCACGGCCGAAAGGATCGCGCTCTGCGGCGTCGACAGCCGCATGATGTTGAGCGCTTGCATCGCCGGATAGGCGGTGACGAACATCGCGGGCAGGATCGCGAAGTACTTGGCAACGTCGTTCGCGATCGAGAACGTCGTCAGCGCACCGCGGGTCATCAACAGTTGCTTACCGACCTCAACGACCTCGATCAGTTTGGTGGGGTCGGAGTCGAGATCGACCATGTTGCCGGCTTCCTTGGCGGCCTGGGTTCCCGAGTTCATCGCCACGCCGACGTCGGCTTGTGCCAACGCGGGAGCGTCGTTCGTGCCGTCGCCGGTCATCGCGACGAGCCGGCCCGAGCCCTGCTCGCGCTTGATGAGCGCCATCTTCGTCTCCGGCGTCGCTTCGGCCAGGAAGTCGTCGACGCCGGCTTCGCGGGCGATCGCGCTCGCCGTGAGCGGATTGTCGCCCGTGATCATGATCGTGCGGATGCCCATCGCGCGCAGCCGATCGAAGCGCTCCTTCATGTTCGGCTTGAGGATGTCTTTGAGGTAGATGACGCCGAGGATCGTCCTGTCTTCCGCGAGCAACAGCGGCGTACCGCCGGCGCGCGCGATCCGCTCGACTTCGCTCGAGAGTACCGTGCCGGCGTCTCCGCCGCGCTCGCGGACCCATGCGCGCACCGCGTCGGGCGCGCCTTTGCGAATCGAGCGGCGCCCATCGAGATCCAGACCGCTCATGCGCGTGTAGGCCGAGAACGGAACGAACGTCGCGTTGTCAGGTATTTTTCCGTTTGCTCCCGCCACGGCGGCGTCTTGCTCCGCCAGGGCCACGATCGAGCGGCCCTCGGGCGTCTCGTCCGCTAAAGACGAATGATAGGCCGCGACCGACGCAATGCTTCGAGTGACGCCTTCGGCGAGCACGATTTCGGTGGCTTGGCGATTTCCGAGGGTGATCGTTCCGGTCTTGTCGAGCAAGAGCGTATCGACGTCCCCGGCTGCTTCGACGGCGCGGCCGCTCATCGCGAGCACGTTGCGCTGGAGGACGCGGTCCATGCCGGCGATGCCGATCGCGGACAGCAAGCCGCCGATCGTCGTCGGGATCAGGCAGACGAGCAGCGCGATCAGGACCGTGACGCTCTGGACCGTACCGGCGTAGATCGAAAACGGCCCGAGCGTCGCGACGGCGATCACGAAGATGATCGTCAGCCCCGAAAGCAGGATCGAGAGCGCGATCTCGTTCGGTGTCTTCTGGCGCGACGCGCCTTCTACGAGCGAGATCATGCGATCCAGGAACGATTCGCCCGGGTTCGACGTGATCCTGACGACGATGTAGTCCGACAGCACGCGCGTGCCGCCGGTGACGGCGCTGCGGTCGCCGCCCGACTCGCGGATGACCGGCGCCGATTCGCCCGTGATCGCCGATTCGTCGACCGACGCGGCGCCCTCGACGACGTCGCCGTCGCCCGGTATCAGCTCGTTCGGCTCGACGCGTACGAGATCGCCCTTGCGCAGTTCGTGCGCCCCGACCATCACGGCCGTTCCAGCGACCATCTTGCGCGCTTGGGTGTCGGTCTTGGTCCGGCGCAGATAGTCCGCCTGAGCTTTACCGCGGCCCTCCGCGACGGCCTCCGCGAAATTCGCGAAGACGACCGTGAACCACAACCAGAGCGCGATCGCGATGTCGAAGCCGGCGTCCTTGCCGCCCCGGATGAAGACGTCGCGAAAGAAGAATAGCGTCACGATAAGCGCGCCGACTTCGACGATGAACATGACCGGATTGCGGGCCTGCCAGCGCGGATCGAGCTTGACGAACGAATCGGCCGTCGCGCGCATCAAGATCGTGCGGTCGAACAGCGAGCGCTCTCGCGGGCGGCGCTCGAGGCGACGGGACGGTATCATCAGAAAACTTTCCCTTGCTGCATCAACAGCTGTTCGACGATGGGACCCAAGGCGTCGGCGGGCACGAAGGTCAGCAGGCCGACGATGACGATCACGCCCAGCAGCAGCGCGACGAAGATCGGCGAGTAAGTCGTAAAGGTCCCGACCGTTTCCGGGACGCTCTTCTTGCCGGCCAGCGATCCCGCCAGGGCAACTGCGGGGATGATGAACAGGAAGCGCCCGCAGATCATGATGATCCCCGTAAGGATGTTGAGAAACTCGTTGCCGCTCACGCCGGCGAAGGCGCTGCCGTTGTTCTCGGTCGTCGATGTGAACATGTAGAGCATTTCGGAGAAGCCGTGCGGGCCGTTGTTGCCAAGCTGGCTGAGCGCCAGCGGCGAGAGGACTGCGTAGGCGCACGGAATCAGCGCGAACGCCGGCAGCACGAGGATCGCGAGAATCGAGAGCTGGACCTCGCGCCGTTCGATCTTCTTCCCCAGGAACTCCGGTGTGCGCCCGACCATGAGCCCGGCGATGAACACGGTCAGCACGACGAACACGATCATGCCGTAGAGGCCCGTTCCGATACCGCCGAACACGATTTCACCGAGTTGCATGTCGACGATCGGCACGAGACCTCCGAGCGGCGTCCACGAGTCGTGCATCGAGTTGACCGAACCGGTCGACGTGTCGGTGGCGATCGTTCCAAACAGGGTCGAAGCGGCAGGGCCGAAACGAACCTCCTTCCCTTCGAGGTTCGGGCCGGCGACGCCGAGATGGTGAACCAGCGGGTTGCCCGCTGCCTCGCTCGCGTAGGCCGCCGCGAAACCGCAGACGAACAGGACGCTCATCGTCGCGAACAGCGCCCAGCCCTGACGCTGATCCTTGGCGTAGCGCCCGTAGGTGTACGTCAGCGCCGCCGAGATGAGAAACATCATGATCATCTCGAGGAAATTGCTGAGGTTAGTCGGGTTCTCGTTCGGCGAGGACGAGTTCGCGTTGACGAAGCCGCCGCCGTTGGTGCCCAGATCCTTGATGACCTCTTGCGATGCCATCGGGCCGCCCGTGATCGTCTGCTGCGTTCCTTCCAGCGACGTGACGTTCGTATAGGCGTGGAAATTCTGCGGAATCCCCTCCGCGCACAGGAACAAGCCGATGACGATCGCGGCCGGCAACAGCACGTACAGCAGCCCGCGGGTCATGTCGACCCAGAAATTGCCGACGGCCTTCTTGTCCGTGCGGGTGACGCCGCGAATCACGGCCATCGCGACCGCGAGCCCGGCCGCAGCGGAAACGAAGTTATGCCACGCCAGCCCCGCCATCTGCGAGAAGTAGCTCATCGTGCTCTCGCCCGAGTAGAACTGCCAATTCGTGTTCGTCAAGAAGCTGCAGGCGACGTTCCAGGCATTGTCGGGAGTGAGGTTGTCGAAGCCTTGCGGGTTGAACGGCAGAAACTTCTGCGTGCGCAGCACGACGTAGAGATAGGTCAGTCCGACGGCGCTGAACGCGAGCAGGGCATAGATGTACCCGGTCGCCGTCATCTCGCGCTCGGGGTCGATGCGGCAGACCCGGTAGAACGCGCCCTCGACCGGCACCAGCAGCGGGCTGAGGGACGTGCGCTCGCCGCCGAAAACGCGCGCTAGGTACAGACCGACCGGTTTCGTCAGCAGGCAGAGCAGGGCGAAGTAGATCCCGGCCTGGATCCAACCGTAGATCGTCAAAACTTCTCCGGGCGCAGCATCGCGTATGTCAAATAGACCAGACTCGAGGCGGCGAGCAGAAGGCCTAGGATGTTGTCGAACACGATCGCCTTTCTAAATCCGGTCGCAGGCGCGCGCGTAGAGATCGAACACGGCGAACGCCACGCCGGTCAACACGATCAGTGAAACCTCTAGCAAGACCATCGCACCGCGCTCCACAACATAGTCTCGCCGATGGTAACAGCCCCGAGCCCAAAGGCGCAGCCGCCGTATGGATCATCCATCCGGATGGATGATCCTCAGGTCTGGTCGAGTCTACGCCGGGCGCAGCCGGATGCGCCGCAGCACCGGCTCGAGCGTCCAGCCCTGGACGACGACCGTCAGGAAGACGACCGCGAACACGGCGTCGAGGATCGGTCCGCGGCTGGGGAAGCTTGCCGGCAGGCCGAGCGCGAGCGCGAGCGACAGACCACCTCTCAATCCGGCCAGCATGATCGCGTGGCGCCAGCCGCGTTCCCGACCGTTGCGGTTCCCGAGCGGCACGAGGACGTATGCTAGGACCGCGCGCGATCCGAGCGCGGCGCCCACGACGGCGACCAGCAACCGCGGCTCCGAGAAGATTCGTTCGAGCCGCAGGCTGAGCCCGAGCAGCAGAAAGACGGCCGAATTGGCGAGCAGCGCCGTCGTGTCCCAAAAGCGCTCGATCGTCCGCACTTCGCCCTTATCGAGCGCCAGCCGCGGCAACGCGACGCCGGCCGCGGCGCTAGCGAAAATCCCCGACGCCCCGGCGATCGTCGCGAGCGCGTACGCGCCGTAGGCGACGGCAAGGGTAACGACGATGCCGACCGCGGGTGTCCGGAAGCGACGCAGCAGCGGCGACCCCACCGCGGCCGTGGCCACGCCGATTGCGATCCCCACGGCGGTCGCGTAGAGCGCAAGCCAGCCCAAGGCGGCGGGGCTAGCGGCCACGCCCGCTGCCAGCGGGATCGCTACCTGCACGAGCACGGCGGCCACGCCGTCATTCGCAATCGATTCGCCCTCGACGATCGCGAGCAAGTTTTCCGGTACGTTCAAGTTGCGGAACAGCGCGAGGACCGCAACCGGATCGGTGGCCGACAGGATCGCCCCGAGCGCAAACGCGGCCCCCAGCGACATGCCGGCCGCGGCCACGCCGGCGCTCCCGATCGCGGCGGCACTGAAGAGTACGCCCGGCACGGCCAGCACGGCGATCGCGCGGCCCGCGCGGCCCAGCGCGGCGCCGTCCAAATCCCAGGCACCCTCGAAGATCAACGCGGGCAAGAACAGCGCGAGCGTCGCCGGCGTCAGTGAAATCTGCAGATCGCCGGGCAGCATGCCGCCCGCGCTGATGCCGACCAGCACGATCGCGGCCGGAGCCGGCAACCCCGCGCTGTGCATGACGCGTGCGAACAGAAACGCGACCGCGAGCAAGACCACCGCGATCCCGATCGTCGAGAGGGACAGCACGCTCGCCCGTTCCGCGAAAAGGAGCGCCGAACCCCCGGCCTAAGTGCGCTGCTGATGGGCGTCGATCTCGAAGAGCAAGCAAAACGCGCGGTCGGGCGGCGCGCGGTCGACGCCTTCGTGCGCGACGGAAGCTGCATTGGGCTGGGAACCGGATCGACGGCAAGGTATGCGATCGAGCGGGTCGGCGAACGTGTGCGCGAGGGTTGGGACGTGCGGGTCGTACCGACGAGCATCGAGACCGAACACCGCTGCCGGGAATACGGGGTCACGTTGCGAGCGCTAGCGGACGAGCCGATCGAGGTCGCGATCGACGGTGCCGACGAAGTCGCGCCGGACTGGGCGCTCATCAAAGGCGGCGGCGGCGCGCTCTTTCGCGAGAAGGCGGTGGCCATCGCCGCCCGCGTCTTCGTCGTCATCGTCACCGAGCGCAAGCTGGTCGACGCGCTCGGCGCGTTCCCGCTGCCGGTCGAGGTCGTGCCTTTTTCCGCGCGCTACGTCGTGCCCGAAATCGAAGCGCTCGGCGCGCAAGTGAGGCTGCGCCAGCGTGACGGAACGCCGCTTCTCTCCGACAACGGCAACACGATTTTGGACTGCAGATTCGGCCCCATCTACGCGCCGGCCGAACTGGATGCAGCCTTGCGGGCGCTGCACGGGGTCGTCGCGACCGGACTCTTCATCGGGCTCGCGGCGAAGGTGCTGGTCGCGAAGAACGACGGCACGATCGAACAGCTCGAACGCCCGGGGAGCGGCCGCTAGGCTAGGAGATCTTGACCAGAAAACTCGCTTCGCTGACGCCGCCGTGCTCGCGGTAGCAGGCGACGTAGCGGCTGCGGGCGACGTCGGAATCGTCGCCCAACGAGCGCGTCAACTCGGCGCGGCAGGCGTTGTCCGCGTTGCGGATCGTGGCCGCGACGTGACTCGCGTTGACGACGCCGAGTGCGGTCGCGGCGAACGAAAGGACCAGGACTAGCCCCACGAAACGGAAACGGCGCATGGGCGTCGGGTTCCACCCCTCGGAAATCCTGCCCTTGCGCCGAAAGTCCCATTCGAAAGTCCCATTCGAGGCTGCGATCAGTGGGCGTGGGTGAAGTTTCCGAGACGCACCCCCGCCGACCGGATGCGCGCTAGCGCTTCGCGCATCCCGAGCGGCGCCGCAGTCGGCCGTCCTACCGCGGCGAAATAGCGTTCGGGATCGATGTTGAGCGTGCGGGTCTGAACCATCGCGACGCGCACCTCGCGCAAGAAGGCTTCGCAGGCTGCGACCTCGTCCGGGGCATCGCTGACCCCGGGGTGCGTCAGCAGGTTGAGCGAGACGCGCAGGCCTCGCGAGACGGACAACCGGGCGCTCTCGAGGACGTCGTCGAGCCCGTAGCCGAGCGGCCGGTAGTACGCCGCGTACGTGTGCGGTTCGAACGAGTTGAGGCTGATCCGCACCGCATCGAGTCCCGCGTCGATCAGCCGTCCGAGCGACTTGGGCAGGCTGCCGTTGGTGTTGAGGTTGATCGTACCGGCCGAGGTCGCGGCGCGGATGCGCTCGATCGCGCGGGCGATCGTCGTAGTCCGCAGCAGCGGTTCGCCCTCGCAGCCCTGGCCGAAGGAGACGACGCCTTCCGGCACGCGCTCGAAGTGCCCGAGCGCAATGCGGGTCAGATCGTCGACGGCGGTTTCCTCGCGGACGCGCGCTTGTGGCGAGGGAATGCCGGCATCGGGTTCCTGTTCGGAAATGCAGCCGATGCAGCGGGCGTTGCAGGCCGGCGAGACGGGCAGCGCGGCTTCGCCGCGCTCGAGAAATACGTTCTGAGCGGTGAAACAGGCGTACTCGAGCGCGCACGTGGACAGCTGCCGCAGGACCCCGTTCGCCGGATCGCGCGCGCAGCGCGCCGCGACCAGCGCTTCGAGTTCGCCCAACTCGAACGCGCGCGGCGCCCAATCCTCGCTCTGGTCGGTTTGCATCGCCGCGACGTGGAGTTCGTCATCGATGACGCAGGCGTGCGTATAGCCGAACAGCGGCAGCGCCGGGGCGCTGGGGCGCGTCCGATAGGCCGGCAAGAGCAAGCGCGTGTAGCCCGCCGGCAGCAGGGCGCCGAGTGCAATCCGGCGAGTCGCGACGCCGCCCCCGGCCAGGAGCGGGGCGCGGCCCGGCAACATCGTGGGCACGGTTCCCGGCGGTGCCGGAATCAATTCGTCCGGTCGGGCGGGGCGGAGGTGTCCGCCGTCGGCCAGCGGCACTCGCCCGGTGTCGAAGAAGATCCGCCCGCGCGCGTCGGCGTAGGCGAGCCCCGTCGCCCGCGCCGCGGCTTCGATCATAGTACGAGCGTGCGCTCGAGCATCGTTTCCGCGGGTCCGGTCAAATGCGCCGAACGGCCGGGCTGCCAATCGACGCGCAGCGTGCCTCCCGGCACGAGGACCGTAACCGGTGAGGCGAGGCCGCGTGTCGCGATCGCGGCAGCTGCGACCGCGACGGCCCCGGTACCGCAGGCCTGCGTCAAACCGACGCCGCGTTCGTAGTGGCGCGCGCGGACGGTCGTCCCGTCGACGACGTCGGCGACGTGAACGTTCGTGCCCTGCGGCGTGAAGCGCTCGAGCCAATTCAAAGTGACGCCGAGCGTTGCCAAGTCGATCGCATTGACGTTCTCGACGAAGATCACGGCGTGCGGGTTGCCGAGCGAGACGTCGTAGAAGCTCCAGGTCGCGCCGGCGGCGGCGATCGTTTCTTCGCGCCCGTCGTTGGGAAAATGCACCGCTCCGACATCCACGCAGACTTCGAACGGATCGCGCGAGAGCACCTCAGCTTCGACCGGGCCGGCCAGCGTCGAGATCCGGAAGCGATCGCCCGCACCGCGCTCGGCCAGGTATCGCGCGACGCAGCGCACGCCGTTCCCGCACATCTCGGCTTGGCTGCCGTCGGCGTTGAAAATTCGCATTTCGGCCGCGAATCCCGGCGCGTCCCCAACCACGAGCAAGCCGTCGGCGCCGCCCAGTTCGCCCTCGTAGGCGCAAAGGCGCCGGGCCAAACCCGCGTAGTCGTCGAGCTTCGGCGGCCGCTCGTCGATCAGCACGAAGGTGTTTTCGGTGCCGTGCATCTTGACGACGGGCAGCGAGAGCTGCGCGTTCATTCGGGCAACGCCAGCGGCGCCTGCGGCGAAATCGTCGAGACCGCGTGCTTGTAGATCAGGTGCGGACGGTGTTCGTATTCCAACACGATCGTAAAGGCATCGTAGCCGCGCACGGTTCCACGAAGCTGCACGCCGTTCATCAGAAAGACGGTCACTGCGACGCCCTGGCGACGGACCTCGGCGAGGTAGGTGTCCTGGAGCTGGGCGCGGTTCGCCGCGAAGGTTGCGCCGGTCGGAGTGGCCATGCGGCGCGCTTCAGGTCGCTTGCTAGGCCATCCTGCGCCGCTCTACCAGCCGAACTCGGCGCGCAGGATGCTCGCAACTTCGGGCGGAGCGACCGCGCGCGCGTCCGGCTCGGAGCGAAACCACGTCGCTTGGCGCTTGGCATAGCGACGCGTCGCGCGTGCGAGCAGTTCCCGCAGCTCCGCCCGCGTCGAGGCGCCGGCGAGGTACGCCAGCGCCTGCGGGTAGCCGACCGCATCGGAAGCGACGGCACTCGGGCCGATACGCTCCGCTTCTTCCACGAAGCCCGCAGTCAGCATGGCGTCGACGCGCGCGGCGATGCGTTGCTCGAGCAAAACCGGCGCCACGGTCAGCACGAGCTTCAGCACGCGCGCGCCCCGCGAGCGCAGCGTCGGAGCTGCTGCTTGCGCCGCGCCCGGCGCACCGGAAAGGGCGATCTCGAGCGCGCGGGCCACGCGATAGCGATCGCCCGGCGCCAGCGCGGCCGCACGCTGCGGTGCGCGCGTGGCCAGCCAGGCGTGCATTACCTCGGGCGGATGCAGCCGAACCTCGCGCGCGAGCCGGTCGCGCAGCGCTTCGTCGAAGGCCGGCGACAACGCGACGTCGCCCGCCAACGCTCGCAGGTAGAAGCCGGTGCCGCCGGTGACGATGACGCGCCGGCCGCGCGCCCAGATGCTCGCGATGCAATCCAGCGCATCGCGCGTGAAGTGCGCGGCGCTATAACGCTCCTGCGGATCGAGGAACCCGACCAGGTGGTGCGGCACGCGCGCCAGGTCCACCGGCGTTGGCGCGGCGGTGCCGATCGGCATGCCGCGGTAGATCTGGCGCGAGTCGGCGCCGACGATCTCGGCACCGTAGCGCTCCGCTAGCGCCAGCGCCAGCGCCGTCTTGCCCGAGCACGTCGGCCCCGCCAGGATCAGGACCCCGTCGTCCAACGTTCCTCGTTACGGACCCTCGATCACCTGCACGAAGTGATCGGGGTGAATGTAGGTTGCGAACGCGTCCCGCACGGCGGGTGCGTCGGTCGCAACGAACGCTCGCGCGTCGATCTGGGCTTGATCCAGCGGCGCGCCCTCGAGCGCATCCTCGAGCAGCGAGCCGCCGATCGAATTGACCGACGCAGCCGCGATCTCGGTCTTGCGCACGAGCGCCGCCTTCGCGAGCGACAGTTCGAAATCGGGCACGAGATCGGTTTGCAGCTTGGCGATCTCCGCGTCGATCGACGACGTGATGAGCTTCTGGTTCTGCGGTAAGCTTGCGAACGAGATCGAGAACTCGGTGCGCGTCGGCGCGACGCGCAGCTCCGAGCCGATGCTGTAGACCAGTCCCGCGTTCTGGCGCAGATCGCGGAACAGGCGGCTCTGCTCCGGGCCGCCAGGGCCGCCGCCGAGGATCGCGTTCCCGACCGTTAGCGGATAGTAAGCGGGCGACGAACGCGCGGCCGTCACGATCTGCTCGAGCGTTACGAACGTTTGGCTGGAGGAGGGCAGCGACATGGTTACGGTTCCCGGCGGGTTGAGCGGCACCGCAGGCAGCTCGAGCGAGGGCGCGTCGCCCTGCGCGCGCCAGCCGCCGAAGGACCGCTGGACGACGGCGAGTGCGTTTTGAGGCGTGACGTTTCCAACGACGACGATCGTCGTGAGATCGGGCCGGAACGTCTTACCGTAATACGCGCGAACGTCGTCGAGGCTCAGCGCTTGCATACTCTCGATCGTCGGCGCTCGCAACTCCGGATCGCCGGCCGGCAGCAGATCGTGCGCCGCGCGCCGCATCGCGATCGTGTGCGAGCCGTTCAGCGCGGTCGCGAGTTCCTGCACCGCGCGGCGCTGAGCGCTTTCGAAGGTCGTCTGATCGAATCGCGGCTCCAGTTCGTTCTGGGCGAGCAGCGCCACGGCGCGGGCGAAGCCGGCCGTCGAGGTCTGCAGGCCGAACTCTGCGCCGGCCTCGAACGACGCGTCGAGTTCGTCCTGAGCGCGCTCGAGCGCTTGCCGGTCGAGCGTTGAGGTCCCGTAGGCGAACGTCGCCGCCAAAATGCTCGCGACGCCTTCCTTGCCGGGCGGCTCCTCCAATTCGCTGCTGTTCTTCACGCTGCCGTACAGGAACACCGAATCCGAAATCGTTTCGGGCTGAACGATCAAGGTGATCCCGTTGTCGAGTTTCGTCTGGACGGGTGCGAGCGTCGAGGCGGGCACGCTGATGTGCTGGACGAGATCGCTCGCCCAAGCCGGCAGGTTCGCAACCGGCGTTTGCGGCTCGAGCGGCATTTCGGGTCCCTGTTGTCTGGGTACCGGCGCGACCGCCGGGCCGCCGCCGGCGGACGGCGTGATCGCGCCCACGACCGTTTGACGGGTGTCGAGATAGCGCCGCGCCGTGCGGTTGACTTCGTCGAGCGTCACCGCCGCGATCAGCTCCTGTTCGCGCAGGATCGAGGGTTCGTTGTCGTCGGCGATCGTCGTTGCCCAATCCGATGACAGCGACTCGATCGTATTGCGGCTCACCTCTTGGTCGGCGATCAGGCGCTTCTTCGTCGTCTCGAAAAGGTCGGCTGGAACGCCCTGCCGTGCGTACTCTGCGACGATGCGCTCCAAGCGCTGCGCTAATGCCAAGGGGTTAGCGCCGGGCGCCAGCGCCGCCGTCGCATACGCCAACTGCGCTTCCGGCACGTAGGGCTCCGATACCCACTCCGCATCGAGGGCCTCGCCGCTGTCGGCCAGCGGGCGCAGCGGACCGCGTGCAGAGTCCAGGATCGCCTGCAACACGTACGAGGGCAGGAAATCGGGGCTCTCGACGCCGGGCATGCGGTAGGCCACAGCGGCGAGCGGATACGCCAGCGTGTTCGTTCGCGCAAACACCTGATGCGGGAACGGCCGCAAGACGGCCTTCTCGTGCTTCGGTACGTCGTGCGCCGGAATTGCCTCGAAGCGGCTGCGGATCTGCGCCAGCGTGGCCGCCGGGTCGACGTCGCCGGCTACGACGAAAACCGCGTTGTTGGGCGCGTACCAGCGCTTATAGAAGTCCTTGATTTGCGGACCGGTCAGACGATCGAAAGCCGCGCGCGTGCCCACGCCCTCGTG
>Ga0302325_10014875_pt1 | contig 16551 bp, 12 predicted proteins | sample Palsa_T0_2_FD_201948 | JGI IMG/M metagenome (GOLD analysis project Ga0302325, IMG submission 201948) | Peat permafrost microbial communities from Stordalen Mire near Abisko, Sweden - Palsa_T0_2 | ecosystem: Environmental > Terrestrial > Soil > Palsa > Peat permafrost | place: Sweden: Abisko... | reverse complement strand
CGGTGGCTGCCGCGCGTTCGATCAAGAAACCAGCCATCCGCTTCAATCAAACGTATCATGCCCATTCTGGGGCACTAAGTTAGTCGAAAAGGTTGCCGAGAATATCCTCTCCGCATTGAAGAACCCAGAAGAGGCTGTCTTTAAGGCGGCGGATGAAAGCAACGTCGAATAGCTGAAAGCCATTTCAACCGGATCTAGAGTTGGCAAGCCTATAGATAGCTGCAACTTGGTGTTTATCGCGAAAGTCCGAAGCTTACGGCTCAACTTCCGCCCGGTAGAAGATGCTCCTGTTGGTCGGGCTGAACGGAATATCCACTTGAATGACTCCGGGGCCGGCGTTGGTGGCGAACAAAGTTTGCCAGGAGGACGAGCCAAGGTTGGTGTTGTATTGGATGGCCAGCGTCAAATTCTCCGGGGCGTTGATGCTGAAGCTGAACGAAGTTTTACTCAGCGAAAGATTAGTCAAGACTAACGTTGGCGATGCGCCGCCCGTTGTCACGAGCGGGAATGTCGTGATGGCTTCGCGGTAGGCTGTCTTGAGGGTGCTGCCATTGGTGGTAATCACGCCATTAAAGAAACCAATCGTCGGCAGATAAGTGGTGTTGGATTGCAACGTGCCGGCGGGTAATTGCAAGGACGTGGCGCTGGCGGGGATGGCGTTGCTGTCGCCGGCCGGAGCGCTGGTGTAAGCGTTCCCCACGGTCACATAAATGAAGGCCTGCGAGGCCGGATTCGCAAACGCGTCCCATTGCAGCGTAAAAGGCTGGCTCGCATCGACGGATTGGGCGGCGGTAAAGTTGGCCACCTGCGGGGCAGGGGGTTGCGCCAGGCTCTCCGGTAAATCGACCGTTACTTGCTGGTTGGAACTGGTTGCGAACACGGTAAACACATAACTGCCGCTGCCAAAGGTGTTGTCAAATACAGTCAGGTTGGTTTCGGTGGCGCCAAAGAAAAATTCGTAGGAAGCAAACGGGTCTTGCGTCATGTTGGACACGCTGCTGTTGGGCAAAGTGATCGTGTTGGAGAGGGCCGTGCGATTCGAAGAAAGGTTAACGTTGGCCAGAAATTCGTAGGAATTGGACACGTCCAGTGTCGGCGCGCCCGTTGATGTTTGATCGTAAGACCAAGCGGTTCCTATGTCAAACGTCGAATACTTATTTGTCGAACCACTTCCCGACCCGCTGCCGCCGGTCACGAAAAAGCCTTCGAACCCGGAGGTGAGCGCGTTGCCGTTCGTATCATGCGCATCCAAGGCCCAGACGATGGCCGATTCGGCCGGCCATGAAGGTTCGGGCGTATAAGTCAGCACCGTGTTGCTCGCGCTCCAACTAAAGGTCGCCGGCACGGGAGTGCCTTCATGGCTTTCATCAAAAAATTCCGCGCCGCTATTGGTGGGGTCCATGGTGGTGCTGAAAACAAATACGACGGTGTTCGTTGTTGAGACGTCCTCCTGTTCATTCGTCGGATCGGACGAAACGAGATAGGGCTGGGCCTTGGTGGTAACGGCTGCCAACATGAAAATCAACGCGACCAGGCATCCAGCCCAGACGCGAGTGGGAATCTTCCAAACGTGAAATGATTTTTTCATAAAACGACAAAGAGTTTGCGCAACTAAATTTTCTTAAATTGATTTCGTGTGTTGTTTGGGCGTGACCAGTCCCTCCCGGTTTGCCAGACCCGTTTTTACGGATTGTCAGGCAAAATGGCAACTCGGAATAATTGATGAATGTGTGCCTCAAACAGTCAGTGTTCCGTTTTTATAATCTCTAGCGGGGATTAAAGCATTCAGCTCAGCGGTTGCGACAAAGGGGCTACCCTGGGAACATTGTCAATAAAAAACCATCAACCATGAAATGGTTGCCTCATGCTATTCTGGCGTCACGGTCAGCGCGGAGGGCCGCGCGTATGGATTGCCGGCTTGGTTTCACCGGCAGCATAAGAAAACCTTCCCGCGTGCGAACCGGCTTTACCTGAGGAACTTGTTTTAACTCGGATGAAGAGCTTCGTCGCTTCTTGTCGGCAACCACTTTCATCATGGGATTATCCCATAAATTTGGAGGCTTTTCAAGGGCAATTTTAGTCGCTTCGCGTCGACATCAAAGCACGAAACAATATAAACTACGCTTGTAATGCCGCCGCCACCTTTTCACCCAGAGCGGTCGCTTCGTGGACCGGTCCGCGCGCCTCGGAGCGGCGGATTTTGTTCTTCAAAAACGAGATGGCGCGCAGGCGCAACTCGGTGCCTTCAAGCGTGGCGTAGGCGCCAATCGGCGTTTGGCAGCCGCCCCCCAACGCCCGCAGCAAAGCCCGTTCGGCGGTCACACATTGGAAGGTGGATTCGTCATTTAGCTCGCGGCACAGCGAGGCGGCTTGTTCGTCCTCACTGCGAATTTCCAAGCCAATGGCCGCCTGGCCCACGCACGGCAACATCTCCTCAGTGTCAAGCATAATGGTTAACAAGCCCTCCGGCACTTCGCTTCCGCTCAAGCGTCCTTCGGGCGAAATCGTAAATTGCAATCGCGCCAATCCGGCCGCCGCCAAAATCGTCGCGCCCAACTCGGTTTGTTCCGCAAGTTTGCGCAGGCGGGTGGGCACATTGCCGCGAATTTCCACCATCTTAAAATCGGGGCGCTTCACCAGTAATTGCGCTGCCCGCCGCGTGCTGCTGGTGGCGACCGTCAATCCTTTGGGCAACTGGCTTAATTTCAGTCCGGGCGCGAGCGGTTCCTTGTAAAGAAGAACATCGCGCGCGTCGGCGCGTTTGCCGGCGACCGCTCCTAATTTCAACCCGTCCGGCAACCCCGTCGGCAGATCCTTGAGGCTGTGCACGGCCAGATCGGCGCGCTTCTTGAGCAGGGCGACTTCCAGTTCTTTGGTGAACAAACCTTTGGGCAGCGACGCGTCGGGATTGGCCAGCGAGGCCGTGAGCATGTTGTCGCCGGTCGTTTTGACGATCTTAAGCTCGAAGACAAGTTTGGGAAATTTTTCGCGGCATTGCGCCAGGACTTGATTGGCCTGGGCCAACGCCAACGCACTGCCCCGCGTAGCGATGCGAATTGGTTTGCGTTTCATGCGCCGGCTTTGCCCAAGCTTGAAACGGGAGCGGGCTCGCATCCCCGCGCCAGAAAAGAAGCCGTCATGATCGCTTGCGCCTTCTCGGCGATGATCGCTTCGCAACGCGCGATCTCTTCTTGACGCTGCCGCAGGTAATCACCCGCGATGGCCTGCAAATCATCTATATTGTAAAGGTAAACATTTTCCAGCAATTCGACCGACGGATCGATGTCGCGCGGCACCGCGATGTCAATCAGAAGAATGGGCCGGTTTTTGCGCAACTTCATCACCGGTTCCAATTTCGCGCGGTCCAGGATGCAATGCGGCGCAGCGGTGCTGCTGATGAGGATGTCGATGTGCGGAAATTCCGTGGCCCAATCGTCAAAACTTACGGCGCGCCCGCCTAATTCCTGCGCCAGTTCGACGGCGCGTGCGTGCGAACGATTGGAAACGAGGATGCTGCGCGCGCCCCGGCTCAGAAGCGCGCGCGCCGTCTTTTCGCTCGTATCGCCCGCGCCGATGACCATGACCGGATGCTCGCTCAAGGAGCTGAAAAGTTTTTCCGCCAACTCCACCGCCACCGATCCCACGGAAACGCTGCCGCGTTGGATGTTTGTTTCGGTGCGGATTTTTTTGGCGACGTTAAAGGCGCGTTGAAAAGCCTTGTTAAGAACGCCGCCCGTATGTTGGTGACGCAACGCGGTATCGTAGGCTTTTTTTAGTTGACCCAGAATCTCCGTTTCACCCAGCACCATGGAATCCAGCCCGCAGGCGACCTTGAAAAGATGTTCCAGGCCCAGTCGTCCGCCGCGGGCGTAGATCTCCGTATCCATCGGCTCTGTACATTTATGATAGTCCAGAAGGAATTGGCGGAGGCGGAGCACAGCCTGGGCCTCAGGAAAATCGCTGGCCGCGTAAATTTCCACTCGGTTGCAAGTGGAAAGAATGACGGCCTCACGAGCCAAGCCGGTTTCGCGCAATTGTTGCAGCGCGTCGGGCAAGGCCGCCTGGGCAAAGGCAAACCTCTCCCGCACCGGGACGGGCGCGGAGTGATGGCTCAAGCCGATGACGACCAGAGGCATGTTAAAACCTATGGGTTGGGGAAAGCAGGTTGACGCCCCAAAACGTCAACACTACGAAGGCAAAACTGGCCACCGCGCCCCAGGCGAACTTGCGCCCGGATTGGGAGAAGCGTCCGTGCAGAACCAGCAAGACCAGGTAAAGGCACCACACCAAGGCGGACCAAATCACTTTGGGATCGGAGGCCACGTGAAACTCAGAGCGATCCTTGAACAGAAATGGAATGAGCGCCAGACCCGCCGTCAGGAGAAGGAAACCCGACCAAAGCAGCCGGCTGGTGATTATTTCCAACCGGTCAATCGGCGGCATGACCGCAAAGACGGCGCGCAGTTTGTGGAATTTCAAATCGTGCTCCTGGCTCAGATACATCACTGCGGCCACAGAGCTGAGACCAAATGCGCCGTAGGAAAGCAGCGTCAAAGCCGCATGCAAGCTGACCAGGGCGTTTGTCTCGATGGGCGACAGGGTCTTGTGCGCCGCATCCAGGCCCGGCATCAAAGCAAAGACGCCAATGGCAAAAATAACCGGAGCGGCAAAAGCCCCCAAATATCGCACCTTCGGCCAAAGACCGATCACGGCGTAAGCGGCCACGATCGTCCAATCGACGAAGGTCATAGCCTCATAAAGATTATGCACCGGGCACTCTTTAAGTGACAGTCCGCGCATGAACATGGCTTTGGTTTGAAGGATCAACCCCACCAGCAGCATCCCGTAATTGATGAAGTCGTCCTTACGGAAGCCCTTGCGCCAAAGGAACAAGGAATAAGCCGCGCTGAAGCCGTAAACAATTACGGCCAGCAAAAAAACATGTCGATCCGTCCACCAGGACACAGTGTTAACGTTAAACCGTGTCGCCGCATCCGCAAGGAGGAATTCCAAGCCTAAACGTTGAATAAGATTTATTCAAATCCTTCTTGGCAAGAACGGGCCGAGGCCGCATACTCAAGCTAGGGGCGAACCGCGAACTCCATCCCTTTGTGCTTCCGCCCAAAACTGGGGCTAATGAATTGAAAATAACCGCGCACAAGATCAGGCCGAAAGGGGGCAAGTCCTCCAAAGGAACAAGAAGCCTTCATGGGTCTTCCAAGGTGCCTTCGCGCCGCCGACAAACCGCCGCTCGCGCTCCCATAGGTCACGAGAGCAAGTCATCTTTCCGGGCATTTCCCGTCGTCGGCATCGGTGCTTCCGCCGGCGGCTTGGAAGCATTCACGCTTTTGCTCAAGAGTCTTCCGCCCGACACCGGCCTGGGCTTTGTTCTTGTGCAGCATCTTGACCCGCAACATGAAAGCGCGCTCACGCAAATCCTGACCCGGGCCACTTCAATGCCGGTGCGCGAGGTGAAGAACAATGTTCGCGTGGAGAGCAATCACGTTTATGTCATTCCGCCCAACACAAGCCTCAGCATCGTGGAGGGACATTTGAAACTTCAGCCTCGCTATGAAACTGGCGGCGCGCATCGCTCCATTGATTTCTTTTTCGAGTCACTGGCGCAAGACCAGCGCGAGCGGTCTATCGGCGTGATTCTTTCCGGCACGGCTACCGATGGCACGCTGGGCCTGGAAGCCATTAAGGCCGAAGGAGGAATCACGTTCGCGCAGGATGATTCGGCTAAATACGACTCGATGCCGCGAAGCGCGGCGGCTGCTGGATGCGTGGATTTCGTTCTCAGTCCGGAAGAAATCGCCATGGAATTGGCCCGAATTGCGAAACATCCTTATATAGTCGGCCACCCCGCAGAACCTGGTCGTCCCGAAAACGACCGAGCCTCCGCCACAGCACAAGAAGAGGATGACAAAGCGCTTCCATCCGGCGGCAGTGGAAGTCCCAACAACGGAGCGGAGCAGGCCCGGGCCGAGGCTAAAGCCACCCGCGGCGGGTCGACAGAAAGCGCTTTCAAAAAGATTTTACTCTTACTCCGCAATCATTGCGGGGTGGATTTCTCTCTCTATAAATCCACGACGATCCAGCGGCGCATCACCCGGCGCATGGTGCTGAGCAAGGAAGATACCTTGGAAGATTATGCCAAGTTCCTGCGCGGAAATGCGCACGAACTGGACGCGCTTTACTCCGATTGTCTTATCAGCGTCACAAGCTTTTTTCGTAATCCGGAGGCGTTTGATGTCCTTAAGTACAAAGTTTTTCCAAAGCTCCTTCAGCGGCGCGGCGATGATCCGTTCCGAGTATGGGTGTTGGGCTGTTCGACGGGCCAGGAGGCCTATTCGATAGGCATGGCGTTTTTAGAATCCGCGGACAAAGCGCCCCGCATGTGCAAGCTCCAGATTTTTGCCACTGATCTCAACGAGGCCCTGTTGAACAAAGCCCGCCATGGCCTTTACGCCAAGAGTCTCGCTCAAGACATATCGCCGGAACGGCTGCGGCGCTTTTTCGTAGAGGAGAATGGCGGCTATCGCATCATGAAGCCTTTGCGAGAGATGGTGGTTTTCGCCCGGCAAAACCTTGTCAGTGATCCACCGTTCTCGCGGATGGACCTGATTAGTTGCCGAAATCTTCTCATTTACATTGAACCGGCTTTACAAAGGAAGGTGATGCCGATGTTCCATTACGCCCTCAAGCCGGAGGGGTTCTTGTTCCTGGGCGTGTCGGAGTCTATTGGAACTTTCACCGATTTGTTTGAACCCGCAGACAAAAGGCACAAAATTTACGCCAAGAAAGCAGCGCCCACTCAGATGCTTGGCCTGCCGGTCAAGAAGGAGCCCGGTGAACAACAGTCGTCCAGAAGGAAATTGCCTCTTTCCCTTCCGCTGGGAAAACAGGGAATGCCCACGGAATTTACCGCGCAACGGGAGGCTGACCGCATCAGCATCAATCAGTTCGCTCCGCCGGGCGTGTTGATTAACTCTGATCTGCAAATCCTGCAATTTCGAGGGCCGACCAGCGCCTATCTTCAGCCGCCGTCCACAGGCAAGGCGAGCTTCGACGTGCTGAAGATGGCGAAGGAAGGCTTGATGCTGCCGTTGCGCGCGGCGATCAACAAAGCCAAAAAGGAAAATACCGCCGTCCGCAAATTAAACGTGCGCGTGCAGCAGAATGGCAGGACTTGCTCGGTTAACTTGGAGGTTATTCCGCTCAAGAATCTGCAGGAACTCTGTTTTTTGGTTCTGTTTCACGACGCCGAAAAGAGCGGCCAAGACGCTCCCTTCGGAGATTTAATTGAAAAGCGAGCGTTACCCCCGTCCAGTAAAAAGGAACAATCCCGGCGTGTTATTTTCCTGGAGCAGGAATTGTCCGAGACCCGTGATTACCTCCGGTCCATGCAGGAGCAGCACGAAGCCGCCAATGAGGAGCTTCAAGCCTCCAGCGAGGAAGTCCAGTCGGCCAATGAGGAGTTGCAGAGCATCAACGAGGAACTGGAAACCTCCAAGGAAGAGCTGGAGTCCGCCAATGAAGAGTTGACCACCATCAACGAGGAGATGGCCAGTCGCAACACGGAATTGGCCCGTCTCAATTCCGATCTCATCAATCTCCAGACCTCGACCAAACTTCCCATCATAGTGGTGGGACGCGATCTTTCCATCCGGCGGTTCAGTCCAGCCGCAGAAAGAATGTTTAATCTGTTGTCGGCCGATTTGGGGCGGTCCATCAGCGGCAGCCGGCACAATCTCGACCTGCCTGACTTGGAAACCTTCATTGCCGATGTCATCAGCAACGTGCGCGAGCAAGAGTGCGAGGTGCGCGACAAAGAGGGCCGATGGTATTCTTTGCGCGTGCGCCCTTACATGACGGTGGATAACAAGATTGACGGCGCGGTGCTGGTGCTGGTGGACATCACCGATCTCAAACATTCCCAAGTTGAAGTCAAGTCGGCGCGAGAATACGCTGAAGCCACCATTCGGAGCGCTCGCGACCCGCTTGTTGTCCTGCGCGCCGACCTCGGCGTCAATTCCGCCAACGAGGCGTTTTACAAAATGTTCCGAACGACGGCAGCACAGACTGAGGGACGCCAATTTTACGAGTTGGGAAATCACCAATGGAAGATTCCCAGATTGCGCATGTTGCTCGAAGAAATTTTGCTCCGGAACAGTTTCTTTAATGACTTCGAGGTGACGCACGAATTCCCGGACATTGGACGGCGCACGATGCTCCTCAACGCGCGACGATTGGACCAAGAGGAGGGGACGCCGGGTTTAATCCTCTTGGCCATCGAAGACGTGACCGAACGGCAGAGGATATCACAAGTCACGACCCAACTTGCAGCCATCGTTCAATCATCGCCAGACGCCATTTTTGCCAGAACGACCGCAGGGGTCGTCACCAGTTGGAACCCGGGGGCCGAACTGATGTACGGCTACAGTGCGAAGGAAATCCTGGGCCAAAACATCTCCATGCTGATTCCTGACGCGCTTAAAGCAGAGTCGGAGAAACTCATTGAGCAATTACTCCGCGGCGAGGCCATCACCAATTTTGAAACCGAGGGAGTGCGCAAAAACGGTTCGATTGTTTCCATCTCATTGAGTTTGGCGCCGCTGTTGGATGCCAGAACAAATCAACTGGTCGGCGCATCCGTCATCGCGCGCGATATTTCTGAGCGCAAAAAGGGCGCCGAACGGGTGCGGATCTCAGAGATTCGCTACCGAAGACTTTTTGAAGCGGCCCACGATGGCGTCCTAATCATTGATTCTGTTAGCCGGAAAATTACCGATGCCAATCCTTACCTGTTGGATTTGCTCGGTTACACCCTCGAGGAACTGGTCGGCAAGGAACTCTGGCAAATCGGACTGCTCAAGGACGAGCAATCCAGCCATGCCGCGTTTCGGGAGATTCAGCAGCACGGGTTGATTCGCTACGATGATTTGCCCGTCCAATCCAAGTCCGGCCAAACGCAACAAGTGGAGGTGGTGGCGAATCTTTACGACGAAGACGGCAAAAAAGTCATTCAAGCCAATATCCGCGACATCAGCCAGAGAAAAGCGTCGCAGGAAGCTTTGCGCCACGCGCATGAATTGCTTACAAACGAAGCCGCGCACCTCGATGCCCTCGTTCGTGAACGCACCGCGAGACTCGAGGCCACCATTGCTGAACTCGAGCATTTTTCCTACACCATCACTCACGACATGCGCGCGCCACTGAGGTCGATGCAAGGTTTCAGCGGCATGTTGCTGGAAGATGCTCAAAATCACCTGACTCCCCAAAGCACGGCCTATCTCGCGCGCATCATAAACGGCGCTCACCGAATGGACGCCCTCATCTGCGACTCCCTGCAGTACGCCAAAGCCGTCCTGGAACGGCTCCCTTTGACTGCCGTTCAACCGCTTTCCATTTTGCGCGGCATACTCGAATCTTATCCTTCTCTTCAGCCGCCAGATGTTCAGCTCCAGCTTGTCGAGCCTTTCCCTCCAGTTATCGCCAACGAGGCCGGCCTCACTCAGTGTTTTTCGAACCTCCTCGTCAACGCCGTCAAATTTGTCCGACTTGGAGTTACGCCCACGATCCGGGTCTGGGCCGAAACCAAAGCCGCTGCATTACCTTCAAATGCAGAAGGCGGATTGATTTCAACCGCCTCCTGCATCCGCTTTTGGTTCGAGGACAATGGCATTGGCATTCCGCCGGAATATCATGAGCGCATCTTTGAAATGTTTCAGCAACTGGACAGAAACTATGTAGGATCGGGCATCGGCCTGGCCTTGGTTCGCAAAACCGCCGAACGAATGGGCGGCAAAGCTGGTGTTGAATCGGAACCGGGTCGGGGAAGCCGCTTCTGGGTCGAGTTCAAATCCGCCGCACCACAGGAATCAAAGTGAAAAGCCTCGTAACCTGGAATTCACCAACTATCCTTGCTCATGTCAGCGCGCTCTGATCCAATGATCCCCCCATCGCGGTGCATTCTCTATGCCGAGGATGATGAAGACGACGTCTTCTTTTTCAAGAACGCCATGAAAGCCAACAGTTCGCCTTATTTGCTTCAAGCTGTTGCTAATGGCGAGCAGGCCATTGATTACCTTTCCGGAAAGGGCGCTTTTGCTGAACGTACCCGTTTCCCTTTTCCCGCCATTGTTCTTCTCGACATCAACATGCCCCGCTTAAACGGTCTGGAGGTTCTCAAATGGATTCGCCGGCAACCCCACTTCAAATCATTGCCCGTCCTGATGATCAGCTCCTCCGGCCGTCCAGAAGACAAGGAAATCGCCCGGCTGCTGGGTGCTGATGATTACCTCATTAAACCTTCCGATCCGCACGACCTCATGGAACTGTTCAAGGCGCTTCATAGCCGCTGGCTCACCCAGCCGGTCGCCCGAACGTAGCACCACGAACCCTTTAGGCCAGGGCTCTCAATTTTACCGGAGGGGCGAACTCCTGTGAGACCCAAATATTTTCCTGAAGACAAGCTTAAGCGCTAAAGACACGGCTCAAATCTGGTAAAGTGAGTTATACCTGATCGGGGCAATTTTGTCCTCAATTCTAAGGTGCCGCAATTAGCTCAAAGTATTGGGCTATTCCAGTGCCTGTGGCGAGGGTAATGGTGTTATTCGTTCCATTAACTGTGATGCTGTTTGTGACGGGCGACCATGTGGCAGTTTGACTTAGGTTGGTGGTTTGCTGAAGGACAAAAACTGCCGCGTTGGTTGGCCAAGAAATAACGATGTTTGACGGGTTGGCAAAAATCTCCACAGTCGGGGCCGTGATATTGGCCGTTAAACTAGGATTCCGTTTCTCGGAACATCCTTGCCGTTGAGCCTCTTTCTGACCCGTCTTCGAACAACGCCACCCTAACCATCGACGTGGCTGAGTCCAAAGTCACTGGCCAAAAAGCCTGATCGAGGTGGACATGAAAACCACCATGCCCAGAAAATCGAAAGTGCCAAGTCCACTCCCTTCGCCCCCGATCACCAATCCAAATACTACTTCGTCCTCAACCGTGTCGTCTTGAACATCCCAAAACGGTGGGGCGAAACTCCTTTTGAGCCCTAATATTTCAGCGAAGAGGGGATAAATCTTCACACCAAGGAAACGAAGAAAACGAAGAAGGAAGAAATTCACATGAAGTGGTGTTTTGCATCCTCGTTTCCACAATTACTTTCTGTTAATGGCTGTTTTCCCAAAATCCAATCAAGGCTCGGCGGGAGCCTCGCCCCACCGACTTAAGAATAATATGTTGCAGTCCCAATTACATATGGTATTGTCTCGGTGAAACGGGCGGGCGGTTTGTGGGTTGCCGGTTGTTCTTTGACATTTGGGATATGAGGTCAGTGGTGAGAGGCGCGGTTGCAAAACCGTCGGCGGTTCCGTTCTGGTCGATCAGGAGCGCAGGCCACACGTCGCAAGTCGTTGATTTCCATGATAATTTCGGATAGTTCCGAGGCGGTTCTCCGAGGTTGAACTAAAAAAACTAAAGGTAAATCAAGGTAACTAAAGGTTAGGAAAAAAATTGGTTGAATGACCGAACCAGGAAGAGTGGTGGATTTGTCGGACTTTTTTACATAAAGTTCAGGCAGATCAAAGGAATACCGGGCCCAGTCCAGCCTGGTCGCACCTAGTCGCACCACTGAATAAGGGGTTGGGAGGCTTTGCATTCCGTTGGCAGGGTGGCGCTGCCGCGCCGCCGTGGCGGAGGAGCACCTCCGCCCTGCCAAAGAACAGGTTCAATCGCACCTAATCAAAGCCAATCAAGCCAATTTGGCCGTCAGCAACTGAGGAATTGGGCTCCAATGGGCCGGAGCGGGCAGAAAGGTGCCAATCCCCACCTGCAAGTAGCTGCTGGGAGTAAAAAGAAAAATTTCTTGCTGATTGTGCGCTCCGCCCGCAAGCTTGAAATGAGGTTCCCGCGTTCTCTGGACATCCTCTTTTCTTGCCAACCGGACGGTCTGCCTTAATATAAGTTCTGTTAAATGCAACCATCTTGGCCTGAGCATTATCATAAACTGCCGCCCTTCCGTGAACTTTTTAGCACGGGTGTCCCGATCTTGATGTACCACAAGATTGCGCCGCGCCCGCGCCGCGTTCGGCTGAAGGGGCTTTACGTGGCGCCGGCCACTTTCAAAGAACAGTTGGTTGAATTAAAGGAAAACGGCTTTAGCGCTTGCAACCCGGTCGATGCCTGTCACAACGGCCAACCGGTTCCACGCATCGTTTTGACGTTCGACGACGGGTTCCGCAATGTTTTTCAAAATGCTCTTGCGCCCCTGACGGAAGGGGGCTGGCACGCCATGCAATTCCTGGTGCCTGATTGCATCGGCAAAATGAACGAATGGGACCTGCGCGAAGGCGAAGCGCCCGAGGTATTGATGGATGCCGTCGAGGTGCGCGACTGGCTTGCGGCCGGGCACAGCATTGGCTCGCATTCGTTGACTCACGCCCGCTTGACCCGGTTGAGCATCCGCGATGCGCGCGAGGAGATTATTGCCAGCAAGAAAAAGCTTGAAGACACCTTTGGCGTGCCGATCCAGCACTTTTGTTATCCTTACGGCGATTACAATGAGGCCGTGCGCGATTTGGTGATCGAAGCAGGTTATCGGACGGCCTGCACCACGCAATTCGGGGTCAACACTCCTGAAACGCCGCCTTTCACTCTGAACCGGATAACGGTGCGCCATCCCACGCGGAGTTTGAGGACGCTCCGGCGTAAATTGCTGGGAGCTATCTGACGAGGCCACGCTGAGTTGCTCAGTTCTCCTGATAGGATTTCGCCAATGTGGAAAGGAATCGTGGGTGGGCCTATTTCGCGGTTTCATGCTCCTGGAAATTTTACTGCAAATCTTTTCTTCGGACGTTGACAGCGGTTCGCCCTCTTTTTAGTCTCTGTCCGTAAATACTTGTGCGGTGGCCCCGGAATTTACGTTTCGGGGATTTTTATTGTCGAGGCGCGCCGCCGGGTATGTCGGAAAAATATATATGGCGAATACGATTTTAGTCGGCGCCCAGTGGGGCGACGAAGGGAAGGGCAAAATTATTGATGTGTTGACGGCCAAAGTGGATGTGGTCGTCCGCACCCAGGGCGGAAACAATGCCGGCCACACAGTCTTTATTGGCCGCAAGAAATATGTCCTTCACCTTATTCCTTCGGGCATTTTGCGTCCCAGCAAACGTTGCGTCATCGGCAATGGAGTGGTCGTGGACCCGGTCAGCCTGGTCGGCGAAATGGAGGAGCTCAAAGGGCTGGGTGTGCGCGTGAAAAATCTCTTCATCAGCGAATCGGCCCATTTGGTTCTGCCTTACCATCGGGAATTGGACGCCCAGCGCGAAGCTCTCAAGGGTAATCAAAAAATCGGCACGACCAAGCGTGGCATCGGCCCAGCCTATGGCGACAAGGCCGCGCGCACCGGTTTGCGCATGATTGATTTGATCAACGCCGATCGCTTCGAGGCGTTGCTGCGATTCAAGATCAAAGAGAACAACGAAATCCTCAAGGCTTTTGGCGCTGCTCCACTTTCCTTTGCCAAGGTGCATGGCGCTTATCGCGCGGCTGGAGATTATTTGAAACCGTATGTGACCAACACCGTGGTGTTGCTGCACAAAGCTATGAGGGCAGGGGAGAGTATTCTTTTTGAAGGCGCGCAGGGGACGTTTTTGGATATCGATCACGGAACGTATCCGTTCGTGACTTCTTCCAACACCACGGCGGGTGGAGCTTGCACCGGCTCGGGTGTGGCTCCGCATCGGATGGATCGCGTGGTCGGCGTGATGAAGGCCTACACCACGCGCGTGGGCGAAGGGCCGTTGCCAACGGAAAATGCTGAAATCGCCGACATGCTGCACGCGATGGGCCGGGAATTCGGCGCGACCACCGGCCGTCCGCGGCGTTGTGGATGGTTCGACGCCGTCGCCACTCGTCATGCAGCCATCATTAACGGCATCGACGAGCTCGCCGTCACGAACCTGGATGGTTTGGATAGCGTGGAGACGATTAAAGTATGCATAGGTTACAGGGTGGGGTCGGCGAAGCTGGACTATGTCCCAGCAGATATCGAATTATTGGCGAAGTGCGAACCAGTTTACGCGGAATTTCCTGGTTGGATGGCTCCGACGGTACGCTGCAAAACGTGGGGACAATTGCCCGTCAAAGCCCGCAATTATCTGCGCGCGTTGGCGGAATTGACCGAGGCGCGGCTGACCATTGTCTCTATTGGCCCGGCGCGGGAACAGACGATTTTTCTGTAGAAATTTTATGGGTGCCATTCCTTTGGAGGATAACTACACCGACGTCGTGGGAAAGGCGCAACGGGGCTTGCGATTAAGCGATATTGATTTGGCGCGGCTGGCGGGCGTTTCCGGCAGCGAATTGGGGCATTTTAAGGGCGGAGGATTTGACGCCGAGACGGCGCGAAAGATTGCCGGCCCCTTAAACCTCGCGGCGGGTTCGTTGATTGAGTTGGGGCAAAGAGCCTGGCAACCCGCGCCGGTGGAAGTGGCGGGGCTGGCGGCCTTCAATACTCCTTACTCCGATATTACGGTCAATTCGTTTCTTGTATTTGACTCGAAAACCTCCCAAGCGGCGGCATTTGACACCGGCGCCAGCGCCGTTGGAATGCTGGATTTCATCAAAGAACAGAAGTTGACGCTGACCTACATTTTCCTCACGCACTCCCATCCTGACCATGTGGCGGATTTGAAACGATTGCAATCGGCCACCGGGGCGACGGCCCATGTGGGCGAGAATGAACGTTTGCATGGTCCGAAACCGTTCCCCGCCGGAGAGGTTTTTCGGCTGAGGAGTTTGAAGATCGAGACGCGGCAAACCAGTGGCCATGCGCGCGGCGGCATCACTTATGTTGTTTCCGGACTGGAGAGGAGATTGGCCATTGTCGGCGACGCGCTCTTCGCGGGCTCCATGGGCGGAGGCGTGGTTTCGTATGAGGAAGCGTTGCGAACCAATCGCAAGGAAATTTTTAGTTTGCCAGACGACACCGTTGTTTGTCCTGGCCACGGCCCGATGACGACGGTTGGCGAGCAAAAGAAACACAACCCGTTTTATCCAGAATTTCAGAAGTGATTTTGGGTCTGGAAGAAGACGAAGAAATCCTCACGCCAAGGGCGCAAAGAAAAAACCGCAGATAGCGGATTAGATGGGAACTTTCTATCTGTGTCATCTGTTGTAAAAAGTCTTTTCTTAAAATGATTTCTATGGCTTGCCTGCTTCATTACCGTCCTTTGCGCCCTTTGCGTGCGGCTGTGTGAGGCAATCCTACGTGATTTGCGCTTGCTCAATGTTGGTGGCATTTCTAAACTCGGCGCGTTCATGATTCACCGAGAAAAAATATGAATTCAATTGTCCCACTTGTCAGTTCCAGCGTGGCCGGCCCTCTGGGCGTGTTGCATCTGCCCCGCTTTTGGCTCAAAGTTTCTCTCGAATCCCGCGGCAAAATCTCACCCAATTATCCGGGCTGCGGCAACGGTTTCGACCAAATGTTGCTGGACGCTCTCGGCCTGAAAAAAGAAGCCGTGTATGATTTCATCAAGAGCAGCCGCCCGACCTATCCTCAATTCGAGACCTGGATCACCAAACAGCCCGGCGCGAAATTGGACAAGCTTTCTATTGACAGCATTAATGCGGCCGTTCGCGGTTACATCCATGACGATGCCACGCGCCGAGCCATTCTTTCGGCCAACGGCATTGCGGACGATTCCCGCGCGCCCCGCGACGCCGTCAACTTGAACAATCTCGACGACTGGAAAGAACTCTACGACGCGGAATTGAAATAGCCGTAGTGTGGTAGGGCGGAGGGGCCCCTCCGCCTCAAAAATTGCGCAGCAGCGCCCGCCCTGGCATTTAGGAATTGATCTATGCGACACGAATCCATGCATGTGGGGATGAAAGTTCTCCATCCCGATTACGGGGTGGGAACGGTCAAGAGCATATCCGAGCATCTTTCCGACATTCGGTTTGACTCCGGTTTACGCACGCTTGCGCCCGAACAATGCGATTTAAAACCCGCCGATGCGCAAGCCGATTTGACCGGTCTCACGGTACCGTTGAACACGCTCATTGCGGAGACTGTCGCCGCGATGATGGAGGAACTCGGATTGGAGCGCGACGATTCAGTGGTGGAGAAATTAGCGGCCCGCTGGCAAACCGGGACGCTGGTGTTGCGCCCGGCCGACGCCACCTTGCAAAGCAAAGAGACGCCGCTAGAAGTTTTCTTCCACAAAATCGTCATGGTGCGAAATAATCTGCGCGTGCTGGAGCAAAAAATAAACGCCCACGAAAAATTGTCCGCTGCGGAAAAAGTGGAGATGCAGCAATACATCACGCGTTGTTACGGTTCATTGACGACGTTCAACATTTTGTTCAAGGACAAGGAAGATCAGTTTTAGAGCGAAGGGGGAGTGAGTCTTTCGTTAATGGCTTCTTCCAATATACTTTTGGATCCAGGTGCCACGGGCGGAGTCGCTCGTGCCCACATCAAAGTAAACATCTGCCACGGACGAAAGCTTTTTTTAAATCATAGTGCGGAACGCTTCGCC
>Ga0302325_10014874_pt1 | contig 16553 bp, 13 predicted proteins | sample Palsa_T0_2_FD_201948 | JGI IMG/M metagenome (GOLD analysis project Ga0302325, IMG submission 201948) | Peat permafrost microbial communities from Stordalen Mire near Abisko, Sweden - Palsa_T0_2 | ecosystem: Environmental > Terrestrial > Soil > Palsa > Peat permafrost | place: Sweden: Abisko... | reverse complement strand
TCTATACCTTTACTTGAACGCCGTCCGCGCTTTTGTTCCGACTTTATAAGGAGAAAAGACACAGAGGAGATGATGATTCATCGTCTTTTCTGTGTCTTTTCGCCGAGTATCGTACGCGAATAAGAGCCGGTAAGGCCTTACCGGTCCCCGTCCAACGAGAAGGGATTGTGTAATGAAGTTCATGAAAAAACCAACACCATTCCGGTGGTCGGGGAAAAACTTCCTGGCTACCACATCCAAACATGAAAGGAAGGTGATTAGCGTGCGCTTTTCCAGGCTCGCCCTAATCCCGGTTGCCATCGCGGTAGCCATGTTGTTCAATACAGGAGCTGCTTCGGCAAACACTATTGTGCTGTCGCAAGTCGGACCTGAACTGACATCGTCCAATGTGAAGTCTGAGACTCAGGAAATGCTGCGTCACGACCAAGGGATCCAAGAATTCCTCGGCCTGAATTCCAGAAGTGCACAGGGGATCACGGTGACTAAGGCTGAACGCTTTACGTGTGAGGTCGGAGTCAACTCTGAATGCCCCATCAATACCGGAGTGAACGGCACGAAATTGGAAGAGACAAGGTACCGATTCGGCACCTTCGTCGAAGCCTATAGAGTTACGTTCCTGTACGAAGGTAAGCAGTACAAAGTGACGTTCGAGCAGAAATGTAGCAATCTTCTCAGTGGTAAGAAGCTGATGAAGAAAGTCAAGAAGCTGGTTGTGTCAAAGACTAAGCCCATCAAGATTCACTTGGTGCTCAATGTCTCGGCATCAGCTACTTGCAATGGAGCTACTTCCTCGGCTTCACTGAACATTGTTCCGATCACAGTTCACAACTGGAAGGAAATCTACCAGGCAATATTGTCCGGGTCGCCGAATGTGAGTGCTTCATGCACGTCACCTCCGCCGCCTCCGGCTCCGCCAACCCCAGAACAGCCGAAAATCGAAGTCAAAGAACCAATCTGCAGCACCGTAATCGCTGGCAGTGGCAACACTGGCGACGAACAGAAGGTCGAATGCAAGTGCAACGGCTTCGATGCCTGTAACAAGGAAAACCACGAAGAACCGAAAGTCGAACCGACGTGTGAACCACCGACAACAGGAGAGTATCCTAATTGCAAAGTTCCACCGACAATCGAATGGCCCCATATCCAGGAGTTTGAACCTGAAGAACGTTCAAAGCGATGCATAAAAGTGCATGGCGAAGATGTGACTTTGGTCGAACTTGAAGGTACCTATGGGTATTTCGAAAACAACGACATAGCAGTCAACAAGGAAGGGACGGATGAATGGTGCCAATGGTTTGTCGCCCCGTCTCCCGGTGAGGTCCCCCCAGGCGGATTTGAAATCCTTAAGGCCTACGCTCAAGAGGAAAACAACCCCGCTCTGAGCGAAACCTCGGAAGACAAAGTGGAAATCATTCCAGCAAAGTCGTTTCCCTACTAGTAAAGGAGAACAATAAGGACATTAAGTAGTCGGTACACGGTGCGTAAGCGCAAGGAGATAGAGCGAAAGCTCCCCATGCGTCTTACGCACCAACGGCTGCTTAGATGCGAGTTTGTCTTTTTAGACAACCCATTTAAGCAGCCGTAGTACCATATAAGTTTTTGAAGCCCAATGACTATCTAGTTCGTAAGTACTAAAAATATTAAATAGCGTTAGTTAATCTATTCTTTTGAAAGGAGATCAACTATGAAACGCAAGTCAATTTTTGCTGCTGTAGCTGCCGGTGCAACCGGTCTAGTTCTAGCAGCTTTCACCCTGTCGCCATTAGTGGCGGCTGACGGCCAAGGCCAAATCGGCGGCGGTCCAATCTACCAAATAGCAAACCTAACTCAAAAAACTGGCTATGCCAATCCGGCCAGTGCCAATGCTTGTGATGAGCTGGAATACAGCGTTAAGCTTCACAACTCCGGCTACAGTAGCGTAACCAACGTCGTCGTTAGTGCGACTTTGCCGTCTACTAGCGGCACCAGCAACACCTCGAACCTTACTGCCACCTACCAAGGCGGCGTTGTTCCGAGCACCAGCGCTAGTGCAACTGTTAATCTGAGCTCGGCTCAGACTGTCAGCTACGAAAGCGGTTCTACGGAACTGTTTGATGGCAACGGTAACGTCATTAAGAACCTGTCCGATGGTGTCATCGGTAGCGGTATTAATGTCGGTACGCTGCCCGGTTCTACGACTGAATTCGTGAACTTTAAGGCTAAGGTTAGCTGCCCAACTCCTGCCCCGGCACCGGTTTACACCTGTAACGACCTGGAGTTGACGGCTGAAAGCAACCGTACGGTTAAGATCAGTACTTTCACCATTGGTGCTGCCAATGGCGCCGTTTTCAACGACGCTGTGGTAACTTGGGGTGACAATAGTAACGCCCTGACCAGCGCTAACCCGGTTGGCCAGACCCACCAGTACGCTGCCGACGGTACGTACACAGTGAGCGCTACTGCGCACTTCACGGTGAAAGGCCAGGATGTAACGGCCAGTGGCCCGCAATGTCAGAAGCAAGTTACCTTTAGCTCGACCACACCGCCAACGGTGACTCCTCCTGCTGCTACGCCCCCGGCTACTACTACTCCGGCTGCCCCGACCGCTTTGGTCAACACCGGTCCCGGTAGTGTAATCGGCTTGTTCGGTGCGGCTACTGTCGCTGGTACGTTCTTGTACCGCCGGATGTTGAGCTGTCGCCTGAGCCGCCAGTAAGCGGTTCGTCCGCGACCTCGCGACCTGTGGATAAGCTCTAGCGTAAAACAGTGATTTGTGCTACTGTGAACAACAGTTACAAGAGCATTGACTGACCGCTCTGAAACAAACAGTACAATCTATTGAGAATCCCCCTTGGGTGAGGCGAGGGGGATTTTTCATACCCCATCTGTTATGCTACTATTGGCCGGATCATTTTACGGATCCACACGGCCTCATCGTCTAACGGCTAGGACACCAGGTTTTCATCCTGGCAATCGGAGTTCGATTCTCCGTGAGGTCACCATAAGAGATTTTTCTAGTCCAGCGAGGCTAAATATCGAATTCACCCCTGTAAATAGGGGTGTTTTTTGAGTTCCATAATCTAAGTCAGCATAGGTTGGTAACTGGTCGAATAAGACACCGAATAGCTGGGCTTTTTTGTGTGGGTTCTGCTGCTTTAACAGGAGTAGATCAAGGTTTTCCAGGAAGTAGCGGACTCGCGCCAGTATCCGGTCAATATTTATTGGTTTCTTGCTCTTCATTTGCTGCTTCTCCTTTTCTAACTTAGTTATCTTCTTATGGATTTGCTCAATCTCATTTTCCAGGTACTTGATAGCCGTTGAGTTTGATAGCAGCATAATTTTGCTAAGCGCCGCCTCAGCTTCACCCTTCAAAGCCCGTATCTGCTTATCAATGGTTTGTTCGTCGTTGCCAGACAGAACCTGCCTGCGCTCAAACTCTTTCCGTACAGTAGTGAGCAACAGGTCTATTTGATCCTGGTTGACTTTAATTCGGCTGATGAACTGAGCGATCTTTTCATCCATATGGTCTTTCGGTACACGGAAATAATGCCCCTTGTTGCTACAGTGGTATGCCGGGTAGTATTTGCCGGTCTTGCCCCGGCTTGCACTCCCCAGCAATGAACCCCGGCACTCAGGGCAGAGCACAAACTTCTTATAAGGAAAGTCAGGGTTATTCATTACTTTTTCAACCAAATGCTTTTTAGGAGCCTGTCGTTGGATTTCATACTCGCCATCGGCTTCATTAAAGGCAATGTATTTCTTGCCACGATTCGCCCGATTGAATAGGTCAATTGATATAAGCCCCTTAAACACACACTTTATAGGTGCGTAGTTTGTCCATTTTTCGACGTTAATCCCGGCATATATGGTGTTGGTGATTATGCGCTGCATACTCTTGACGGTAAGTGGCTTACCGCCCCTTTTAGCAATCACTTTGCTTAGGTCATCTTTGTTACGGATATAATGCACGCGTGTCTTGTAACCGATGTCATTGAGCTTATCGACGATCTCTGGGTCGGTCAGTAGACCTTCGGCTCGAAGTTCAAACATTTTGCGGATAAACACGGCTTCATCTTCGCACGGCTTGAGAACGGTACGCTTGCCCTGGTTCGTATCAACCTTTTCACTTTGGTATCCATGCGGTGGCTGACGCATCCAGTAGCCGTTTTGGGTATAGCGGATTTCAGCGCCAATCATGCGGCTCATAATGTCGCGCAGCTCGTCTTTAGACCGCTCGGCCTCTAATATTTCCGACTTCTTGCTTGGGCTATACACGCTCCATTTGTACTCAAAGCCAAGGTGGTCTAGGGTATTTACTTGTTGGGAACTAATAACGCCATAGATATCAACAAGCTGCACCATGCTGGATTCAAGCTGGGTTTTCAGCATGTCGTAACTGAGTGATCCGCCACGTGTAAAGCGGTCAATAGACTTGATAATAAACAGGTCAACGTTGTTTTGCGCGTTCTTGCAGTAATCAACCGCTTCTTGCATCGGCTGTTGCTCTTTGCTGGCCGATTCCATGAAGACGAAGTACTTTTTGATTGCGACGCCTTTATTGGCGGCAAAGCGCTCTATCTGCTCCTTCTGAGCCTCCGGCGAGTCTCCTTCAGTACCTTGCTTGGTGGTGGAGACGCGTATGGCCGCGACAGCATTCTTGCCAGCTAGTTCTGACTGCATACTGCCACCTCACTGTTTTGCAGCTCTTCTTCTGCAATCTCCAGTAGCAGCGCCGCCAAGTATTCGAGCCGTTCGGGCTCTTCCGCTTGTACTATTTTAGGCGGCTTTTCTTTATTTTTTGATCCGGCAGGTCTACTCATTTCACCCTCGAAAGCTTACCTTATAGGGATAATTATAGTACACTAATAAGGATAAAAACAAGTACTTTTTACAGCCCTGTGGATATCTCATCGTTAGGATATTTAAGGCTCATAATTTACCCTGTTCTTTTATCTTTTCTTGTGTTTGCTTTCTTTATATATACTATATATAGTCATAAACTTATCTTTACTATGTCCGCATATCGTAAACCATTGAATAAACTGCAGCTGAGGTTGCTTGGCAGTATGTATAAATTTAGATTTGTTACGGCTGGTTTAATTGCTAGTAGTTCTGGGGCTAATGTCAGAGTTATTAATACAAGGTTAAAGGTACTATTAGATCAGGAATATATTGGCAGGAATTATGATAGTAGCTACAGGATTAAAGGTAAACAAGCTAGTTACTACTTATTGCCTAAAGGTATAAAGGCACTCAGTAAACAGGAGTTCACTGTACCTAAGGTGATTAATTCACTTTATAGAGATAAGCAAGCCAGCGATGACTTCATTAACCACCAGTTAGGGGTATACAGGATATACGTGGAGCTCAGGAGGCTGTACCCGGATACCTTCCACTTCTTTAGCCGAAGTGAACTGAAAAAATTTGATGACGACGAGGTATTCCCCGAGAAACTGCCCGACGCTTATCTAAGAAGGATTAATCCAAGCAAAGCTCAGTCCAAGCCGAACAATCTGTTCCTGGATTACTACGAGGTAAGCAAACCCTTCTACCAGCACAGAGCCAGGATAAAGCAGTACATTGAATACGCCGAAGAGGAGGGTTGGCAGGATGGTCTCAGCAGCGCCCCGGCTATATTAATGGTCTGCGAATCCACATCGCTGATGCGGCGCATGATTAGGCTGGCTCGCAAAGAGCTGGAGACATCCTATGAAGACATACGGTTCTTGGCTACGACAATAGATACCCTAAAATCTGCCAAGCCTGATATGCGCATCTGGCGGGATGCCGACGAGGAAGCAAACAATCCCATTATCCTGTAGTATCCTATGTGAATTAAGCGCATCCCCCTTTATTTGCTGCACGTTTCATTCGATAGGTTCTCTATGTGATTAAATTCAAATGTCTAATAATTGACACAAGTAAACTGTTCTACAGGTATTTTGTCGACTATCGTCGATAGTATATTATAGTCGACAGTGGCATGTTTTATACATGGCACGAAAAAGCCTCCAGCAAAAGCTGGGACAAAAAATAAAAACCTTACGGAATGGAGCTGGCTTCACCCAAGAAAAGTTGGGCGAATTAACTGGGCTAGACCGTACGTACATATCAGATATTGAGCGCGGCAAGCGTAACCCTTCGCTTAAAAGCCTTGAGAAGTTAGCAAAGGCGCTGAAGGTTTCAATTTCTGATATTACAAACCTTTAGCTTAAGGAGCTGGGTTCCGAAGTAATGCCTATCAATTATGACTGATACTAAAAAAGAGCAAGAACGAGCAAAGCTACATAGTACAATTTGGAAAATAGCCAACGACCTTCGCGGCAGCGTAGATGGCTGGGATTTCAAGAACTACGTACTCGGTATGTTGCTGTACCGGTTTATCTCCGAAAACTTAACCAATCACATCAACACAGCAGAACGGCGCGACCCCAACACGCCACGCGACTTTGACTACGCCAAACTCAGTGACGACAATGCCGAGCGCGGGCGTAAAGAAACGGTGATAGAAAAGGGATTTTACATCTTACCTAGCGAGCTGTTTGAGAATGTCCGCCGCCACGCCAAAAGTGACGATAATCTCAACGAAACTCTGTCCGGCATATTCCGCAACATAGAAAACTCCGCTAAGGGTGCCGAAAGCGAAGACGACATCAAAGGCCTGTTTGACGACATTGACGTCAACAGCAACAAGCTCGGTGCAACCGTAGAAAAGCGCAACAAACAACTGGTTAAGCTAGTGGATGCTGTTGGCGACCTGCAACTAGGCAGTTACAAGGACAATACCATAGACGCCTTTGGCGATGCTTATGAATACCTGATGGGCATGTATGCCAGCAATGCAGGCAAGTCCGGCGGCGAATACTACACGCCCCAAGAGGTTAGTGAGCTACTTGCCAGTATTACGGTTGTTGGTAAAAAAGAAGTCAACAAAGTGTATGACCCTGCCGTTGGCTCCGGTTCACTGCTGCTACAGTTCGCCAAGATTTTGGGCAAAGAAAACGTGCGCCAAGGTTTCTTTGGTCAGGAAATCAACATCACCACCTACAACCTGTGTCGCATAAACATGATTTTGCACGACATCAATTACGAGCGCTTTAGCATTGCTCATGGTAATACGCTTACAGACCCAAGCGTAATTCATGAAGAAGAGGAGCCTTTTGAGGCTATTGTATCCAATCCGCCTTACTCTATTCACTGGGCGGGTGATAGCGATCCGTTGCTTATAAATGACCGGCGCTTCTCTCCGGCCGGCGTGCTAGCGCCAAAGAGCAAGGCCGACTTAGCCTTTACGATGCATATGCTTTCATGGCTGGCTACTACCGGCACGGCCGCGATTGTTCAGTTTCCAGGAGTGCTTTATCGTAGCGGTGCCGAGCAAAAGATTCGCAAGTACCTGATTGATAACAACTTTGTAGATGCGGTCATACAACTACCGCCAGACTTATTCTTTGGTACAGGCATTGCTACTTGTATATTGGTGCTCAAGAAAAGCAAGAAAGATAATGCAACTCTCTTCATTGATGCGTCTGCCGAATTTGTGCGTAATGGTAAAAATAAATTGAGTGAAGCAAACCGTAGCAAAATCCTAGAAGCGTACGTAAACCGTCAAGACATTGACCATTTTGCCAAGCTGGTCAAAAACAGTGAGATTGCAGAAAACGACTACAACATTGCAGTCAGCAGTTACATTGCGCAAGAGGACACCCGCGAAACAGTAGACATCAAGGAATTAAACCAGCAAATTAGCGAAATCGTCGCCAAGCAGTCCGAACTTCGCACTTCAATAGATGCTATCGTAAGGGACATAGAGGGCTAACGGCATGACCTCGACTGAAGCCAAAGACAAACTACAAGCTGCATATCAGCAACTACTCGATAACGACGCACACTTATTGAATGTAGGGGTCGGTGAACAATCTGCCACAAGCAAACTCACGCAGTATGTACAGAATGAGTTTACTGATTGGGATGTTGATGCCGAATACAACCGAAATGGTAAATATGTGAAAAAACTAAATGGGGCTTCTGTGCGCCCAGATATTATCGTTCATCATCGCGGCACAGATGATAACCTGATAGTTATTGAGGCCAAAAAAGCTGGCTACAGAGGTGAAGATAACGACGAAGAAAAATTGAAAGCATATAAGAGTGAACTAGGTTATAAGTTTGCTTATAAAATCATACTTGGCAGCGCAACAAGTCCAATCCAAGAGGTTATTGGATGAGCAAAATTGACGACTTAATAAAGCAATACTGCCCTGACGGCGTTGTATACCAAGAGTTAGGCAGGGTTCTTAAGCCCAAAGAGAACATCAATTGGAAGTCTAATGCTAGCAATACATTTCAATATATTGACCTAAGTTCAGTAGATAGGGTTACACATAATATATCGAACACTAGTGAAATAAGCTCCGAGACCGCGCCAAGTCGAGCGCAGCAAATAGTCCGTAGTGGCGATGTTCTTTTCGGCACCACCAGACCAACATTGAAAAGATACACTGTCATTGACAAAGATTTTGATGGTCAAATTGCAAGCACTGGTTTTTGTGTGTTACGCCCAAGCGACGAGCTGCTAACCAATTTCCTCTTTCACTTGATTGGCTCTTTCGACTTCAACAATTATGTAGAGTTTACACAAAAAGGCGCCAGCTATCCTTCTATCTCAGATGTGGAAGTTAAAAAATTTAAGATACCCGTGCCGCCACTGGAAGTACAGCGAGAAATTGCAAACATTCTAGATAAGTTCACATCACTAGAAACGGAGCTAGAAGCGGAGCTAGAAGCTCGAAAAAAGCAATACGAATTTTACCGCAACCAGCTTTTGAGTTTTGACGAATCGGTGACACACTGGACAACCCTAGGCGAAGTGTTGGGCTATGAGCAGCCAAGTAAGTACATCGTGCGGTCAACAGAGTATAACGACAGTTATGGTACGCCCGTTCTTACAGCAGGTCAGAGCTTTGTACTTGGATACACAAACGAGGCTGATGGTATATACAACTCAAGCGAAGACAACCCGGTGGTAATTTTTGACGACTTCACCACATCAAGCCACTGGGTTGATTTTGACTTTAAGGTAAAATCATCTGCGATGAAGATGCTACGCCCAAAGAGAAGTATGGGCGTTGATTTCCGCTACGTCTACCACTTCATGAAGACTATCAAGTATAGTCCGCAAGACCATGCACGGCAGTGGATTTCACGGTACTCACAGATTGAGCTACCTTTACCAACTGAAGCCGAACAAAACCGCATCGTTTCAATTCTAGACAAGTTTGACGCGCTAGTTAATGACATCACTATCGGCTTGCCTGCCGAGATAACCGCCCGTCGCAAGCAGCACGAGTACTACCGCAATAAGTTGCTGACCTTTCAGGAGCTGCCCGCATGAACAAGTACAGCATGGTGGCAGAAAACCCGAACAGTACGGTCGTTGCCGAATACGTGCCCGCTGCTCGCCGTGCCAGCGACTACCAGAGTGAGGCAGAGCTAGAAAAAGCCCTTATTGAGCAGTTACAAAAACAGGCCTACGAATACCTGCGCATAGGCAGCGAAGCCGACCTCATCGCTAACCTGCGTAAGCAACTTGAGAAGCTAAACGATTACCATTTTACCGATGCTGAGTGGGAACAATTTTTTACCACTAAACTCGCCAACCCCAGCGAAAGCATAGAAGAAAAAACCACCACCATTCAGGAAGACTACGTTAAAAATCTGACGCGCGATGACGGCACAGTTAAAAACATCAAGCTGATAGACAAAGCCAACATCCACAACAACAGCCTGCAAGTTATTAACCAATACGAAATAGAGGGCGCACGCTCCAACCGTTATGACGTAACTGTGCTGGTCAACGGTTTGCCGCTGGTGCACATAGAGCTAAAGCGGCGCGGCGTAGACATTAAAGAAGCCTTTAACCAAATCAACCGCTACCAGCGTGACAGCTTTTGGGCAGGCAGCGGCTTGTTTGAGTACGTGCAGCTGTTTGTTATCAGCAACGGCACCTACACCAAGTATTACAGCAACACCACCCGCAACCAACACATAAAAGACGGCGGCGATGTCCGTAAAAAAGGCAAAAAGACCAGCAACAGCTTTGAGTTTACGAGCTGGTGGGCAGACGCCCGGAATAAGCCCATTACCGACCTTACCGACTTTGTGCAGACGTTCTTTGCCAAGCACGCCATACTCAACATCATCACCAAGTATTGCGTGTTTACCAGCGATCGCTTGCTGCTGGCTATGCGCCCATACCAGATTGTTGCCACCGAGCGCATCCTTAACCGCATAGAAGTCAGCACCAACTACAAAAAGCTGGGCACCGTAGAAGCAGGCGGTTATATCTGGCACACCACCGGGTCGGGCAAGACCCTCACCAGTTTTAAGACGGCACAGCTCGCCAGTAAGCTGGAAAATGTAGACAAAGTGCTGTTCGTGGTAGACCGCAAAGACTTGGACTACCAGACTATGAAAGAGTACGACAAATTCGAGAAAGGTGCGGCCAACAGCAACACCAGTACCACCAAGCTCAAAAAGCAGCTAGAGGATGCTAATGCGCGTATTATCATCACTACTATCCAGAAGCTAGACAAGTTCATCAAGAAAAACGAAGGGCACCGCATCTTTGACGGCCACATCGTTTTGATTTTTGATGAGTGCCACCGCTCACAGTTCGGCGACATGCACCATTCTATTACCAAGAGCTTTAAGAATTATCACATCTTTGGCTTTACTGGTACACCGATTTTTTCGGCAAACATATCCAGCAGTGGTCGCGCCGACCTCAAAACCACCGAGCAAGCCTTTGGCGAAAAACTGCACACCTACACAATCGTTGACGCCATTACCGACAAAAATGTCCTGCCGTTCCGCATAGACTACATCAGCACCGTGCGCGAGGCCGAAGATATAGACGACACGCAGGTGCGCAGCATAGACACCGAGGCAATTCTGGGTGCACCGGAGCGCATCAGCAAAGTGGTGCAATACATCCGCGAGCACTTTGACCAAAAAACCAAGCGCAACAGCAGCTACATGTTTACCGGCGCATTACAGAACATCCACGAGGTTGCCACCGCCCGCGACCGTCACGCCATAGAGGAAATAAAAAAGCGTATACGGCTCAGCGGCTTCAACTCCATTTTTGCCGTCAGCTCCATAGAGGCGGCCAAAAAATATTACGCCGAGTTCAAGCGCCAACAAGCCGAAGCACCAGAAGCAACGCGGCTCAAAGTGGCGATTATTTACAGCTATGGCGTCAACGAGGATGAAGCACTGCTGGATGGGCTGGAAGACGAAAACAGCGAGGGCACAGAGGGGCTTGATAGTGGTTCGCGCGACTTCCTAGACGGCGCAATCCGCGACTACAACCAGATGTTCACCACTAACTACGATACGTCATCCGACAACTTCCAAAACTACTACAAGGACGTCAGCCTGCGCATGAAAAACCGCGAGATTGACCTGTTGATTGTGGTCAACATGTTCCTGACCGGCTTTGACGCCACCACGCTTAATACACTCTGGGTGGACAAGCGCCTGCGCTCACACGGTTTGCTGCAAGCATACTCACGCACCAACCGCATCCTTAACTCAGTCAAAACGTTCGGCAACATTATCAGCTTCCGTAACCTAGAGAAAGCCACTAACGACGCACTGACATTGTTCGGGGACAAAGAAGCCGGGGGCATTGTGCTGCTTAAAAGCTACGACGAGTATTACAACGGCTACGATGATAACGGCAAGCACCAACGTGGCTATGCCGAATTGGTTGCCGAGCTAACCGAGCGGTTCCCGGTCGGGCAGCAGATTATTGGTGAGCAAAACCAAAAGGAATTCATCAAGCTGTATGGCGGCATCCTGCGCGTGCGTAACATCCTGACCACATTTGACGACTTTGAAGGCAACGAGATTTTGTCCGCTCGTGACATCCAAGACTACCACAGCATGTACATCAACCTGTACAACGAGTTCCGCAAAGGCACCGATGGCGATAAAGAAAATGTCAACGATGATGTTGTCTTCGAGATGGAATTAATCAAGCAGGTGGAGATAAACATTGACTACATACTGGAGCTGATACGCAAGTACCACGCCGGTAACCAAGAGGATAAAGAGCTGCTGGTGGACATCAACAAGGCCATTGACTCAAGCGTAGAGCTACGCAACAAGAAAGACCTAATAGAGCAGTTCATTGGCACGCTTAATGCCGGTTCATCCGTGGATGACGACTGGCGCACTTTTGTGGACGCTAAAAAGATTGAGGAGCTTAACAAGATTATCGCCGATGAGGCGTTAGACCATGACGAAACCTACCGGTTCATAGATAACGCTTTCCGCGATGGCTCCATCCAGTCCACCGGCACGGCTATATCAAAAATCCTACCGCCCGTGTCGCGCTTCTCGGCAGACAACCCACGCGGCAAAAAACGCGAAACCGTTCTAGACAAGCTCACCAACTTTTTCAATAAGTTCTTTGATATATCAGGCAGCAAACTGCAAGATTAGCGCGGTTTACCAGTTAAATTTGCTACAATGGGACTATTATGGCAAAGGGAATAGTTTACTTGATGTCCACCACCGTCTCCGGTTTGGTGAAGATTGGCAAAACCGGCACGGGCAATTATCAGGAGCGTATGCGTTTTCTTGAAGCTAACGGCTACTACAACGTAGCTGGGCTGCGGCGCTTCTTCGCCATTGAGCTTTATGACTACGATGCAAAGGAAAGCCTGCTACACGAAATCTTTAGCAAGCATCAGGTTGGTAACAGTGAGCTGTTTGCGCTTGACCAAGACCTCGTGCGCCAGTTGCTATTATCATTTGACGGCAAAGTCATTTACCCCGAAAAGATTAACAAGGAAAAAGAGTTTGACGAGGTAGCAACCGCACGCAAGCAAGGCGCATTGTTCAGCTTTTACCGCAAAGGTTTGCAGAATGGCGATGAAATCAGCTTTATAGCCGATAAAACGGTTGTCGCAACCGTAGTAGGTGAGCGTGAGGTTGAGTACGGTGGCCAAACATGGAAGCTATCACCACTAACCTACAAGATATACGAGGACAAGGGTCAGTTAAACAGTAGCGGCGCATATCAGGGCGCTAACTACTGGCAATGGAGCGGCAAGAAGCTAAAAGACTTGCCTGATAAATAGCCAAATGACCAACAAACGTCGGGCGAAAAAGAGGGTTGTTGCGCAGCACGCTCCAAGTAGCCCTGCAAGTAGTGATATCCAGTATGGCAGTCCTAAATGGAACGCTGTTAATAATGTAGTTGATAGCTATCAAGGAAACGCCAACGAAATCCGTGCTGGCCGAGAACGAGTTGGCCATATTCTCGGCGACCGCTGGAATGACTGGTATAACAATCTTATGACCATCTGCTTTGCTTTGGGTGGTGCCTTAATAGCAGTTGCACCAGTCGTTAATTTTAAAACTGGAGCCGACCAAATCTTATTCTGGGCAAGCGACTGTTTACTGTTACTAAATGGTCTATATATCCTGCTATTAAGAAAATCCCGCTTAGAAAGGGAAAGCGTTCAGTCCATAAATATGGGCTACGAGATGGAGTATTATTCGCTTGTCGCTAAAAATAGAGCGCTGGATATACTCGCAGGCCATCCGTTTAAACAGGACGAATTTGAAGGAGCCAAGGATGCACTTTTAAACGAAGCTCTCGGAGGTATAGACAAAAGCTACGAAGAAACTCGTAAGGTTGATGAACATATGGACGTTATGACAGTGCTTTTCCTCGCCAGTATCGGATTACTAGGCTTGTCGAGGATTGGTAATACAACTTGGCTCAAAGTTGCCTCAATAATCGCCCTAGCTACTCTACTGATATTGTTGCTGATATTGCGGGCAAATGCTTTTAGGCCGAAAGAAGAAATAAAAAAGCGGGACGAGTGGCTGGAAAAAATAAAACCAGAGAGAACAAGAAAACCAGGCGGTGTCTAAAATACTTAGACCATCTAATTCGTTTGACCTAGTGGTTGTTGAGACGATGTGCTTGCAACCAAGGCATGTTAATCAAGAGCTATGACCAGGTGTGAATATCGTTAAATATATGGCCTAACCTGCAAAAAATATCCCTGTCTGATACCATATAGGGGTGAAAACAGATGACTTTGCAAGTAAGATTCCCGAAAACCTTTCAAGCATTCGGAAGCGGCAACGCTATACTCAAAAACAAGTTGCTGCTATGGCGGGATTAAATCCTAACTACTACGCCAAGGTTGAGCGCGGCGATGGCGTACCATCGCTCAAAACGCTATATAAGATAGCACAAGCTCTCGACGTGACCATATCCGATATTGTTGAGCGTTAAGGATTTATCAGTTTCACGACTTCTTCAAATCCGACCTCACCCTTACTGAGTTTCGGAATAGTGTTCGATATTTCTCGGGCTAGCGGCAGGCCTTCAATCTTTATTGTTCCACCAAACCCAATCTGCTGAAGTAGTTTGTTAAGCTCCTCGATGGTGTGCTCTCTTATTAGAGCCTGTGCTCGGGAGAACTTTAAGCGATTGAACATGTAGTAGTATTCAGATGTACCACGTATTTGATTTAGACTTGGGATAGAACCCCATCTGTAAGTCTGACGTTCAACAGCTATATCTAAGCTAGTCCGGTGCGTCATAAAATCATACCCTAAATCGGAACCCAGCGTAGTGTCGCTTAGGGCAAACTTCGGCATTGGTTCGGATAGCTTATTTAGATTGTCGATCATTTTTTGATGCTGCTTTGGACTACCAAGTTCTTTCGGAAGTTTAAGGTGCCACATCTTTTCATCAGGTATATAAATCCGTTCAGGATCGTTTGCCTGCCGGTCTGCTTGAGGTATTATCTGGGCATATCGCCGTAGGAAATGCTTTATTGGAGCTGGCGGCAGCGTCACGACTTGTTTTACGCCATCATCGTCAGAGAGTAACTCCATAAATACTTCTCCGTAGTGCGCAAAGTACAGGGTTATTCTCTCGACAAAGTTAGTTATTACATCTTCAACATCATGACCCGTTCCTCCTATGTCTTCCAACAGGGTAATAAGCTTTTCCTCAGTATCACTACTATAGGGATCAAGCTCAATTTTAAACTGATCATTGGCCCTACTTCGGTACGGCAAGATACCCAGCGGGAGATCACGTTCAAACATAAAGGCGTACATTACCGGATTTTTTCTTGCGGCCAGATAGTAAGGGAAATTCGGTCTGGATAAACGTGGCAATCTATCGTTATTCATCACCATCCTCCGGCTGAATCTCACGTACTTTTGATTCATTAATACCAAAATCAAGGTTTTGGGCATCGGGAAGTTGCATAAAGTACACCACGACAAATATGTCTATAGCATCAACGAACATTGGCATATCCGCACGTGGCGCTACACGTCGTATAAATGCGCTATTGTGCTCTATGGGCGGATCATAGAACATACTATAAATATCTCGATCATCATCTCGTTCTTGTCTGGGTAAGTCTCTTAGTTTACGTTCAAGAGCGAACTGGCGACTTGTGCGTAAAGTAGCCCTCGCCGTGATGGAGTAGGTGTGTTCGTGAAGATACACGGTAGCAGCAATAAACTGCAACTTTGGATTAGGTCCTCCATTGTCACCAGGACTGTCATTTATGTAAGTGTCCCAAACACGTTTACACTCAGTCCAATAGTCGGGCTTTTCGTAAAGTTCAGAGAAAATATAAGCGTACCCACTGATTTCAAGTAGATCAATTATTGGCTGCGAGGACCAAGTCACTGCATTCCTAGGCTCCCATCCCTCTACTTGAGGTCTAATCTTGTTAGAGGCTTCAAGGATTCCTGCAAAATATGGCACAAATATTTTCTTAAAGAGCTCATAATCGTCATCAATTAAGGCTTGAAAACAGGCTTCGCCGGTACGATGCACTGCAGCACCGAAATAATCCGGTAAGTCGGGGTTGGGGTCGTCAGGCATGAGCTTCGGAATTGACTTTGCGACACGCTCGATAGTCTTAGTGCGAAAAGTCTTTAGCTGGCTTTGTAGTTTTTCCCAATCCCAGGGTGGGGGCGTAAGGTCCAGTTTTCTGTTAGCTTGTATTTCCTCAACTTTTTTCTGTAACTCGTGTAAATGCCGTTCCAATTTCCAAGACAGCTCTAGCGCTCTGCCATCGATGTCGCTAGCTGCAATGTTGAGATCATAGCCAGATAGAGTCTCGCTGCTATCCGCGTACCAACTGTTAATTAATTTCATCAAAGTCTTCCATTCCTCAAATAACGCCCAATCTATGCTGTTGAGTACTCTTTCGGTAATGTACCAATTTGGGCTTATTGTTTTTCCATCTACTTTGTTTTCAAACCAGGAGTTTTTTTGCAGCTCCTCTAATGTCTTTATCGCTCGTCGAGGTAGAGCAATTGAGTACGGGGCAGATGGCTTATCTATGGCAATACCCATTAATGACGCCCTTACATCCGTTACAATAAGCACATCCAACGCCTTGGCAAAACCTATCTCCAGAGACATAGGCAGACTTGCGAGTATGTCGATCACTCCATTAACTGAGATAGGTTTGACATACAGCGGGTCGGGCTTGTTTTGACCCATGCCC
>Ga0302325_10014873_pt1 | contig 16553 bp, 18 predicted proteins | sample Palsa_T0_2_FD_201948 | JGI IMG/M metagenome (GOLD analysis project Ga0302325, IMG submission 201948) | Peat permafrost microbial communities from Stordalen Mire near Abisko, Sweden - Palsa_T0_2 | ecosystem: Environmental > Terrestrial > Soil > Palsa > Peat permafrost | place: Sweden: Abisko... | reverse complement strand
GCCACTGACCACACTTTACTTCGTAATAGCTTATCACTTGGAAGCTTTGCGATACTGTAACGAGTAAATGGCAGGGTAGCCACGGACGTCATTGAGGATGGCTAGTGATGGAGCATGAGATAAAGAAATGGACGAGCCCGATACTTCTAAATAATAGGAATGTTCTGCGGAGATTGCGACTTTTGATAGCGCTCAAGAAGAACCCAACAGTGTCGAATGTTGAACAACTTGACGTGGTTCTCGTATCCATCCAAGACAAGCATGGACCTAGCCTCTATATGTTCTATGTGGATTCTCATAGGTGACCCTGTCATCAAAAACCAAACACCATCGCTATGCAAATATTCCAAGAATAAGGCTCAAGCAGTCACGCCCTCTTTGCTTCTTGTCTCCGCGACTGCAATGACCTTTTGTGTAATGTCCCCAAAAACCCGTGATAACGAGCAATGTGTGTACTTCTTCGCGAGTGTATCGGGATCTTTACTTTCTGCATCCGTATTGCCGTTGTTGTTCTCCTGGGTTCCGAAGCTCTCCCCATTGATGACTGTCCCAATAGGGTATACAGGTGTTCGGCCCTGCTCAAGCAAAAGTACAAATTGGGGATCAATCGGTACGCGGCCCAAGAATCCAACCTCGAACTCAATGGCCATAGCTTCACCGCCACCTCTGCTGAAGATATCTGTGCATTCTGAGCAGTTTGGACAGACAAAGCCGCTCATGTTCTCTACCACTCCAATAACGTGGATGCCAGTCTTTTTGCAAAAGTTTAGTTCCTTCTTTACATCTGCTGTGGATACAGCTTGTGGCGTTGTGACCACCACTGCTCCAGCAACTTGTCCGGGAACCGCACTCTTCAGTAGCGTCTCTGCGAGAGAGATATGTTCGTCTGATGTTCCTGGTGGGGTATCAATGAGGAGGTAGTCGATTTCTCCCCACAGCACGTCCGAAAGAAATTGGCGTACCATAGCTGTCTTCTTTGGACCGCGCCACACCACTGCATCACCTCTCTCCCGCAGAAGAAAACCCAAGCTCATGCATGATAGCGCGCCTATGCCAGCTTCTGGATTTGCAGGATGCACTGGCACTGGTATCCATCCTCCTGGCGCTTGTTGAACTCTCGAGGACTCAATGCCGAAAAGACGTGGTATTGAGGGTCCAGTAAGGTCGATATCAAGTATTCCAACCGAGTGGCCGGCGAGGGAAAGGGATAGAGCAAGTTGGGTTGTTACTGAGGATTTTCCTACGCCACCTTTGCCCGAAAGGACCTGGGGATATTAGCTAGGGGTCAGAGGGGTCCTGAGGTGTACTTACAAGAACTATGTGTTTGACCTTGTCCAGAGACATAATGCGAACTTTGTCACACACTCAATCTTGTCTGTCCTGAAGTTGTCGCATCGTAAAGTCGATGTGGTGTTCGTAATGTAGAAGAAATTCTTATCGATTAGCAATCCAAAAAACAAGCCCGAACTGTTCCGATTTACCCACCAAGCGATTTATTGGTCAATACCACACCTAGTTTGACCAAAATCAGTGCTTTTTGGTCAATAAATCGCATTTGATCAATAACGACCTAGTTTCACCAATGGTGGGATTATTTAGATTTCAAGAGGATATCGGTTATATAAAGAGGAGATTAAATAGGCTATTTCAGGAAATCAGGGCTTGCCCCGCTACGCCACCACCCCTATTCCCCCGACTTTTACTGATATTTCAGAGCCTACTTTTTTTCTATCAAGAGCGAGGAATAAATGAGGAAGGAAGGCAGTAAAAAAGTGGGAGCCTCCTGTTAAGGCCCCCAAGCGTTAGAACAGGTTGTAAGAAGTGGTAGGTATAGAGCTAATTTATAATTTTTACAATACTATAGAATTTAATATTATTTTTTAGGCGAATTAAAGAATAATGGTTGTAATGGAGCAACTAAAAATTGCACCTTTGGTGGACATCCTGCTGTATTGACCAAATCTGATTTGTTGGCCAATAAATCGATTTATTGGCCAAAACGGCACTTGGCGAGTGAATCGGAGCAGAACAAACAGGCCAAACATGACGCGCTTTGTTCCCGCTTCCCGTTTCCGCCAAGCCGCCTAGACTTGCTCATCCAGCTCCCATGAATACTGTATTGAACGTCTCTTTCGAGAATGGCCCTGCCAATTTGGTCGCACATCATATCAATATGAGAGCTCTTGCTCACTTTTATGGCAATGGACGACCCCTGGGGCTCGCCGTGGGCAGACGAAATCCAAACTCCCCACCCTGTTCAGTTAAAGGAGGACGACTTTGCAGTCAAACCGACAACTCCGGTCAAGGCAGCGAGCCTAGCTTTGGCACAGAAGACGAACTCCCCTTGGGGCGATGCAGACGATGATGGATTTGGAGACTGGAATTCCGGATCTGCGGAGGAGGAAAAGGGCTTGGGACTCGACGGTGCGAATGATGGGTGGAAAAGCAATACTGGGAATGGATTCGAATCTGGCTTGAAATTCGAGGGCTCGCACGCGCTGTCAACTTCGTGGGAGAGTGGGGCTATAACCCCTGGGGATGGTACGCCGAAGCTGGGGCCGAGTCTATATCCAAAACCTTCAAACATCCTACGGCAACCCTCCCCAGATCCTTGGGCTGTGGATACCGACCGGGAACACAATTCTGCCGGGGCAGCTGCTGTGCCAGCAGATAAAAATCACGCCAGAGTTATTGATCTCGAGCCTGTTTTGGATCTGAGCACAGAGAATGAAGTTGCTACAGATGTAGCTCCTGCGGCTGTTGCGGATGATGTGCTGCCTGAGACAACTGGGACTGAGAATGGCAGTTTCACGAACATCAAAGCAGATATTATTGTGGAAGGGTCGAGTGAATCCAATGCTGAAGGTATCGAACCCTCGAATCCCGTCGATATTACCGATCAAAACGGGGACACTCCTGAGACTGGACATGTCTCTTCAAGACGATCGTCCTCTCCGTCTGAGCATAGTCGTCGCGAGGGAATAACACAAGATTCCCCAAGAACTTCTCTAGACGAGGAGCCAAAACGCTCTCAAGTAACAAGAAAAGTGTCCACCAAAATCCAGGGGTTGGTGGAGCACTTTGATGGTCTTGCTAAGCAAGAGGAGGTCTCCGCTCCAATTTTAGGTAGATCTGGTAGTCCGAACCTCAAGGTGGGAAACGTGGGAAACGTTGAACTAATGGTAGAGGAAGAGGAGATGGACGATTTTGGGGATTTCGAAGATGTGCAATCCGAGACCGAGGAACCCTTAGAGGAAGAGAAAGCGGACTCTCCAACAAAGTCACCTGCCGCTGAAGACCCCAATGAGCATACTTGTGAAGCCGTGGCTACCCGTGAACAGCCTCAAGCTCGCGTATTACCGAAGGATCTCGGGCCTGTGGAATTTATTGTCGATACAGCTTGCCTTAACAACCTATGGTCTGGCGCAGAACCACAGATTCCCCCAGAGAAACTTTTCATACCAGACGTCATACCTCATGATTCGTTTTCATCAACCCAAGAGCGGAAAACCTGGTACAGAATTTCACGGTATGGGCCAATGAGAAAGCACAATACTGGAGACGACGATAACTATATTCGAGTTAACTGGACGCAATCTCAAACTCGTGTTGAGACTCTAAAGATTGTGGCCAGGTGGATAGAAGAAGATCGAATTAGCGGGCGGGTAGTACTAGGTGGTGCTAGCAAAGGAAGTTCAATCTTTGGCTGGAATGACTCCAAAGCTGCACCTGTGCCACTTGCAGCAGCATTTGCTGTCAAAAATGGCAAGCAGAAGGTTACACCAACAGCAACGGAGCCATCTGTGGAAATACCCAGAGAATGGCCTAAAGGCCTCGTCCGAACTCGGTCTACGTCCAGCACTTCTTCACCTTCAACAAAACCAAGGAGAAAGAGTTCAACTAAACCGACCGCTTCAGAGGAAAATAAACCTGATACACAGCTGCCTGTAGCAAACTTTGGATGGAACGCTACTCCGCAGGGCGTTCATGAATCGAAACCGCAACCGCCAGTTCACGAGAAAAAGTTATCTGCTTCAAGTTCAAGCACTCTGCCGCAAGCAGCCAAGATAACCCCCATTTCACGACCGGCTTCGAGTCGGACTACCTCTCCACTAGCCGAACCTAGACAGAGAGTCATACCAATAAATGGAATAGCTCCACGCCCCCATTTTATTGCTCACACTTCGATATCAATACCGAAGTCTCTCAGCAGTTCAAGTTTCACGAATGACGACGACGACTGGGGTGAACTCATTTCCTCTCCATCAACCAATATTCCACCAGTTCTTCCACCACTAACGAAATCCCTTCACAAAACGACAGGAAGCCTTGGCTCTGCGTTCCTGCCGGCGGCTCCAATACCGCAGTTGAGCTGCGCACCGTCACAAGTGGTTCAACCGGAGCAAAACGGTGGTTGGGCCAGCCACTTAACGGAAGGTCTAGCACCTGAAGTGCCTGAAAACATGAATACAATGACCACGAACACAAAAAATATATTTAGCCAAACGGGCTTCACCATACCCAACAAAAATGAGATAGGAAAGGCCTTCAGCCCGGCTGCTCAAATAGCTCATCAGCCTGTGTCAGCTGCAAATGTTGATCCATGGGCATCCGCAGACTTCTCTTTCTTCGAGATCGGGGTGGTCCCTGTCTCAAAGCAAGCTGCAGCTCCGATACCGAAATCGATTCCGCCAAGATCTGTTACTTTCAGTACACCTGCAGTAGCGAGTATTCCGCCCCAGAATCAAAAGTCCAGAGAAGAGCTCGAGCAAGACAGAATTGTGCAGAGTGTTGTCAAGGGGCTACCAGATTTGTCATACATGTTGCGGAAGTAGCCCCTACTAAAGAAGCTATCTGGCGCTATGGGGTACTTCAAAGGAGTATATAAATGAGGGTGGGTTGTGCATATGCATTTTAGCGCGGGCGTATATTCGATGGATACGATACTAAATATTGTAGAAAAGCAGCATTAGTACTGAGCGTTTTTTGGGATGGCTTGTAATATATTTTTCTATTTCTTCATGAGAACCACCTACTTTCCCCCCAATTCTGCACGTGAACTTTGCCATTTGTATTTTGTCCACATAAAAGCTGGTGTTTTGATCCTTGTATTTCTCAATATTTAGTTCAAGTTCATCAGCTTTCTTTGACGGTCCTTCAGATCCCGTCAAGGTCACCAGCCTTACAATTTAACTACCCAAGCGGGCTCAATACCATGGCTGAAACGTCCCGCTTCTGGTACTCGCCATTAAGATAGCGGGATTCTAATCGATAAAACCTCGATCGGCCTAGGGTACATTCGTGTACACGCCCCTGGCAAGTGCCTCATTCGCCTGTAGCTCATTTTGGCTTCCCCGGTAGTTGCAAACAAAGGACAAATTCTAAACCGAAGTCTTTGACTCGCCCTTTTGCCGTATCCTCTCGTTATGCCAGGCCATGTAAAACTTATCGCGCATCATTTCAAATTTGTAATCATCAGCCCCAAACACGCCATGGGTCATCAAATTCAGAAGTATGCCTTCTCTAATCATCCATTTGAAATGGCCGGTCTCTATACAGCGTCTATTATTTTGGCCCGAATTTTGAGACTCGGAATTTGTTTTCGATCCTCGAGATGTGCGGCCATACGTGCGGACCCTTTTCCGTGGTATTGTGAACTCAACCACCAGAAAGTCATTGAACCAATCAGCAAAGCCAAAGAAGTAACAAGAAAGACCCAAAGTTTTGAGCCATTGCCTGTCATCTCGCTGATATTCATGCCGAAAAGGGATGTTGCGTAGGATAGAGGGATAAACACAAAGGCAAGCTGAGAACCGAGTAAGTATAGAAATTTTCCGTAATTCAAAAGGTATTTGAGGAGGTGAAAAGTCAAGCTTCAAGGACAACTGAGTAGCGAGGCTTGAGTGAGGTCCTTGGTTGCTGAACCTTCAAGCGAAGGAGAGGGAAGTTTTGACCATGCTTACCTGAGTTAATCTTTTGACAGCCATGGCCTCTTTGATAGACCTTCTCGATTCCTGAATAGCCATAGTGCCGATAGCTGTCTGCTGCATCTCAGAGATGATTCTCAGCCCACGATCAGCGTCCTCTACAGTTTCTTGGATATAATCTCGAACGTCTTCGGCTTTCCGTCTGTTTTCTGCATCGCCTAGTTTTGCAAGCGTCCTTCGAACCTCGAGCGCATCTGCGAGAGAAACCATCACGTTATTGGCGAGAGAGAACAGATCCTCGTCGTTGAATCTCTCGTCCGGGTCACCAAGCTCACCAAATCTGGAGAAATTGGCCCTGATCCGTTCGAGCTTGAGACGAAGTCGGCAGATGTCAGCCTCTACGTCGTACATTCGGTACTCGATCCAGGGATAGATGAACTCATAGGGATGTAAGTTATTGAAATTCAGTTGGTGTTGATCCAACTGAAAGAGCCAACTTGCGTAGACTTTGCAATGCGATCCAGGGACGTGTCCATCCCCTTCGAATGAGCGACGTGACAACGGTTCGTTAAGAGTGCGGTAAATGCTAGGTGTGCCATCCAGAGCAATTCCATGTACATAGGGATCAAGTGGACTCGATAATAACCACGAGAGAACAAGGACTGTATAACTCAGTATGACATTCTGTACTGGTTTCATGGAGACTGACCAAGCTTCATAGGTGCACCGGAGGGATGGGGCCGATGCATAACCTGGCCGACACAGAAGCCATGAAATCGAAGGAAAGTATTCTTCTGTGGCAATGGACTGCGAGATGAGTGCCTCAGAGAAAGATCTTGTTTCTCGCGAGAATGACAGAAGAAGGCATTGAAAAAAGCAGGGTCAACATCGTAAGTTAACCCGATCGCATTAACAATGTTCCGTGTAAGTGCTTGCCGTCGAAGGTTGAGTTCAAGCGCGATTATTCTGACTTGAATATCTTCGCTTGGCGGAGTAGTGATCTTAGTAACAACTTCCTCGCTCATCGTGCATTTTGTCAATGGGTTTGATGCCCACGTTTTACCTTTGATTCCTTCCTTTCCACTATCTGCGATGAGAATCCGGAAGGCTCCAGAATTTTCCACATCATGATTTGAATCCAGACTTTGCCCCAGACATTGCCAGAGATCCTCATATTGAGGCCAAGTATGTTTTATTTGTTCAAGGTAATCTGCGTACGATTTATACTTAGCTTGCTGCGGTGCCGCTATCATGCTCGAAACGTTTGATTCTGTCCCTAATTCTTCAGGCTGTGGTGTTTTGGATATGTGAGGATCAGACCCCGAAAAGTTACTTTGCTGGCCTTGATTGTTTTGATCGGCATCCATAGCATATTGGAGTTTCTGAAATGACCGAGGGAGTTTGGTTCACTTTCTGGTGAAGTCCCGCAAGGCCCACTTAAGAGAAAACAATATCCAGCATCGCCTTATGTATCGATAAAATCAAAGACATCTGCAGGGGGATTATAGAAGAGCATTGTGTCAGACTGTGAATTGCACAGCCTTGTGGCGTTATGGCTTTCGATATAAAGCCGTTATTGGGCAGAGATTCCAATCAATGTTATGCAACTTCCTTTTCGTGGTGGCAGAGCCAACCAGGTTGCGTCTTTGCCCTGGCAAGTCAATCGGAAAAGGTCTTACCCACCCCCTTCGTGACTCTCCCAGCCCCTCACCAGGAGCTGGATTGACTCACGGCCAGCCACACTCGGAGGCATGAGAAATGGCAATACCCTTCGTGCTCTCACCGAAGTACTTCACCGATGGATAAATCCTATAAATAGAAAACTCGAACAAGCTTGGAAGGCAAACATGACTGAAATCGCTTTCATAAAATTCTGTGGTCATCTTCCCTATCATCTAAGCTCGCTTGAATTGGCAACTACATATCCATACAATAAAAGAACAAAAAGCCCACGCCCCACATATATCATACACTTCCTTACGCTCTTGCTCGCGGACGCTCTTCTCAACCTCTACTTCACTCAGGCCTTCCAATGCGGAATAATCGTAGCCTTACTCGGCCCAGGAGCCCTATGTCTCAAGTGCCTATGCATATGAACAGCCTTGGTCGCAGCCGCCACCCCCGATGCAGCTGCCGCTCCCGACTGTGCAGAGACTGTCACCGTAACTGTAGCCGTTGCCGATGCGGTGCAAGAGCTGACTGTCAACGCAGGGACGACTGGGCAATTTGATGCTGAAGCTCCTGAGCCGGGCGCTATAGCATTGGCGTTATTTAAAGGCGTGCCGGTAGCGGCAGCGTTATTGTTGGTTGAGGCTGGAACTGTCGCCGTGGCCTGAAGTCTGATATCAATTTTCGCTCAATCTAGATTGGAGAAGAGGAGAGACTTACGGTGAGTGTAGCAGGCGTGGTGGCTGTGGGCGAAGCAGTAGACGCAACGCCCTTACAGCTGTTGAGCTGCTGGAGACAATCTGTTCCAGAGAAAGCAGCGCCGGCGAGACTGGCGCAGGAATTGAATTGATGGGTGCAAGCTGCTGATGCGGCGGATGGGAGGTCGATGAAGACTTCTTCTAGGACGAGGAAGGAGCCGATGCTTCCTGTCACACCTGGGGTGATACCACCGAGGTTGAGGATGAAGACGAAGAAGGAGACGACCTCAACCAAGATGGTTGTTGTTCTAGTAGACGAAATCGATGTTCTATTTAAGGGTCAGCTTCGTGAATCGAAGAACGAAGGGGAGGGGAAAGACGGACGTGGTTGCAAGCGTTGACGTCGACGTCGTGCTCAAAGCAAGCGAGCTTGTTGTGGTACCAACGTTGCCCTTGACCAAAGTCGTTGCAGTAAGGTTGGTCTTAGAAAGGCTAGTAGTCGATGTTGAATTCGTCGCATTCACTAAACTAGTAGTCGACGTTGAATTCGTCGTACTCACTGAACTGGTAGTAGTACTCGTGGAACCTAATGGCAATATTTTGCCATCAACAATATCCTGCAAGACTTTGGTATTGATAGTGGCCGCGATGACCACACCATTCCCATCTGTGGTCTGGTTTACAGGGCTGTCGGCTATCCCGAAGATAGTTTGGCATCCCAAAGATGGGGCAGGGCCAAAGCTAGTCGCGAAACGATTGGCCATAAATGTGAAAAGGTTGTTTGATGCACCAGGGGCAGGCGAAGATGCTCCAGTGAACAATGCCTCGTTCGAAGCAATGAAGAGTCCGGACTCCGCATATCTTGTGCAATAGGTCACAGCCGATGCATTGGCGGCATCAGCAGCTTGAGGCTGACCCACTCCGGCACGGTAGAGATTTGTCTTGGTCAAGGATTGGGTGATGTTGCCGTTGCTGGAAGTATCGATTGTGAAATCATCGTCCCTACTAGGGTCAGCAGATGTCACTGGATGGGGAAGAGGACGTACAATGGAACCAGAGCAGGCCCTCCGACTGGGACAAAGAACTGCGATTGTATTTCCTATTTGGTCAGCTCAGCTTCCACTAATATATATGGTGTCCATACATTCAATGCCATCGCGGGCGAGGAACCTGTGGCACATGTGATGCAAGGCGCGCTGAACGTGCCTGCCGTGCAGCCTAGGGTGGGAGACAGGAATGCATTGAGCAGTAAGTTGTCTGATCCGTTCTGAATTTCTGGAGAAGTTAGCATCAAGCAAGACATTTGCTTTGTGAATAAAGCAAAACTCACGAGTTGCATTCTTGTACTTGGCTGCATTTGCGGGCGTGTTCTGTGCAAGTGTTTTCCCGTTGATCAGAAGATATGTCGAGTCAACATTGTCGCTCTGGTCCATATCAACCATCCGAAAGTCCCTGGTAACGGGGCAAGCCTGAACCGTGGCAGCTTTGGTAGTCGTTCCAGGAGGGGGCACTTTGAGGAGTCCTTTCGAAACGGCCGAGTAGGCTGCTTTGAAGAAGGCAGGTGTATTACAATACGCAAACTGTCCAAAGACGGAATTCCCGTCCCCGTTGACGCAAGTTGCTGTATCTCCACTTAAAGTGAGTGTTACAGCGTTAGAGCCAAAGAAAATTCCCACAACTGCGTTTGCTGGTAGCGTTGGTACAACAGGGGTGATGAAATCCACGCCTGCTCTCGTGCTGTTCTTATTGATCACCAGTGGATTGTAAATTTGAATGGCTCCAGTCGCTGGGTCGAGGATAGCTGCCTCGACGAAGCAAGCCTCAGTCGCAAACTGGGTCTGGTCACAACCACTCATCTTGTAAGGGGTAGCAAGGCCTTTTGCCGACAAAGGGTTTGCAGGAACTTCAAGGACACAGTTCTGGGTCTGAGCTAATACTACAGACGCCAGGCCGAAGAGGCCAAAAAGGAAGGAAGACATATTTGAAGATATGTTTCAATGATCGTTTTGAAAGGAATGTAGTCTGCTCTGCAGCTGAATGAGGGACGGAGAAAAGAATGTGTAGTCCAGCTAATGTCCGGCACAATGAAGAAAAGAACGACAGCGCAAAAGATCGCGACAACAGAGCGTGAACCAAAGGAAGGTGGCACCTACAAGAACGAGGGGACGTAACCAGAAGATATGCAACTCAGACTTGAGCCACGACGTTTCGAATACTTAAGATGGCCATGTCCTCCTCGGTCTGAGGCCACTTAGCCACGACGACGGAAAACTGAGGAGACGAAGGGAACATCCGTTCTCATTTCGCCTGGCTCCTTCGGTTCAGATCTGAGGCAGGCGGTCGTTCAACGAGTGAGCCGTCACGATCTGACTGTTCGATGAAGCAGTATCTGGAGACCTGATAGCGGTAAAAGTTGCCAGTTCCCTTCGTCTGATGTCGAGGAATGTCACTGTCCCAGTGCCATTGGCAGAGCCGTCTAGATTTGCTCCCACTTCGGGAGGACAAGAGGAAAAAGATCAAGCATTGCACGTCCTTTCGTCTCGTTTGCCATGAAGTACCAGGATTAGAAACAAGCTTCGCAAGGTTCGGGCGCCTTGGAATCTAAACGCCTCGATGAAGGGTTTTGTGGCTGACGGGCTGCGATGCTATTGGCGCATGTGAAACGATTCGCGATTGGAGTTGTTGGTCTGGAACAACTCGCGCGTCAAAAGGACTTGAGATCTCCCAGCTCTCGGAGGCTGAGCCGAAAATCAGGGCCCCGGTTTTCTTCCTGTTTCTGCAATCGCAGAGACATGAGATCGTTTCGAGCCAAAAGATTGAAAGGGCCAAGTAGCTGTAACCTCTCTTCATATCACGTGATATCACTCTTTGTGCTGACCCAGGGAAGCCCAGTCCACTTTTCGTCCCCTTGTGAAAACTGTAGCAGCATCCTTACTCTATTGAGGCGTAAGAGGAAGATCCTGACGCTTTTCAATGTGGAACACCAACAATGTTCAGCAATGGCAGCCACTTGATGTCATGACTTGCGCCTCCAATAGGTAAGCAGTCCAGCGGGGCTGTATCATCGACAGCACAGCTAATGATCACGCAGAATCATGCACATGTGGGGGCCCCATGTCTACACTATAGTACTGCGACTTTTCTTTTGACCGTGATACTACTCCACGACGATATTCAAGATTCCAAGTACACCATGACGCCGCCGCCGAAACTCGTTCATCTCCCGCTCAAATTCCCATTTTACCCTTCGCTTCTGCCAAAGGTCCTGTTGTTTCAAGAACGGCCCTCTGTAGGCTCTTAAACACATATCTTCGTCTGTACTCAAGGACCCAGACCACATCCTGTCAAGACCCCGCACCCCGCCCCTTCCAACATCAATCTTCAACACGAACTTCTTCATCCGCTGAAGTCTGCCACTTGCGACCCCAGAAATTTTATCCATTCCTTGGCCTTCGGATCTTGGAGGCGGATCTTCACTTCCTTCAGCGCAGGAAAGTGATCCATAGTTTCCAGTGTGTTACGTGCCGGCGAGCAATCACAGCATGGACCGTAGAACAAGCTTAGCTTGGTAATGGAAAGCATATTCGCTCGAGATGGTGCCCAACTCTCGACTATGGCAAAGGTGTTCCAATGCATGTGCTGTTCTATCTTAAACGTGTTCTTGCTGTAGAGAACAGGACTGCCTTCTGCATTGATCCTTCGACAGCACTCTAGAATCGAAGGGAAGATACCATGGCGAATCCATAGCTGCCAGCTCTGTATACGCGTAACAAGACACCATTTGACCGGGCATATGCCATACTGAATGGCTTGGTGAGAGATGAGCAGGTAGCCGTATATCTGGTGGCGAACCTCGGGTGGAAAGCGCAGGAAGCTTGTTAGACTGGAGTCGGTGGTGCTGAAAGTGGGTGTGTTGGCAATGTTGCCGACTGCTTCCTCAGCAGACGTCCATGAAGCTGACGTGAGGGTGGGTTTGAGTCAAGAGAGAGGAAGCCATCAATGATGGCCAGTGTGGTTTGCCTGTGGCGTGGGGTGGTTGGACGGGCGCAGTGCGCGTGATGTTTGCAAGTATCGATCATCTCGATAGAAGATTATCGCGGATTTCAGACTGGAATCTCAATCCGAAGCAAAAACAGGAATATTGAAGCAGACACTATGCCCACTTCAATGGTTGCAATTTGTACAGTAGCAGGTCTGTGAACGGACTTCTAATCAGTGGAACCTACGTTCGCTGAAAAGACGTTGAAGGAGAAAAGAAGGGAAACATTGCGGGAAGTAGCTTAAATCGTAGGGATTGGAGTTTGGCTTCCAGCTAATTTAGCGGCTCGCTTGCTGGGTTCTCCGCACCTTTGGAAGTTGTGAGATTGCAGCTTCATTTTTCTCATCCTCTAAAGTGGTTTTGCAAGCTTCATTCCACAATTCAAATATCGATAACTTAGCAGCTCTATGCACGTAGAATCCATTTCTGCGTGCTCAATTCACTGATAGTGGTTGAACTCCCTTGTGATTCGAAGAATCCAGAAGGTTTCCTTATCAGGAAGGTGATGAACTCGACAGCCACCGTGGCGTGAGAACACAATTCGCTCATCTATCTTCACTTCTTGCATGTTGTTCAGTCTCCTCTCGTCTACAGGAAGCTTCCGCAAATATTGAGAAGTCTCAGAAATGACAAAGTTGACTTTTGTTCGTCTGATTATTTGGATGTCATCGAGGAGAGACTTCAATTGAGTCCTCGAAAGACTTCTTTGATAGTCATATCTTCTCACAGTTGCTGTGTAACAGTCCACTGAGAAGCCCTGCGAATGAGGCGTTGTGTGCTTCGCCACGGCTGAGTTGGCGCCCCGGACAAGGTCTCGTGCGTTCAGCCGGCAAGAGACATCCTTATCTTAACTTCTCGGGCGTGATTTCACCTAATTTGTGTACGAGGTTGCGTTCCCTCTTTATCAAATTGTACTTGGTGCTGGGAAACCATTAGCAATAATTTTCCCATTCTCCACGAGATCTATCACTGCACACCAGCACATCGCTAGAAGTCGAGAACCACCACGCCACCTGCTCCCTCCAAATGTTCCGCGCAGACTACAAAGCAGAAGCCCTAATACCCGATCCTGCGCCCTCGAGGAACCCCGATCCCTCTACCTTTACAGAGTACTTAAGTTGGACTGCAGCACCAGATCTTCTCGATTACGCTGGCAAGGCACTCAACAATCAGGTCGTGCTCCACAATGAAACAACACAACTCCTATCTCTACCTGAAAACCCGAAGACACCAGTTTATGCAATAAAGGCCAGATTAGGAACGCGCGCCAAGCCTGATGCTGAATTGCATGTTGGACCTAATCTTGAAGCACCGCTTGGAGCTGTGGCGAGATTGCATGTGAACAGTCATGACTTTGGAATTGCTCCTGTTGAGAAAGTCGTGAACGAAGGTGATCCTGGGATGGAAAGAGTATTGACCAAGGGTGGAAGAGGAGAGGAGTTCATGGAGTGGGAGAGCATGAAGCAAGTTACGAAGTGGACGAATCGGGTGTTTGAATTTGAATGGGGTGTCGGGAGGGAGAGGAAGAAGTATACTTGGTTAAGGACTAAGCAAAATTTTCCGGGCTCGATGAGAGAGGTCGAATTGAGAGTTGGAAATAGAGCGGAGGCTGAGGCTGGGGGTGAGTGTTTGGCGAGGTGGGTCAGAGAGGATCGTGGGAACCTTGTGAAGAACGGGAATTTGTATTTGAAAAGGAGGCAAGCGAATGAGGAGGAAGATAAGAGGTGGGAGAGTGTGGCTCTGATTACGTTCCTTATTGTTTTGGAGTCTGCTGTTAGGAGAGGATGATTGGGTGGATCAAGTTCGGGGAACTTGATTGTGTAGCATTTCATTATTGTCCTCGCTATTTTATTCTTTCCCCGTTATATCTCCCGCTGCGTACCACTCCTACCTGTGATTCAATCGAAAGTACCCTAGTGCAAGGAACCATTTCCGTCAACTTCCTTCCGCGTCCAGACCCGCCTCGGGAAGTATAAATTCTCCTCGCGAACCTTTTCCTACTTCACGACTTCTTCTTGAACTAACAACAAAACGAAACACCGAAGACAACATTGAGTAAAACTCCAACTTATAAATACAAAATGTGCCGCATTATCGAATTTAACTGCTCCTTGTGCGGACAGCCCACAGGTCAAGTGGGACGGTATTTTTGCGAACCACGGTGCTTGACAACTAGATATCTCGTTGGCGTTATACCCGGACCGTGCCATAATCCTGGCTGTCGCTGAGGTGCAACACAATTAAATGGTTGGGCGGGAGTGGTGGCGGAAATGGGTGGTTGACGAGTGTTCAGGAGGTCCGGGGCTTGAAGTATAATGGACCGGGGCGATACTAAACCTTCACAGAGGCCTAGAAGTGGAGACATTGTGTTAGAAGCGTCTCCTAAGAAATTAAATCGTTGTGTTCCTCCGAAATGAGCGTTCCAAGTATCCGTAGTGTACCCAAACTTACCTGACTGCAGCCTCCGTGATAATGTCCTGACGGTGGATTTAGAGTAGGGATTATTGTAGTGCTGTCAACCGGTAGCTGTCCAATGAAAAAGGGAAGGAGTGAATATTATCTCGACTTGTAAGCCCCCAGCTCTGCATAAAGGTCTCCAACAGTGTGTTTGAAATAATCATTATACTACGAGCCAAAAATGTTCTTCATTGTCAGCTAATGGTTACATTTACTTCGACTTGTACAGCTTAAGGCAAAAAATTAATTACCATTCATTTCAGTACGCAAAGCTAAGGAACATAACTCATCGAAGCACACACTGGTGCTGCGGCACTTGGCATGAAGTAATCACTCAATAGAGTTGGGAGTCGTCACATGAGGGTCGGTTCTAGGAGGGTGTAGATTAAGGTGCTTACAATGAGTCAAAAAGGGATGCAGCAACTGTGGTAGTCGGTCAATTTTCCCAACCCACTCGGAACGCTTCAATATTTCACCACCCCTGAATATTGAAGCCCTTCAAGGATCATCAAAATGAGAAAATATTACCCACTGTTTATCATTGTTTGCCTTGTGCTATTATCTAGCCAGTAAAAGCTTGGACGACTTAGAGTCCATATTCGCAAGGAGCGGGTCGGCACACATTACACCTGCACAGTATCTGATCCGCTGCCGTTTCGGAAGGCAGTGAACCGTGCACGTTTAAGAGAACTTTCATCCGCAAATCATACAGCCAGATCCTAAAGATCTGGTTCGGTATGGTTTTGCGGCATATCTGTCTTACGGAAGTGCCTTCCTGCCGAACAGCCGCGATTCGGATAATATTTTGAAAGTAACACCGGTGGAAGGAACCCAGCCTAGCCTGAGGTTTCACTCTCATTCTTGAAAGAACATATTGAATGAATAGATAGAGGCTAAAAGAGTTGTATTCTCCTAGATAGGCTATATGGCACTGATGTGGTATTCCTGTCGGGTGAGCAGCAGCTAGCCGAGGCACACCATTCTGCGGCCCGTAAACCTCTTGGTCGGGCCCACATCCGCCATCAAAAAGCATCCCCACAGCCCCGCAGTCTCCGCCAAGCTTTAACGACTTGCACCCCCCACGAGAAGTCTTCCTGCCCATAAAAAGATCAAAAAACAACTTCATGTCTTTTAATTTCTTCACAGAGAAGATATGCCAAGGCTGAAGAGTACTTTCTTCTCGCCCTTCTTAAGTATGGAATCGATCGACAATCAGGATGTAAGCATCCACCTCGAAAGCCGCCTCATGTTGCCGTGTCCCAATCCCCGCATCCTTTCAGCCACAGCCTCCAGAACGTCCACCCCCGCATTTCTGAGCTCTTCCGACGCATCTTGGCTTGCCTTGCAAGCCAACCAGCGATGTGAAGGCGTCGGGACCGCTTCTCGATCTGGAGGCAGTCGTGTCGCCAAGCATGACATGTGCGACGCCTTCAACCTCTCTTGGCCTTCCAAGACCACGTTCTGCGAATTCGATTGGCTGAGCTCCACGTTTCACGTCCGTCCACAGACGTATGCCGGCAAACGCCATCGACGAGAAGAAGTCTAGATGGCTGCCACACGGCAATTTATTTTCCCCCGCCCTCCGCAATCTTATCGTGGGGACCCCGGATGTCTGTTCTCTTCATATAAAGCTCTCTTTGCCCCGGTGGGGAGGGCTTGTCAGCTTGCATCCGATTAATCCTGGTGCTACAGAACCATCCAGCACTGCCAGACTTCACTTCGTCTTGGTCCAGGCGTGTTCCATATCAATATGGCTACCAACGG
>Ga0302325_10014872_pt1 | contig 16553 bp, 9 predicted proteins | sample Palsa_T0_2_FD_201948 | JGI IMG/M metagenome (GOLD analysis project Ga0302325, IMG submission 201948) | Peat permafrost microbial communities from Stordalen Mire near Abisko, Sweden - Palsa_T0_2 | ecosystem: Environmental > Terrestrial > Soil > Palsa > Peat permafrost | place: Sweden: Abisko... | reverse complement strand
TCCCGAAGGCCAGCGCATGGGCCTCTTCGTCTTGGATAAGGACGGCAATGAGATGGACGTAGTCCAGGTCTCCGTCGATCCCAATCATCTCGACGACGACATCGTCCACTACAGCCATCATCACGACAGCGATCACGACCTGTCCGACTAGACCAGCATCGCAGGCAGAGCCTGCCCTGAGAGGTTGTGACTTTTTCGATGCTCTCTGGAAAATGAGATAGATCGCCGCCAAATTTCTATGCCCATTGAACTTAGCCACAGACTCCTCTCCGGAAACGACTTAGCGGCTTGGAGACAGCGAAGCAGTAACCCCCACAGGGGGGTGGGGGTATTGGGGGGTTGGGGGTAGGGCAGCAGGGAACGGGTGGCAGGTGAGCACACACCTGTGTCCTCCGCAGAGACGAGCCTGACGGATTTTGGCGGATAGGTCAGAAACATGCTTGTCTTGATCGTGCGCTCTTGCGACTTAATTTTGCGCAAGGAAATGACTGACGCCGGTATTACGGCCGGAAGGCGGGCGTACTAAGTTGCTTCCTGTCGTCAGTCGCGAGGAGCGCCCGAACACGCGGTTTGGAATTCAAACCCGCTCAGTGCGGACGGTCCGAAGATCACAAGGTATTCGCCGTTATCGAGAGGCCTCTCCGGTTGGATCGTGTAAACAGCACTCGAGAGGACATGAAACCTGAGCGGAATCTCTTCGCGTGCGGTAAATCCCGGGTGAAAGCTAAAGGCAGACCACCCCGCGGTAATCTGAACCACCCTTGCATTGTGCTTCGTAGCTGCTCGCACCAGGTGGACCCTCTGGGCATCAGGCTCCGAAGCGTCCAACGCGGCTGCTGTATGGCTCACAAAAAAGAGCGGCATGCGACTGGCCGGAGATTGAATCGCTCTGCTGAATGGAAAAACGCTGACAATGCCGGACGACATCCACGGGATAAAGCTTCGCCAGCGGTGAGTCAGATTCTGGGAATGAGAATAGACGTGATTCAGTCCGACGAAGCTCGCAGCGTCGTCGTAAAAGGCCACGGTAATACCGCTTGGAGGTGGATTGATCTGGCCCCAGACCGCCGCTGAAACCTGATCCGATTGCATTTTGCAGCTTCTGTCCTGGGCAGGAAGCTGAGGAATAAGGCTCACGAGCCCAACGAATAACAGGATTCCTCTGCATCTACGAACAGTCGAAACACAATTTGTCAGTATCTTCAACACCCGCTGTACCCGACCCTTGCAACAGAGTGTAGCTCCGAAATTTCGGAGCACTGCAATTGCAGGAAACCCGAACAATTAGAATTTCCCATGGGGAGTTCACGGGATCGGCGGCAACAGCTATAGCGTCCCCAGGTTCGCAACACTCGCACTCGCCATCCGTTGGAGCACTACCAGCCCGCTTGGGACACGGCCCAGCCACTCATCACGACTGCATTCCACTTCGGCCCAATTACTTCGAGTCCTGAATGATCGCATGACGGTCGCGTGCGATCGCCTGGGTGAAGGTCATGCGGATTCCGTGCTTCGGCCTCAGGATCACCATTGGTTGCGCTTCGATTGTCTGGCCCGGAGATAGCTGGAAATCGTACCTTCTGAGCAGAATACTCAGGATCATGAGAATCTGCAGCATCGCGTAGTTGCTGCCAATGCAGCCACGCGGTCCAGCCCCGAAGGGAAGATAGGTGAAGGGGGTCTGCTGCTTCTCGTGGGTCTTGGAGAAGCGCGCTGGGTCGAAACGCTCCGGGCCGTCCCAGTAGCGCTGCGCGTGGTGCGCGCCATAGACGAACACAATGACCATCGACCCGCGGGGTATGGCGAGATCGCCAACGCGGTCGTCCGCGACCGCCATGCGGTCGATCATCCAAAACGGCGGGTAGAGGCGGAGCGCTTCCTGAATCACCTGTGTGGCGAACTCGAACCTTGGAACGTCGCTGTAACTGAGCGGCATATCGCCGAGCACAGCATCGAACTCCTGGCGCACCCTTTCGAGGCAATCCGGACGCGAGCTAAAGAGGTAGAGAAGCCACGATAGAGCATTCGAGGATGTTTCATGACCAGCGACAAGCAGTTGCATGCTCTCGCTCAGGACCAGTTCATCACTCATCCCCTCGCCGTCGCTGTAACGGGCATCCATCAATGTCTGCAGCAGATCGTTGCCTGGCGGCTGGTGGCGGCGTTGCCGGATGTATTCGAGCAAAATGTTGTCCGCACGGGCTCGCATGTCTTCGTGTTTGCGCAGTTCGCCAGAGACCGCAAACCAGGGATTTAGATAGGGCTGTAGAGTTTGCCGAACGATGAATTCCTGGACGGTGCAGATGGTGTGGCTGACAACGTCGATGTCTTCGTCCTTCAGCCGGGCGCCAAACAGCGATCGGGCGACCATGGCGAAGGTTATTTTCATCAGGTGAGGGTAGATATCGACGGGGCCGGTGCCGACTTGCCGGTCGAAATCTCGCAGCGATTCGAAGAGGGAGTCCTGCATGATCGCGGAAAGGGCATCGAGTTGCTTTCGATCGAAACCCTTCTGGATGAGACGGCGCTGCGTGCGCCAAGCTTCGCCGTGCGTGGTGAGAAGACCTTTGCCCAGAAAGTGTCCCATCCGCTTTACCTGGATTTCAGACTTCTGGTAGTTCTCTGCATTCGTCTTGAGCACGTGCTGAATGACGGCGGGATCGGTGGTGACGATGGCCTCTTTGAGACCACCTATATAGAACCGGAATGTGTCGCCGAAGAGTTCGCCGTACTTTGTCAACACCTGTACGGGATTGCGGGCCATGGCTAACGAATCCGCAAAGGAGCGGAATCGGGACACAACGGGTGTCGGTGAGGCCAAGGTCACACCTCGCTGCCAGAAGGCTTGCGTAGAAGGACGGGGAAATTCATGGAATCCGCCTGAAGCAGTTAGTTGGATGGCTATCGGTAGGACTGCCCATTCGAAATCAATCTTCGCTTCCCAGCTGCTTCAAAAGTATCAGATGGTGCCAGATCGCTCCCGTCATAGTGGGATGTTGCCGATACGGAACTCCGAACTCTTCGGCGGTCTTTTCGACGATCCGAGTCAGCGGCGCGTAGTGGGTGTGGCACACGTAAGGGCAGAGATGATGGGCGATGTGGTGGTTGAGCCCGCCCGTGAGCCAGCTTACGAGCGGATTGGTCGTCGCATAATCGGCCGTTGTCGCGAAGATGTGATAGACGCCGTTGTCAAACTCGTTGCGGTCCGACGGGAAATATGTGCTGTCGATCGTGTGTGTCGTCTGGAATACCAGCGATACGGTCAAACCGACGATCAAATGGACCAGCAGAAACGACCCAGCGACCAGCACAGGCGACATGCCGAGCAATACAACGGGCAGGATGAGCATGTAGGTGAGGTAGAACGCCTTCCCCGCAAAAAGGATCGCGTATTCTCGCAGCGCATGCCTGGTGTGCTTCAGATAATCGTGGGACGGGAAGAAGAAGCACTCAAAGTCCCTCAGGAACACATAGTCGAGAGAGAACAACGCATAAAAGAACAGTGCATAGATGTGTTGGAAGCGATGGAAGAACGCGCGGGGTTCATGTGGTGTAAACCGGAAGATACCGCGGCCAGTAAGTGCGTCGTCTTCGCCTTGTAAGTTGATGCAGGAGTGGTGTCCTCGATGATGGAGAATACGCCACATGTACGAGCTGATTCCGCAAACGTCGAAAACGTAATTCAGAAGTTTGTTGACGGACGGCACAGACGAGATTGCGTTGTGGTTGCTGTCGTGGGCAATGTTCAGCAACAGGAAGGTCTGGGCGAGGCCGCTGGCCAGGTAGAGGGCAACAAACATCCAGGAATTCGGCCTGAGCACATAGATCGCAATCCAACTACCCGCCAGCACTGCCAGGCCCGCGGCGATCTTGATCCACATCGTGCGGTCGGCTTTGGGAGAGATGTTCTGATCGGCGAAAAACCGGTCGAGGCGGCGGCGTAAGACCTTGGGGAAGGAAGGCGCGAGTCTTGGTTCGCCTGCAGGCTGCAGCGGCGAAGGCTCGGGCGGTACAAGATCGTCGATATCCGGCTTGAGAGTGATTACCGCTACGGTCCCGGACGCCATCGGTGCCTCCTCGGTCATTGTAAATCGACCTTGCGCATCCCGACCAGCAGCATCAGTTTCCAGGACACCACCGGGTCCGTCGGCACTTGCCGGCAGCGTCGAAAACTGATAGTAACGCGAAGAATTATAAGGAATCAAGGAGATTCGGGCTAGGCAGACGGGAGTGACCCTTGTCATTCCTGGAAGCGAGAAGATGTTGCATTGCTTCCTGGCTCTGCTAACATAGACCATTGATCGTATCCAATCGAGGATGCTTTGACGGGGGCGACAGATGCCCAGCTGATCCCTGCACGACTTCCTCGCCGCTTACTCGGCCGTGATGGGAGACTTACCCCGACCCGGACAGAGCGATGCGTGGGCGCGGAGTGGTTCATTGCCTTTGTTCTCAGAGTCGGCTTACACTTTAATTCCGCACCCCGAGACTCAGTCGCACTTTACTGCACCATGGCACGGGTAGCAGCAAGGCTTTTAGTAATCCGCATGTACTGAGCTTTCCCATTCCACTTCGAGGGGTATCTCTGATCGCTTATGGCGTCGATTTTGGATCAATTAGACCGGCTGGGGGATGAGCAGCCGCACAAATTTCTTTATTCGTACCTTGACCTGAACGGCAATTCAATCGAGAGCTATTCCTACGCGTCGTTCATTCAGCGAACGAAGGCGATTGCCGGGCACTTGCGGAAAGAGCGGCGTTTCGCGGCCGAGGACCGGCTTCTGCTCGCCTACCCGCCGGGCCTCGAAATGATCTGCGCGTTTTTTGGCTGCGTGCGCGCCGGATTGATCCCCGTGCCGGTCTATCCCCCCAGTTCCCGCGGCTTCCAAAGCGCTCTGTACAAAATGGTCCACATCGCGAAGGATTGCCAGGCGGCCGGGGTTTTAACGAGTAAGGATTACCACGCATCTCTGAAGACCAATCTTGCGAGAAGTGGGGTCGCAGCGTCCGGCGTCGACGTGGATTACATTTCGGGTCTTCCCTGGATTGTCACTGAAGACTTTGTGGATACGATTTCGGACGCACCTTTTACCGATGTGTCGAAGATTCTGTTTCTGCAGTACACGTCGGGCTCGACGATGGAGCCAAAGGGCGTGATGGTGACGCACGAAAACATCCTGCATACCTTTCCGCTCGTGATCGACCATGCCGATCCGGTCGTTGTATCGTGGCTTCCGCAGTACCACGACATGGGTCTGATCGGGTGCTACATTTATCCCGCGCTGCGAGGGGGTACGACGTACGGCTTCGCTTCGATGGACTTCATTCAACGGCCGGCCCTGTGGTTCGACACGATCACAACCTATCGGGCGACTGCGACAGCTGCCCCTAACTTTGCTTACGACTATTGCCTGCGTGCCGGAAGGCTTTCTCGGGAGAGCCTGGAAGACTGCGATTTGAGTTCGCTGCAAGTGTTGATGGTCGCAGCGGAACCCGTGAAGCCGGATACTTACACACGATTTCTCGAGAAATTTCAGCCCTACGGACTCAAGGCGGAGAGCTTCTACGCTGCCTTCGGGCTCGCCGAGAATACGCTGGCAGTTTCCCTAGGCGGCCGCAATATTGTTTCGGTCAACAAGCGCGCCCTCGCGCTGGGCAAGGCTCGCATGACGACGGAGGTCTCCGAGATCGACGCAGCCATGCAGATTGTCAGCTGCGGCATTCCGCTCCCAGGGCTCGACGTCAAGATCGTCGATCCTGAACAACACGTCGCGCTCGAGGACGGCCAGCTCGGCGAAATCTGGATCGCTGGAAACGGTAAGTGCCTCGGGTACTGGAAGAATCCGGAGCTGACGCTGAAGCAGTTTCATGCACGGCTTGTAGATGACAGCCCCTATGATGACGGCTATCTCCGGACCGGCGACATGGGATTCCTCCACAACGGTGAACTCTTCGTTTGCGGCCGCATCAAGGACATGATCATCCTCCGCGGGCAAAACTATTACCCGCAGGATGTCGAAAACGTTGTGGAGAGAGCGTCCGGCCTGATCCGCGCCAATTGCGTGACGGCGTTCCAGATTCACGAGGACAGCGAACCTGCACTGGCAATCGTAGCCGAAGTGAAGAACCCGAATGCGCTTCCGGATGCACGAAAGATTGCCTCTGCGGTCAGGAATTATCTCAACGTGGAAGTGGCGTTGATTTGCTTCATCGCGCCTCGTGCGATCCCCAGAACCAGTTCAGGCAAGATCATGCGCCATCGGACCAAGCAGATGTGGCTGGACGGCCAGTTTACCGTTCTCTCCGAGTTTTCCAGGGAGAAAGATACAGGCGCCTGTGCGTGCGGTTCGGGTATCCAGTCGTCCTTCGACGCATTGAAGGCCAGGTACAACCTGACTGGCCTGGAGTCGTACAACCTCGTCGAAGCTGGGCTGGATTCCCTGGATCTTGTCGTGTTCATGCATGAGCTCAAGGAGCTGCTCAAGGACAAGGGCGCTGAAATGCTGGCGAGGCAGGTCGATATCGGCGTCATTCAGCGCGTCAGCGTGGCCGACCTGTTTCGACTGGCCGAACAGCTAGAGCGTGCTCCCGAAGAAGCACTGGATATGCTGCGTCAATCGCTGGCGGCGTTCCGTGAAGAACAACGCGCGGCGGAAAAGCAGATGATGAGCGACGACCGAAAGCTTCTCTTCGCGCCTCCAGTTCCCGAGCGCGTGCCCGAGCTGGCGATCCTGAATCATGTGCTGCTCACCGGCGGCACCGGTTTCATTGGACCGTTCCTCATGAAAAGTCTGCTGGAGCAAACGCAGGCAAAGATCCATGTTCTGGTCAGGGCTTCCGACGCGGATCAGGGCAGGCAACGACTAAGGGCAGCGATGGAATCGATGGGGCCTTGCGACGCCAGGCTCATTCGCATCTTCGACGCTCGCGTGATTCCCGTTTGCGGCGATCTCGGCCAGCCAAAATTGGGCCTGACGCAGGACGCATGGGATTTCCTGGCCGCGGAAATGGATGCGGTGTTCCACAACGGCGCAACAGTGAACTACCTGTTCAACTACGACCGGATGCGCGACGCGAACGTGCTGGGAACGAATGAGGTCTTGCGGCTCGCGTTCGAAGGCCGACCCAAGGAATTCAACTACGTCTCGACTACCTTCGTGTTTGGCTGGGCCGTGAAGAGCGTCCTGTATGAGACAGACATGAACGAGGACATGGAGCTGCTCGATTTCGGATACAGCCAATCGAAATGGGTAGCGGAGCAGGTGGTCGCGGACGCGCGCAGCAAGGGACTTTCCGTGCGTATCTTCCGGCCGGCTCTCGTGAGTCCTTCCGTTACAGGCGGAGGCAATAACTTCGATATCGCCGTTCGCCTCGTTGCGTTCATGGTGAATCATGGCATTGGAGTCGACGCTTTGAACCAGGTGAGTTTTGTTCCCGCAGACATTGTGGCGAATAACATTGTTGCGATCTCCACGACTCCGGGCACTGAGAACCAGACCTACCACGTGGTGCGAGACGACTATGCGAACATGCTGGATATCACCGGTCTCATTACCAAGTCGACCGGGCGGCAATTCGAAATATTCAGCGTTAAAGAATTCGTTCCCGAGCTGATCCGCAGGTGCCGGAAGGAAGATCTTCTCTTTCCGCTGCTGGATTTTCTGGTGGGCTCCGTCGACAACATCACGGCGATGGAGTTCAAGCGCTATGACAATTCCACTTATCAAAAGGCCCGGGATGCCTCTGAGTGGGGCAAGCCAGATCCGTCGCTCGAAGATACGGTCAACGGCATTCTGAAATTCATGCACCGCAAGGGGATCATTTCGGTTGCGGCTCGTGAGCACGAGCCAGCGCCGCCGTCCGCCGTCCATCTCGACTTGACGGATGCGGTGCAGGCTGGACTTGACTGATTCCGTGCTGGCGGACGTGAGTCCGCTACTGCTTTTTGAATACCAGCTTCTCGGTTATACGTTGCCCTGACTCGAATGTCCCCGTGGTGGTGAGCGTCATCTGCTGCCCGTCAGCGGAAACCACCCAGGTGTCTTTTTGCGTAACTTGATCATCTCGCCGGTAAATCGAGTTCACGGTGTACGGATCGACAAGTTGAAGCGTCACCGTATCGTTGCGGGAGTTCCTGAGGTCGTATTGCTTTCCGTCAAAGCGGCCAGCGTAGCTGAAGTCGCCCGAAAAGCGCACCCCATCTTTTCCATCCGCCTCGATCTTGAGCAATAGTCCCTGCCGCATCCGAGTCTTGCTGAGGTCCTGCGTCCATTCGCCAGCCAGTGGGTCAAGGGCGGACTTCTTGCCCCCGCTTCGCGTCCACACCGTGATCTGGTCGGCATGGCCTACGCTCGTGGTCGTCACCGTTAGCTCGCTTCCATTGCTCGAAACTTTTTCGTGAACCGTCGCCACCACAGCGCCGTTCTTCTTCTCCTTGACATCGGCGTCTCTCTTATCGATCTTGTGCAACTCGACCTGGTCGAACGCCGGATTGCCTGGTACGGCCGTTTCGTGTCCGTCCCTGTTCGCTGTAAAGTCCAGATGAGTCTCTCCGGACATGACGATATGCACAGAATCACGGATTACGGTGACGGAGAGTGTATCGGGAGGATCGAGGCTGGACTGTGCAACGACCAGCGTCCAGGAGCCTACCCGGGGGTCCGCGGCTCCAACTTGAATCGCGGCGAACAATCCGAACAACGCGAGTATACGAATGGGTCCTCCTCGACCGACGAGGTCAATCGATCCTGCCAACGGCATCGGCTGGATCGCTGAAGCACTCAGAAAGTGCACCTAACCACTATACGAACTGGCTGTGCGTCGGTTCGCCTTTTTTGGCTTTTGCATCCCACACAAGAGGGTCGTCCCTTCACGGTCGCCCATCTCGTCTGACATGATTATTCTCATGCATATGCGCCGTCTTTGGGTGGCCGGAGTAGTCTTCGCCGCCGTCATTGCGCTTCTACCCTTCTCTTTTCACGCTGAGCGCCATTTGGAGACGGCAACCCACATCGAAGGTGGCGAACCGGAAGCGGTCCGGCGGGAGCTGAGCAATCATTTTCGTTCGCCGTTCGTGGAACGCGCGGTGCTGGTGATTGAGGGACTGCCGCCCGCGGATTCGGACGAGGGCGGGCAGGCGTTAAGCGCCATTGTGTCGGGGCTAAAAGAGGAGCCCGGTGTGTCCGGCGCGGTATCTTATCTTGAATTGCGCGATCCTATTTTTCTGGGCAAGGACGGTGGAACGTTTGTTCTGATCGGGCTCGAACCGACCCAGGGGCCGGTGGAGTCGCTGGTCCCAAAGCTCCACGAGAGGGCAAAGGCGCTCGAAGATCGATTGCGGAGCCGTTATCCGGCGGTGAAGCTTGAACTGACGGGCGAGCTTCCACTGAATTTCGACATTCGGAAAGCGAGCGCCGACGAAGTGGACCACAGCGAAGTCCTGGCGATTCCCGCGACTCTGGCGCTTTTGCTGTTAGCTTTTGGAAGCTTGATGGCGGCCATGATTCCTCTCGCCATTGGACAGCTCGCCATCGCATCCACTCTGGCGATTGCGGGACTGCTGGCATCGCGCCTTCACTTGTCCATTCTGGTTCAGAATCTGGCCACCATGCTGGGGTTGGGCCTGGGCATCGACTACGCGCTGCTCATGGTGAGCCGCTTCCGCGAAACGATTGCCGCCGGGCACACCGGACCCGCAGCCTCGGTCATCGCGGCGCGTCAGGCAGGCCGCACCCTGTTGATTTCAGCCTCGACGGTAGCCATCGGATTTCTAGCCCTCCTGACCGTGCCCATCAGTGAAATACGTTCCATCGGTGTCGCCGGATTCCTGGTGACGGGCATGTGCGTGCTGCTGACAAGCACCCTCGTTCCGGCGGTGCTGGGGTTGCTCGGTCCGCGAATCGATGCTGGCCGGCTGCCGTTTACTCCCGGGCTGGATGCGCTTCGGACCGCGCGTCGGGGCGACCGCTGGAGACTATGGGGAAAGGTGATCGTTGCCCATCCGTGGCTGTCCATCTTTCTGGCAGGCATCCCCATGCTGCTGCTGGCCTGGCAGGCTACGCGCCTCGATACAAGTGTTCCACGAGGGGATTGGCTTCCCCAGGCGGCGGAATCGGTGCATGCGCTGCACACGCTGGAACACATGGATCGGGCCGGCGTGGTGCAATCCTTACGCGTGATCGTCGAACTGCCAACGGATTCGATTGCGCAAACCGACGCGGGTTGGAATGCGATCGATCGCATCTCCAAGAGGCTCGCAAGCGACCCTCGTTGCGCCCGCGTCATCTCGATCACGACGGTTGTGGAGGGCAACCGGTCTTTCTTGAGCGGCCTCTCGAGAGAGACGCGTCGAACGTTCCTAAGCAGCGACGGACGAGCGGCGCTGCTTGAGGTATTACCCAAGACTTCGGTTTCTCTGCGCGATCAAGTCGGCTGGGCACGGGATCTCCGGAAAACCGGCGCTGCGGCTCTTACTGGTGTGCCAGGCGCCACACTGCTGGTAGGGGGAATCCCGGCTCTCAACGCCGATTATCAAACGATTGTCAGCGACCACCTTGTGCCGGTCACAGCAATGGTAGTGGTGGGGACGCTCCTGGCGCTTCTTGGCGGGTTCCGTTCGCTCTTCGCCGCCGTCAAGGCGATCGCACTCAACCTGCTTTCGGTTTCGGCTTCCTTCGGAGCGTTGGTTCTGGTGTTCCAGGACGGACACGGTAGCGGCCTGCTGGGAGTTCCCGGGGGCACGGGCAGCGTGTTTCCCCTTGTCCCGATCGTCGCCTTCGCCATTGTGTTCGGACTGAGCATGGATTACGAAGTGTTTCTGGTCGCACGGGTTCTCGAAGCGAGGAGGAGCGGCCTGAGTGAATTGGACGCAATCCCGGAGGGACTGGCCAGAACCGCAGGCCTGATTACGAGTGCCGCCGCGATCATGATCGTGGTATTCGCCGCATTCACCTTCGGAGATTTCCTAGTGGTCAAGATGATCGGATTCACGCTGGCGGTGGCCGTGTTGATTGACGCGACGCTGGTTCGAATTGTGATCGGTCCCGCACTCCTTCGGATTGCAGGCGATTGGAACTGGTGGCCTGGGGGACTCGCCACGGTACGCAGCGCCTCCGTGACGGCGAACCACGAATAATGCATGCGCCCCCCCGTGAATTGTGTCCACAATTGCCGACACTCATGGAGTTCTGCCACGCAGCATAAGCGAGACGCTCCGGTCCCTCAGAACTAAGCCCATATGGGGTTGCAGATTGCCAATTTGCTCGAAGGCAAGTCGGCGTCTCCGGTTCAGAGATAAGCTGCGCAGGATCGACGCCAAATCTTCCGCGTATACAATCGAAGCTCGGTGCGGAAGCAGCGGCACGCCAGCCCATAAATGATGAGCGATATCCGAGCGCAATCGTGCAGTCCCCTTGGAGTGCGTACGATGCGCAAGGCCGCGTGGCGGCTCGTTCCGTTTCTCATGCTGCTCTACTTCGTCGCCTTCCTCGATCGCATCAATATAGGATTCGCCGCGCTCACCATGAATCGCGACTTAGGGCTGACCGCGCGGATGTTCGGCATCGGTTCAGGCATTTTCTTCTTCGGCTATTTCGTCTTCGAAGTGCCCTCGACGTTGATCCTGCATCGCGTGGGCGCGCGCTTCTGGATCGGTCGGGTCATGATCACCTGGGGCCTGGTGTCGATGGCGATGGCGTTCATTCAGGGTCCGATGAGTTTTTATGTATTGCGCTTTCTGCTCGGCGTCGCCGAAGCGGGGTTCTTTCCCGGAGCCATTCTTTATCTCAGCTATTGGTTTCCTTTGAATCGCCGTTCGGCGATGACCGCGCTATTCATGGCGGCGGCGCCGGCCGCGGGTTTTGTTGGATCGCCCATCTCCGGCGCGCTGATGCAGCTCGACGGCCTGCTGCACCTGCGCGGATGGCAGTGGCTCTTTGTCACCGAGGCAATTCCCGCGCTGGTGCTCGGCTGCATCACGCTGCGCTTCCTCACCGATCGCCCCGCCGATGCGACTTGGCTGACGGCCGACGAGCGGGCTTGGCTCTCCGATGCGATGCTGCGCGAGCAGGCAGCTGTCAAAGATCCGCGCGGCCACAGCGCTTGGCGCGCGCTGGCGGATTGGAAGGTTCTGGTTCTTTCGCTCGCGTATTTCGGCACTTCGGCCGGTCTCTACACGGTCGGATTCTGGGCCCCCCTCATCGTCAAGGAGCCGGGACTGTCGCCGTTCCAGGTCGGTCTGCTAGTCGCGATTCCCAATCTCATCGCCGTCATCGGCATGGTGCTCTGGTCGCGCAATTCCGACCGCACCGGAGAACGCTACGGCCACGCCGCCGTTGCCTGCATCATCGGCGCGGTGGGAATGGCGATCACAGCGCGTGCAGGCTCTTCAGTTTCCGTAGCGGTCACAGGGCTCTCGCTGGCAGCATTGGGAGTGAGCGCCGCCAAGCCCCCGCTGTGGAGTTTGCCCACGATGTTTTTCGCAGGTGCGGGTGCCGCCGCGTCGATCGGGCTGATCAACGCCCTCGGTACACTGGGCGGATTCGTGGGGCCTTACATGATCGGCGCAAGCGAGGCTGGCGGGCACTTTGCCGGCGGCCTCTACCTGGTGGGTTGTACGCTGATCGTGTCAGCTGTAACCATTGTCGCCATGCGCGCCGTCCTCAGGACGACTCCAGATGAGCGAATCAATTCCTGAAGAGAGTTTTATGTCCAGTGCCATAGAAAAACGCCGCAGTGAAAATGATCGGAAGTACAGGATTGCCGTGATCCCGGGCGACGGCATCGGCCAGGAAGTCGTTCCCGAAGGCCTGCGCGTACTTGAAGCCGCCGCGCGACAATACGGCTTCCCGCTCCAGCTTGACGATTTCGATTTTGCCTCCTGCGACTACTACCTGAAGCACAACAAGATGCTTCCCGACAATTGGAAGGATTTGATCGGGGGCCACGACGCGATCTTCTTCGGCGCGGTCGGCTGGCCGGAAAAAGTGCCCGATCACATCTCGCTTTGGGGATCCTTGATCCAGTTCCGCCGCGAATTCGATCAGTATGTCAATCTGCGTCCGGTGCGGCTCATGGCCGGCATGCCCTGCCCGCTCGCCGGACGAAAACCCGGCGACATCGATTTTTATGTAGTGCGCGAGAACACCGAAGGCGAATACTCCTCCATCGGCGGCAGGATCTTTACCGGAACCGACCGCGAGGTTGTCATCCAGGAAACGGTCATGACCCGGGCCGGAGTCGACCGCATTCTCAACTTCGCCTTTGAGCTTGCGAATCGGCGCGTAAAGAAACATCTCACCTCCGCCACCAAATCCAACGGCATCTCGATCACCATGCCTTTCTGGGATGAGCGGGTGCGCGAGACAAGCAAGAATTTCCCGCACGTGCGGTGGGACCAATACCACATTGATATCCTCACCGCGCATTTCGTGCTCCATCCAGACCGCTTCGATGTGGTGGTTGCCTCCAACCTGTTTGGCGACATTCTTTCGGACTTGGGGCCTGCGTGCGCCGGAACCATCGGCATTGCTCCCTCAGGCAACATCAATCCCGAGCGCCGCTATCCTTCGCTCTTCGAGCCTGTTCATGGCTCGGCTCCCGATATCGCTGGCAAAGGCATCGCCAACCCGATCGCTCAGATCTGGTCCGCGGCTATGATGCTCGATCTTCTCGGCGAAGCCGAGGCTGCCGCGGGCATCGTGAAGGCCATCGAGGCCACACTGGTCGACAAAGCACTCTGCACTCCCGACCTCGGCGGCACCGCAACTACCACGACCGCGGGAAAAGCCATCGCCAACGCCCTCGCATCGCTTCCAACCGTTGCGTAACTCTCTCGTCACTCCACCCTTGGCGCGCTTTTGTCTTTCCGCCACATCGCTTGGCAGGCGCCCATGATTTTGAGCGGCGTGCTGGGACTCCTCATGGCGTTCATCGCGTATGGGCGGATGGTTCTGCAGCCGATCTTTGGCGATTCTTTGTCGCACAAAGGGTAGGTTTCGGGACAAACCGCGAAGCCACTGGAAGATTCACAGGCTTGTGACTCTCCAGCTAAGCAACCGATCGAAGCGCATCCACAGCCAATTCCTGTCCAAAACAGGCCTCAAAACAAGTCCAGACAAAGCCGATATTCTTCGCAAATCCCCGCCAAGACCTGTGACAGATGCCGCAATTGTTCCACGTGGAACAATTTCAGCGACCCGATGAAGAACAATCCACCACCCGAAGCCGGTACCGGGCGACAAATCCTTCGCAAATTCCGATCAACATCGGTGGCAAATGTCACAATTGTTCCACGTGGAACAATTTGGAAGCGCGGAACAGTCCAGCTACAGAGGCCGCCTCGCCCCGTCGCCCACCGGCTACCTGCACATAGGCCACGCGCGCACCTTCTTCGCCGCCTCCGAGCGAGCCCGCGCAGCGCACGGCGCCCTGGTGATGCGCATGGAAGACCTCGATCCCGACCGCAGCCGCGCCCTCTACGCAGAAGCCGCAATCGAAGATCTGCATTGGCTTGGAATCAGCTGGCACGAAGGCCCCGACATCGGCGGACCGTTCGCGCCCTACACGCAGAGCCAGCGCCACAAGGTCTATCTCGCGGCGTGGCAGAAGCTCCTCGAAGGCGGATTCATCTATCCCTGCCGCTGCTCCCGCAAAGACCTCGCCGCCGCGCTCAGTGCTCCGCACGAAAGCGCCAATCCAGACCCACTCGACGACGAGCCAATCTACCCAGGCACTTGCCGTGCATTGCATGCAGCAGACTTTCGGAGCAGTCCATCACCCGATCAAAAAATCCCAGCTGCGAACTGGCGCTTCCGCGCACCCGATGGTGAAGCCATCGCCTTCGACGACCTGAATCTAGGGCCACAGCGCTTCATCGCCGGCACGGACTTCGGCGACTTCATCGTCATGCGCCGTGACGGTGTCGCGAGTTATCAACTCGCCTGCGCTGTCGACGACGCAGCCATGCGCATCACCGAAGTCGTCCGCGGTGCGGATTTACTCAAGTCCACCGCGCGCCAGGTCCTGCTCAACCGGGCACTCGGCTTCACAAATCCCTCGTGGTTCCACTGCGGTTTGGTCACCGATCGCGAAGGCCGCCGCCTCGCCAAGCGCCACGACGCGCTCAGCATCCGCACACTGCGCGAACGCGGATCGACGCCTGCCGAGATTCTCAGTGCCGAGGCCATTCCTGAGCGCTGACTGGGAGACGTGGCAGCGATCACCACAGGAAAAACGCCGGAAATTCTACGATAAGTGAACTGACTTTGCGCGTGTGGATGCGGCAGCGGAGAAATCGGCTCGGAAGATGAGCCGTCGGTCCGCAGGCCGCTGAACCGACCTGCGGGCCGTGTTAGCGCAAAGGAGGTGAGGGCATTCGATGAGAAATCGTCCTGGACTCGATTGGCCATCTCGATCGCCATTGACTGGCGGTTCGTGCTGGCACTCGTGATCCTAGCCTTGGCGCTACTGTTACGGTAGCCAACCTCCCGGAAGGGCCACACCCTTCCGGGAGTTACAGCAAGTCACTGCTGTCCGGTTTAACTTAGTCGTGTCGTCGTCAAGCGCATTTCCATGTATGGTTTATAGCGATTTCAGGGTGTCCACGATTTGAATTGCGTGTGGCTCATTTGCGATGCTTTCGGGATTCGACAACCGGGAGTGCCGCATGAACGTGGGCAAGACGCTGTTTGCGCAGGTGATGGAGTTTGTGCCGTGGAAAACCTTTGGACGCATCATCGCGCGGCACAAGGGGGATGCGTGTGTGCGGACGCTTGGTTGCGCGGACCTGTTTCGCATCATGGCCTTTTCTCAACTCACCTGGCGCGAGTCGCTGCGCGACATCGAGGTTTGCTTGGAAGCCAACCAGTCCAAGTTGTTTCACATGGGCATCGCCGCTCCGCCGCCACGTTCCACACTTTCCGATGCGTTGAACCTGCGCGACTGGCGCATCTACCAAGCGCTGGCTCTGCGGCTGATCTCCCACGCAAGGGCGCTCTACGCCGAAGATCGTTCGGTCCTGGGGATCGATGCAAGCGTTTATGCTCTGGACTCCACCACCATCGACTTATGTTTGAGCTTGTTCGACTGGGCGCTGTTTCGTTCCACCAAGGCAGCCATCAAGCTACATACCCTGCTGGACCTGCGCGGCGCGATTCCAGCGTTCATTCACATCAGCGATGGCAAGCTGCACGATGTCAACATGCTGGACATTCTTCTTGTCGAGGCGGGCAGTTTCTACATCATGGACCGGGGATACCTGGACTTCGTGCGGCTGTACGCTATGCATCAGGCTGGAGCTTTCTTTGTCACACGCGCCAAGGAGAACATGGATGCGCGGCGCGTGTATTCGCATCCCGCGGACCGCGCCAGTGGAATCATCTGCGATCAGCGCGTCATGCTCAACGGCTTCTACTCGGCAGAGAACTACCCGGATCATCTGCGCCGCATTCGCTTCCACGACCCCGAGACGGGCAAGACACTGCTCTTTCTGACCAACAACACCACGCTGCCTGCCCTGACCATCGCCGCGCTTTACAAAAGCCGCTGGCAGATCG
>Ga0302325_10014871_pt1 | contig 16553 bp, 17 predicted proteins | sample Palsa_T0_2_FD_201948 | JGI IMG/M metagenome (GOLD analysis project Ga0302325, IMG submission 201948) | Peat permafrost microbial communities from Stordalen Mire near Abisko, Sweden - Palsa_T0_2 | ecosystem: Environmental > Terrestrial > Soil > Palsa > Peat permafrost | place: Sweden: Abisko... | reverse complement strand
GGCTGCCCCGGCCGGGGCAGACCGCGCCGAGTGGGCCGCCGCCCTCGAGCGGGCCGTCCGCCAGTTGTTCCCCGTGTCGTGACCGGCGGCGGCCTCCCGCTCCCCCCGGAAATCTCTCTACTCCACGTCGGCACGAGCCGCCGAGGACATAATGAACTAGCCAAGATCACGCCGCCGGTGCGGAGTTACAGCCATGAACGACCTCACGCCGAGTTACGAGCCCGACGTCGGCCAGGTGATTCTCGAGGGCCGCCCGGCCGGGCCGGCCGGCGAGGCCGGGCTCGTGCCGGTGACAGGCGTGGACCTGGCCTTCGACCGAGGGGACGGGCATCTGATCCGGGTGGTGGCGGATGCCCCCGACCAGACCACGGCGGCGCTGCTGACCCGCCTGTTCGGCCCGCAGGCCGCTTGCGTCCTCGACGAACTGGTCACCAGTGCGGCAGAGCCGGGCGCCCGGGTGCCCGCGCTGTCGCCCGAGCCGGTTCTGTGCGCGGCGCTGTCCAGCCTGGCCCGCCTCGACGCGGCCCGGGACACCAGTCCGGCACCGCGGCGCTCGCCCTGGTGGGCGGCCGAGGCCGCGGTGCTCGCCGAACAGGCTGGCCTGCACGACCGGGCCCGTGCCGAAACCGGCCGCCTGCGGAGCGGCATCGTGCCGCACCGGCCGTGTACCCCTGAGCTGGACGTCGCCGCTGAGGTGGAGGAACTGGAGAAGGACTCGGTGCGACGGCCCGGGCTGAACTGGATGCTCGATCTGGCCCTGGTCCCGGCCGGGCTCTTCCGGCCGGGGTTGTCCCCGCACACCGACCTGCTCGTCCGGCATGAAGGCGGCGCCGGCTTCGTGGCGGTGGAGGCCGTGCTGGCGCCCGGCGCGGATGTCGCGGACGCCGGCCGGTGCCAGGCCCGGCTGGTCGACCCGGCGGTGCGGCGGGTCCTGGCTCAGGCGGACTGCCAGCTGACGGAATCCCGGATCCGGGCGGAGCTACGGCTCCCGTTCCCGCGGGACGAGCTCGACGGAGCCTGGATCGAGGTGGTCGAGGGGCCGCATCGTCCGGTTCGCAGCGCCAAGGCACACCTGATCCGGCGGGCGCTGCGCTGGGCGGACGCGGCGCTGCGGGCCGAACGCGCCCCGGCGGGCCTCGCGCCGCAGTCGACCGCCGAGGACTGGACGGCGCTTTCCGTCATCGCCTGGCAGCGGTGCCGTCACGACTGGGCCGCGGCCGGCGACTCCGCCCGGGCCACGGCCCCACCGGTCCCGGGTGCCCAGGCTCCCGGCCCGGCCTACCTGGCCGAGGTCCTGGGCTACTGAACGACGCCGCCGGGCCAGCGAGGCCGCTGGCCCGGCGGTTGAGACCTAGGCGTCAGGACGCCTCGATGACGACGGTCACGCGGCGGTTCAGACCCGAGCCGCCCGAGACGACCGGGTCGCCGGCCCCGTGCCCCACGATGATCAGCGAGGCGGCCGGGACACCGCGGGACTCGAAGAAGGCGGCCACGGCCGAGGCCCGCTCGTACGACAGCGTGTAGTTCATCTCGGCGGTACCCGGCGCCGACGCGAAGCCGTTGATGACCGCGGTCACCCCCGCTCCGTGCAGGCGGGGCAGGAGCGCGGTGAGCTGGGCGACGGCCCTGGGGCTCAGGACGGCGCTGGCGTTGGCGAACAGCACCGGCGCCGAGACGGAGTCGCGTCTCCCGCCCTGGCTCAGGCCGGCCGTGACCAGCGCGGCGAGCTGCGCGCCTGTCACCTCCGGCCCGACCACGGCGGCCTGGGCGGCGCCGGCCGCCAGCAGGTCCGCCTGGGCGGCGCTGGCCACGGCCGCGGTCGGCAGGAACGGGGTGACGACGAGGACCGTGTCGCCGGTCAGTTCGCCCGCTGGCGGCCGGCCGGCCAGGTTCGGCGTGTACAGCACGAGCACGCGACGGCTGCCGAAGACGTTGCCGTCCTCCTCCTCGAGGCCGGCCAGGGCGCTGGCCGCGTCCGCGCTCTCCGCGACCAGGCTGTCCGCCGGACCTGGCGGGTCGGCCAGCCGATCGGTCCTGGCCGAAAGCCCCAGACCGCGCAGCCACGCGGTCATCGTGTCCCGGCCCTGGTTCGCCTCGGCCCGCCGCTGTGCGGCGAGCACGCCACGCCAGTGCTTGAGGCGGCTGGCGTACTGCGCGGCCAGGTAGCTGGTCGCGCCCTTCCCGGGCGCGCCCGGCCGCCCCGCGACTACGACCGTGGGCGGAGCGGGAGCCGTCGAGCTGAGAACGGCCCGCGGCTGCGCACCCGCCTGCAGGACGGTGAGGTCCTCCCGCGGCCGCGCAGTCGCGGTCACCAAGCCGGAGAGTGAGGGGCCGAAGGCCGGCCCGTTCAGCACCGCCAGCAGCGCCGAAGGCGCCACGTCCTGGGTGATCGTGACCGGCGGGCCGGCCGAGGGGGCCGCGGCCGGCCCGCCGACGTCCAGCGACCCGCAGCCGGCCAGGGCTACGGCCACGCTCACAACCCCGCCCCACTGGATGATCTTCCTCACGTCGATCCTCCTACGCCAGGTCCCGCGGCCAGGCCGCGCGACGTCTGTTCTCACCAGTGATGAGGACAGGCCAGCGCGGGGCTGACACCCTCGGCCGGTGTCAGGTGACCGGGTCCGGCGCCTCTATGCAGGTAACCCAGGGCAGAAGGAGGAACGACAGTGCTGCCAGGTAACCCGCGAACCCCATCGCAGATCCTGGGCGAGTTGCTGACCGGTCACCCAGAGGCCGCCAGCCTGCTCGCCGAGGCTAGCCACCGCCGGGCGCTGGCGCGCAGCTCCGCGGCGAACGCCGGCCAGGCGTTCGCCGCGGCCCAGGCCGCCCGGCTCGGCTACACCGAACTCCGGCACCGGCTCGATCCGCGCCTGCGCCGCACCGTCGGCTTCGGCGCGGGACTGGTCGTGCTGTTGCTGCTGAGCGCCGGGATGACGCTGCTTGACGGCATCGAGCTGGGCGGGATGTGGTCACTGCCAGCGGACCTCGCCGCCACCGCGATGTGGCTGACCGGAGCCTGGCTGGCCGCGGTGGCCAGCCGGGAACGGCGCTGGCCCCTAGTCATCGCCGGGGTCGCCGCAGCCGCGCTGCTCAGCTTGCTGCTCATGTCCTTGCACGGCCTGGGATCCGGTCCGGGCAGGCCAGCGTCCCGCGAGAGCTTGCTGCTCGGAGTCCTCGCCGGCGTGGCGTTGTTCGTCCTCGTAATCGGCGCGGCCGTACTCATGGCTCACGTGGAATCCGGCTCCTTGTTCCGGGCCCGGCGGCGCTGGCACCGGGCCCGGGCCGCTCACGAGGTGGCGGTCCGGCTGGAGCAGGATGACGAGCAGGCCATGGCGGTCGCGGCGCAGGCCTGGCTCAGCTTGGTCCGCGCCCAGGTGAGCACGAGCGTCGACGACGAGCACCTCGCCCGTCAGACCGTGGCCCTGGCTACGGCGCTGCTGGAGAGCGGCCGACCGCAACTCCCCGGTCCGGAGCCGTAGCGGCGGTGGCCGGCTCGGTCTCGGCCGTCGGTTCGTCGCGCGGGCGGCGTGGCAGCGCGCAGACGAGCACCAGGAGCACGGCCGCGACACCGAGCTGGATCATCAGGCACTCGCGGATGGCTGCGGTGAAGCCGGACCGGCCCAGCGTGCTGAAAAAGACAGTGCCGATCGCGGCCACGCCGATCGCGCTGGCCAGCTGCTGGGCCGCGTTCAGGACGCCGGAGGCCGAGCCCACTTCGTGGTCGGAGACCGAGGCCAGGATGAAGTCGAACAGCGGCGAGATGAGCATGCCGATGCCGGCGCCGAGCAGGAGCTGGGCGCCGATGAGCTCAGCCGAGCTGGTCGCCAGCCCATGCGCACCGATGATGCTGCGCAGCCACCAGGTCCCGGCGGCGATGAGCACCGCGGCGACCTGGAGTGCGCCGCGGCCGAGGCGAGGCACGACAGCCGTGGCGGCGGCGACCGCGCCGGCCACCGAGCCTGCGGCGAACGGCGCGAGCGTCAGGCCGGCGTGGACGGCCGAGAAATGCTCGCCGAACTGCAGGTACAGGGTGAGCGCAAGCAGGGTTCCGGCCATCCCGGCGAAGAAGACGATCACGCAGGCGAGCCCGGCACTATAGCCGCGGTGCCGGAAGACGCTGGTCTCGATGAGGGTGCCGCGACCCCGCAGGCCTCGGCTACGGCTCCAGGCGGCCAGCAGCCCGGCTGTCAGCAAGCTCGCCGCCATCATCAGGTAAGTCCAGGCGGGCCAGCCTGCCTCACGGCCCTGGATCAGCGGATAGATGAGCAGGCCCATCGCGGCCGCTGCGAGCACGGTGCCCAGGCTGTCCGGGCGCGGTGCCCGCGCCGCGCGGGACTCCGGCATGATCCGGGCGGCGCCGATCGCCGCGGCCACGGCCACCGGCAGGTTGACCAAGAAGATGAGCCGCCATCCCGTGCCGAAGGCGTCGAGGCTGACCAGGGCGCCTCCGATGATCGGCCCGAGCACCGCGGAGAGCCCGATGACCGGGCCGAAGAAGGCAAAGGCACGGCCTAGTTCGGCGGGGGCGAAGACGTCCCGGATGATGCCGAGACCCTGCGGGATGAGCAGCGCGGCGGCGGCGCCCTGCGCGAGGCGGCAGCTGATCAGCATGGCCGGGCCGACCGACAGGGCGGCGGCCAGCGAAGCGGCGGCGAAGCCCGCGGATCCGGCCACGAACAGGCGCTTGCGCCCGTACCGGTCACCGAGCCTGGCTCCGGTGATCAGGCCGACGGCAAAGGCCAGGGCGTAACCGCTGATGATCCACTGCAACGCGGCCGTGCTGGCTTGCAGGTCGTTCCTGATCGTGGGCGCCGCGACGTTCACGATCGAGCCGTCCAGCAGGTCCATGCACTCCGCGGCCAGCACCAGGGCCAGCACGGCCCATCGGTGCCGATAGCCGCTGTCGACCTCAGCCATTATCCGTACCTCTTTCCGATCATCGTTCCGAACAGTGTTCGTTGAGGGATTACGAACACTGTTCTACACTGCTGGCATGCCTGCGTCAAGCAAGCGGGAACAGCCGGCCGGCCAGCCCCGGCCCAGCCCGGTCACCACGGGTGGCCGGGCCGCGCTCCCGGCCGCCCCGCCGCGGGTGGCCAGGCGCAGCTCCGCGGCCGGACGGAAGCCCACGCTGTCCGTCCCGGTGATCGTGGCCGCGGCGATCGAAGTCCTGGACGAGGCGGGCTTCGCCGGGCTGTCCATGCGCCGGGTAGCCGACCGGCTCGGTACCGGCGCGGCCTCGCTCTACGCCCACGTCTCCGGCCGCGAGGAACTGCTGGAACTGGTCTTCGACGCCCTGGTCGGCCAGGTCAAGCTGGAAGATCCCGATCCGGCCAGGTGGCGCGAGCAACTGCACCGGCTGATGCGGGACCTGCGCGACATCCTGGCCTCGCACACCGATGCCGCCCTGGCCGGGCTCGGGCGGGTGCCCACGGCACCGCAAACCCTGGCCGCCGCCGAGGTGCTGACGGGAGTGCTGCGGGCCGGCGGACTGTCCGACCGGGTCATCGCCCTCGGCTTCGACCAGCTCGTCCTGTACGTATCGGCGTTCGCACATGAGGCAGGCCTTTACCGCAAGGCCGACCCAGCCGAAGTCGAACGCTACTTCGCCGGGGTTCATGCCTTCTACGCCACGTTGCCCCCGGACCGGTACCCGGTGCTGTCCGCCATAGCTCCGGCCATGACCGGGGCAGCTGCCGACGACCGCTTCGAGTTCGGGCTGAACGTGCTCATCGCAGGGTTCGAGGCAGCCAGCGCCGCCGAGGCGGCGGCGGGTAAGCCGCGAGGATGACCCGCACCACGCGATTCGGTTCTGTCGCTGCTGGTGTTGTCAGCTGCCACCGATACGGAGACTCCGGCGCCGGGAAAGTGACGGCCGCCGGCCGCCCAGTTCGCGCCGCGGCCGGAATCTGTATCGGAAGTGCGGCAAAGGCGCAGGAGAGGGGTGACGCTAGGTGGGAGCGATGACAGCGGACGTGATCGACCGGGCGCGGGCTGGTGATGGCGACGCGTTCCGCGAGCTGACCGAGCCGTACCGGCGAGAGCTGCAGGTGCACTGCTACCGGATGCTCGGATCGTTCGCCGACGCCGAGGACGCCCTGCAGGACACGCTGCTGGACGCCTGGCAGGGCCTGGCCGGTTTCCAGGGGCGGGCCTCGCTCCGCACCTGGCTGTACCGGATCGCCACTAACCGGTGCCTCAAGGCCCGCCGCTCGGCCAGCCGGCGCCCGGCCAAGGAGTGGGATGTGCCGGGCGTGCAACCACCCGAACCGACGCGGCTCGGCGAGGTCGTCTGGCTGGAGCCGTTTCCGGATGCTCTCCTCCACGGTGCGGTCGACGTACCGCCTGGCCCTGAGGCTCGTTTCGAGCAGACCGAGTCGATCTCGCTGGCTTTCGTGACGGCGCTTCAGCTTCTTCCGCCGCGCCAGCTCGCCGTACTCGTCCTGCGCGATGTGCTCGGATTCCACGCCAACGAGGTGGCCGAGATGCTGGATTCGAGCACCGAGTCGGTCACCAGCGCTCTCAAGCGGGCGCGGGCCAGCCTGCAGCGCCGTCAGCCGACCAGCGCCGGCCGCGAGCCGCCGCCCGTGGCCGGGTCACCGGCCGAGGAGGCGCTCGTGGCTAAGTTCGCCCGCGCGTACGAAGCTGCCGATCTCGACGCGCTGGTGGCCCTGCTGACCGACGACGTCTTCATGTCCATGCCGCCCATGCCCTTCGAATACGAAGGCCGCGATGCCGTAGCCAGCTTCTGCGCCCTCCTTTTCGGCGCCGACCGCACATACGAGCTTGTGCCGGCCCGCGCGAACGGCCAGCCGGCGTTCGGGTTCTATGTCCAGGCCCCTGGCGGTATCCGGCACGCGACCGGCTTCGTCGTGCTCACCCTCGCCGGCCATCGGATCTGCGCCATGACCCGGTTCGAGAACAGCGTGCTGCCCCGGTTTAACCTGCCGCGATCGCTCCCCAGCCGATAGCGGACAGCGGCCTCGGGCAGGCCGAGGAGGCGGGTGCAGATGCCGACGACCGCTCTAGCCCCGGTGACGATCGCAACCTTGCCGGCCAGCTGGCCCGTGCTCAGGACAGCTTCTTGTACAGGGTGATCACGGCGGCGCCGCCCAGGCCGATGTTGTGCTGCAGGGCCACCGGAACGTCGTCCACCTGGCGTGCGCCCGCCTGGCCGCGCAGCTGCCAGACCAGCTCGGCGCACTGGGCCAGGCCGGTGGCGCCGAGCGGGTGGCCCTTGGACAGCAGGCCGCCGGACGGGTTGGTCACCACCCGCCCGCCGTAGGTGTTGTCGCCGTCCGCGATGAACTTCTCGGCCGTGCCCTCATCGGTCAGCCCGAGCGCCTCGTAGCTGATCACCTCATTGGTGGTGAAGCAGTCATGCAGCTCGACCACGCGGACGTCGCGCGGGTTCACCCCGGCGCTCTCGTACACCTGCCGGGCCGCGGCGGCGGTCATGTCGTAGCCGACCAGCCGCATCAGGTCCCCGTCGAACGACGCGGACGTGTCGGTGGTCATGGCCTGGGCGCTGATGACCACGTCGGCGCGCAGCCCGCGGGCCCGGGCGAACGCCTCGCTGACGACGACCGCGGCCGCCGCGCCGCACGTGGGCGGGCAGCACTGCAGCCGGGTCAGCGGCCCGAAGATAGGCGGTGAGCCCAGCACCTCCTCGACGGTCACCGGGGCGGTGAACACCGCGTAGGGGTTGGCCGCCGCGTGCCGGCGTGACTTCACCGAGACCTGCGCGAACACCGCCGGATCCATCCCGTACTTGTCGCAGTACGCGGTCCCGGCCGCGCCGAAGTACCGGGGCGCCGCCGGGACGTCGCCGACGTCGCCAAGCTCCCGGGCGAACGCCTCGTCGAACCGGGTGAACGCGCTCGGCCGGTCGTCCCAGTGCGCTTTGAGCGCGCCGCGTTCCATCTGCTCGAAGCCGAAGGCCAGCACGCAGTCGGCCGCGCCGGAGGCCACCGCCTGCCGGGCCAGGAACAGGGCCGAGGATCCGGTCGAGCAGTTGTTGTTCACGTTGACCACGGGGATGCCCGTCATCCCCACCCGGTACAGCGCATTCTGCCCGCTCGTCGAGTCGCCGTAGACATAGCCCGCGTAGGCCTGCTGGACCGCGGCCAGGTCGATGCCGGCGTCGGCCAGCGCGGCCCGGACCGCCTTTTCGGCCAGCACGTCGTAGCTGTCGCTCTTGCTCGGCGTGGCGAACGGGGCCATCCCGACCCCGGCCACGACTGCCCGTTCCGTCATCTCAGACTCCTAACTAGTCGCTATTCACTTAATACACCGCACCGTGCCGTCCAGCAGCCGCCGGACAAGGTGATGACGATCTTTGGCGCCCGGCCAGGAGGAGCAGCGCGGCGGCGCCGATGAGCACCGGCTCGATGGTGAAGGCAGCGTGCAGGCCGAGATGGTCGGCGAGGCTGCCGAGCAGGTAGGGGGCGGCGATCACGAGGATGCCGCCGAGCAACTGGGTGCGGGCATTGGCGGTGTCGCCGTTGCCGGGCGCCGCGGCCAGGGTGAGCGCCAGCGACAGCGGGTAGAGGTTGGCCAGGCCGACCCCGCACACCACCAGCCCGGCGATGGCAAGAGCAGGCCGGCCGGCCAGCCAGAACATGCCGAAACCGGCGGTGGTGACGGCCAGGGACACGAACAGCAGCGGCACGGTCCGCCCGGCGCGGCGGATGAGATACGCGCCGCCGATCCGGCTGAGGAGAATGCCGAGGTAGAAGCCGCTCATCGCGGTGGCGGCCTCGGCGGTGCGCAGTCCGGTCGAGGTGAGCACTTCGGTGCCGAAATAGATCGGGCAGAATTCGATGGCGATGCCCACGGCGACCATGGCGGCCAGCAGCCAGCAGGACCGGGACAGCCGGGGCCTGGCGCCCGGTGGGCCGCGCGGCCGACGGCGGGGGCAGCGGCTGGTGCCGGCCGGGTTGGGTGAAGCTTTTGCCGCCGAACTGTTCCGCGGCTCCGATTCGCCCGACGCGATCGCCGCGATCGCCGCGATCGCCGCGATGAGCGACGAGCTGGCCCTCGGTGCGCTCCGGGCCGCGGGCCGGGCCGGCCTGGCCGTGCCCGGTGCCGTGGCGATCACCGGCTGGGACGACACCGACGCCGCGACCCCGGCGGGGCTCACCACGGTGCGGCAGTCGCTGCGTGACCAGGGGCGCCGCTGCGCCCGCATTGCCCTCGGCCACCCCCGGCCGGACAGGCAGGAGCCGCCCGGCTGGGAGGTCGTCGAGCGCACCAGCACCCGCTGACGATCAGGGCCTCGCGGGCGCGCTAGGGCGCGACCAGCGCGTCGGTCAGCGGATCGATGCCGGCCAGGTTCGCCGCCAGCTCGGCGCTCAGGCCGTAGCGCGCGGCGATCGCCGCGGGCGAGTAGTAGGTGACGTTCGTCCGGCTGCCGTCAGCCCAGATCAGTATCTTGAGCGGCAGGTCGAGAGCCGCCAGCGGCGCGGCATCCATGACCGGCGTGCCGGCCGCCGGGTTGCCGAAAATAACCAGCGTGGTCTCGCGCAATTGCAACCCGGCGTCGCGAGCCTGGTCGCTCTGGTCGATGACCGCGAAGACCTTCATGCCCTTCGCGGACAAGATTCCCGTCAGCCGCGAAACCGTGGCCGGGACCGATCGTGGGCTTAGCTTGGTGGTGACCTGAGTCTCGGTCCAGGTGGTCATGTCTGAGTCTCCTTCGTACGGCATGCTCCTCAGTATCGAAACATGCGCACCGCTTTGGATCTGTCATCCGACTGCGTTAGCCACCGTGGCGCTAGGGTGAGGCACCCTGGCGCAGCGCCTCAGCGACGATCTCCACCCGGCTTTTCGCGTCGAGTTTGGTGAGGATCCGGGATATGTAGGTCTGCACGGTACGCCGGGACAAGAACATGCATCACGACAGGTACGCCGACTCGTGACGGACGGCGGACACTCTGTGCCGTAACGTTCCCGGAACGCCGCGAGCGTAGCGTTGCCTCTCATGGTGGGGAAACCGGCGTCAGCCGGACCGGTATCAGCCGCGCGCCGCTTCGGGCTGGCGTCTTCGGTGACAGCTACGGTCCTAGCCGTTCTGGCGCTGATCCTGATGGTCGCCGCGCTGGTGCTGAGCGCCCTGGTCCATCAGCTGTCGGTCCTGGGCTCAGGGCCGGTTGTCCCCGTCGTGGTGGTCTACGCGGCGGTGGGTTTCGTCGTGGCCCGTCGCCAGCCGGGCAATTCGATCGGCTGGATCCTGATCGCCTTCATCGTGGTGTTCCTCCTGAGCGACGTTGTCGGCTCATACGCCGCCCTGTACTACCGGTTCGGCCACCACGGCCTCCCGCTGGCCTCGGTTGCCGTCGTGCTGCAACCGTTGTGGGCACCCGCGCTGCTGTTGTTCCCGGTGGTGATCTTGCTGTTCCCGGATGGAAGGCTGGCGGCGCGGCGCTGGCGGTGGGTACTGCGGGTCTATGTGGTGGCCGGAGCGCTAGCGTCGTGGGCCCTCTTTTCCCCGGCGGTCAGCGCAGTGGCCCGCCATGACGTCCGCGTCGACGCCTTCGGCGACGTGATCAGCAACGGCCGGTCGCACAGCGGCCCCCTCGCCGCGGCGGAGGTGCTTGGCCTGCTCGTGATCCTGATGATCTGGCTGTCGTTCGTAGCCCACCAGATTCTTAGCTGGCGGCGCGCCACGGGCGAGCGGCGCCAGCAGCTGAAGTGGCTGGCTACCGGCGCCGCGGTCACCTTGGTCGTAGTCGCCACGTCGTTCGGGATCAGCTCGACCAGTGTCTCGGGAGAAATTCTCGGGATCGCGCTGGCCGCGCTGCCGGTGGGCATCGGGGTGGGGATCCTGAAGTACCGCCTGTACGAGATCGACCGGATCATCAGCCGGACCCTGGCCTACGCGATCGTGACCGGGGTGCTGGTCGGGGTATACGCCGGGCTGGTGCTGCTGGCTACCCAAGTGCTGGGATTCCACAGTTCGGTAGCGGTGGCCGTGTCCACGCTGGCCGCGGCGGCGCTGTTCAACCCGCTGCGACGGCGCGTGCAGCGGACGGTGGACCACCGGTTCAACCGGGCGCGGTATGACGCCGAGCAGACCGTGACGGCGTTCGCGGCCCGGCTGAAAGAAGCGGTCGACCTGGGCTCGGTCCGCGATGACCTGGGCGCCGTCGTAGCGAAGGCTCTAGAACCGGCCCACATGTCGGTGTGGATCCAGGCAGACGAACGGCAGTGACGCGTGCCGGCCTGGCACGGCCAGCCTCACGCGCTGAGCACCGCCGTTCCGGTCAGCTGCCTCGCGGGCGATACTGAAGCCGCTGCCGCGCCATCTCGCATACGCCACTGCGTTCGTTGTCCGCCGCGATCTGCCTGGCCTCATCAAGATCGGCCGGCGTCAGCAGGCCGTTGGCGAGCAGGAAGTCGGCGAGATCACGCGCGTGGCCGCGTTCGGACCAGACGAGGCCCTGAAGGAGCTTCTTATAGTCGGAGACCGCACCCTCCCCGCTGAGGTTCAGGGCGATGACCACATTCGTCATCGGCACCGTCTGCGGGGCGGCCAGGCCGAGAATGAACTCCTGGTAGTAGTAAGCCATGGTCAGCCGCGCCATGGCATTGCGGATGAAGTAGCCGCGCACGCGAGCCACCGCGTCTTCTCCGGGCCCGCCGCCCCGCCGCATGATTGTCGCGGCCCGGGTCGTCGGTTGCTTCTCACCGTCCGGGGCGGCCGGATCGGCACGCGGGCTGACCGGCACCTCGAGTCGCAGCCGCAGCACCCAGGTACCCACGCTGACCAGCCACGACCCCTCCGCGAGCACCACCGGCAGCGCTTCGTAGCGGGCCGGCGCCGCGGGCAGCACCTGGCACGCCGTCCGCTGCACGGCCTGAGCGCTCGGAGGTATCCCGGCGGCTTCCGGCGCTAGATAGACCCGGTGGGTCGTATCACGGCTGAACAGCTCCCAACGGTGGTGAACGTAGCGAAGACCCGCGCAACGCGGGGCGCGGTGAAGGGTGAGATCCTCATTGCCGCTGAGCATGCGCCGGTCCAGCCAGGTGATCTCATCGGGCGTACAGCTCACCCAGTCATCGTGCTCTTCTGACCACAGGAAAAGCTGACCAGTCGCCACTGCGTCGCCGCTCCCGAACGAGGGCGCGCCACCGGCGCGGCCACCCAGTCTCGCCATGTCTGGATGATAGTTGCCGCACTTCGGTGCCTTAGCTGATCTCAACGCGAGACTGCAGCGCGTCGGGTCTGGTCCCCCAGCCGATCGCATCGCCGTCACTGAGCGGCTGCTCACCAGCCACGGGGGCGCCGTTGAGGGTGAGCCCGTTCCGGCCCTGGTTCGTGATCCACCAGCGACCATCGGAGAAGGTGAATCTCGCGTGCTCCCGGGACACCGTGAGCACGTCGGGCAGCACCAGCTCAACCGGCCCGCGCCCGGCCCGGGCGCCGGACAATGTGGTCTCCGTCACCGAGGAGCCCGTGACCAGCCGCAGCACGGGGACGGAGGCCAGGCTCTGTTCCCTGATCGTGGTCATGCCACCGGCGACCGTCAGGCCCGAGTCAGGTCCCGGCCAAACGCGGCGGCCGGGCCAGGCGTAGTCATGCTGGGGGGCGGCCTGCGCGAACCCTGGCCCGTCGTCCGCGTACCAGGCGTCAGACACGTCAGGCTGGGCGTCGATGCTCGCCAGGTCCCCCTGCCGCAAGCGGTAGCGGCCCGGCGGGACAGACCCGGCGGCGATGACGTGCACCTCGGCCCGGCCCGGCCCGGCCAAGCGAGCGCCGTGCGCGGCTACCTGCTCTTCGTAGACTTCGGTCAAGCTGGCGCTGATCACGCCGAGTTCCATCCGCTCGCACAGCGAGACAAGGTCGTCGCGGTTCAACTGCAGTTCGACAATGTTCGGCGCGAGCAACAACCCGCTGGGCGTGACCACGAACACGTCGGACAGGTGCCGCATGGCGACCTTCAGCACGTCCTGCCCGTCGCGCCACGGCCGGGAGGCCAGCCGGCGTATCCAAGGATGATCCCTCGTGACACCCAAGGCGCGCAGGCCACCCACACATCCCGCGCCAAGTCCCGCGATGGCCACCAGCAGCACGGTGGCCGAGACGGCGGAACCCGTCACGACCTCCAGAACCAGCCAGCAGGCCGCGACGCCACCCGTGACCGCCCAGCGCCTCCGGCTTCGCCGGCGCAGCGGAGCGCGCACCTGCCGACGCTCCGCTTCCCTGCCTTCAGTCATCGAGTACCGCCCTCGATCTGTCCTTGACTCGTCCGATGGCCTGATCCGGGCCGATTCGCAGTCCCCGTCACCGAGGATGCGGGTAGCGCGCCCGTCAGTCAACGAATCACGGACAGCTTCCAGATGTCTGGAAGTTGCCAGCCGGATCGCCGTTGCCGGCCTGACTTCCAGATTCCTGGAAACGACACTTAATTCGCGCGCACCGGACTCGGTATCACCGCCCGCGGGTATGCTTCCCCGGAGATCCCGGATCAAGGTAAAGGCCTGGCCATCGCGATTGCCTTTTCATCGGACTTTATGCAGACGATGCTACGGAGGTCCAGATGCACATCGGATCGGCACTTCTTGCCCTCTGGCTGGTCACCGGTGGTATCGCCGCCGGGCAGCGCGGCGATTACAAAGACCCCATCGGCTGTAGCAGGGCCAGTACGATCGCGGTCACGATCATCGCCGGCCCACTCAACTACACGGGCATAGATCCGAATATCAACTGCACCGTCCGGCATCCCAGCAATTAGTTATAGCGGGGAATCCCGGCAGACTAAGCCGAGGACGGTAACGAGCCCGCTACTTGGGAGGGTTACCTGGGCTACCTGGCTTGGGAGCCAGAATTCATCGTCATTGATGAGCTTGCCGCCCGGCCCGGTGAAGCTAAAGAATGGCGGAAGTGGATCTGACTCGCCCAGTGACCGGAAAGGTGAGTGACTGCTTGTTTGCGCCCTGACCGGTGGCGGGGCCGCGGCTGCGGAGCATCAAGCTCCCGGCTGCGACCGCGACGAGCGCGGCCAGCGCCACGCAGTAGGCCAGGGCGGTCCGGTGCAGGCCGAAGTGCGTGGTCGCCACCCCGGCGATCACGACCGGGATGCTGAGCCCGAGGAAGTTGACGATGAAGATGGCCGCGATCAGCCCGGCGCGCTGTCCGGGCTCGGCCAGCGCGATCAGCGTGCGGTTGACGCCCAGCAGCGCCAGCCCGAAACCCACCCCGGCGACCGCGGTGCCGGCCAGGAAGGCGGCAGCGGTGGCCGTGGCGATCGCGGCGAAGGTGACCGCGAGGCCGGCCAGCAGGACCAGGCAGCCGGCCAGCATCGCCGTGCGCGGGGTGAGCCCATGGAACGCGACGGTGGCCCCGGCCGCGACCCCGGTGAGCAGGAAGACCATCAGACCGCCCCACAGCAGGTCCCGCGAGCCGCGGTCCAGGGCCGCGATCGCCCACTCGCGGCCGAAGCCCCGCGACGTACCGGTGATAAACCACGTCTTCATCGAATGCCTCCAGCATCCTCCGCGCTCGTTCATTGACCGAACTATCACAGTGGACCATGCGCAGGATAGTTCTGTCAATGAACTCTTACCGGTAGCATCGGGCTATGGCTCTGCCCAAGGATTACGCGGGACAGCGGTGCTCGCTCTCGCGCGCTCTCGAGATCGTCGGTGAGCGTTGGACGCTGCTGATCATGCGCGACGCGTTCTTCGGCGTGCGTCGCTTCGGCGACTTCGCCGCGCACCTCGGGATACCGCGCGCCGTGCTCACCGAGCGCCTCGAGAACCTGCGTGAGGCCGGCGTGCTCGCGGAGACGCCGGGAAGCCACGGCTACAGCGAGTACGCCCTAACCGACAAGGGCCTGAGCCTGTGGCCCGTCGTACGCGACCTGCTCAGCTGGGGAGACGAATACTACTCAGCCGATGGCCCGCGCCGGGTGTTCTCGCATGTCCAGGACGCGGGCACCATCGGGCCGGACGGGGCCTGCGCCACCTGCGGCAGCGCCGTTTCGCCGTCGGACCTGCTGATGCTTCCCGGCCCCGGCTACGACGGGGAAGGGGACGACTTCGTCAGCAGGACCCTCACCAACGCGCACCGCCTGCTCGAACCCATCCGCGGCCGTTGACCACAGCCCGGCCTCCCCACCGGCGCGGCTGCCGGCGTGGTCGTAGGCCCGGCACCGACGGGCGTACGCCGCACGGTGGCGAGGAGCTGGAGGTCGGCATTTAGGTCCGGTGGTGTCGCCTTCCCGGCGACGGTAGCTTGGGCGGCATGGGAGCTGAGGATCATCTGGCGGCACAGGGAGAACTTGGCGATCCGGCGGCGTTGACCGGCCGGCTGTTCCGTGACATGGCCGGCGCGCTGGAATTGCTCACCGTCTATCTGGGTGAGCGGCTGGGCCTGTACCAGGCCCTGCATGCCGAGGGGGCGGCGACCTCCGCGGAGCTGGCCGCCCGGACGGGAACCACTGAGCGGTATATCCGGGAATGGCTGGAACACCATGCCGCCAGCGGGCTGCTGGAGGTGGATGATCCGGCGGCCGGGCCGCTGGCTCGCCGGTACCACCTGCCCCCTGGGCACGTGCCTGTTCTCGCCGACCCCGGCGATGTCAGCTACCAGGCGTTCAACGGTACCGAGATAGTCCGCGCCGCGCGCTTGATACCGGAGCTGGTCGAGGCGTTCCGCAGCGGCGGCGCACCGCCTCCGCTGCCGTGGGCACCGGAGGGCCGGCCGGAGTTCAACCGGGCGGTGTTCCTCAATCTGCTGGCGAGACAATGGCTGCCGGCTATCGCTGACGTGGACCTGCGGCTGCGCAGCGAGCCGCCCGCACGGGTGGCGGACCTGGCCTGCGGAACGGGCTGGTCTAGCATCGCCATGGCGCAGGCGTACCCGCTGATCAGCGTCGACGGCTTCGACCTGGACGCGGACGCGATCCAGGCGGCCCGGCGCAATGCGGAGGAAGCCGGCTTGGCGGACCGGGTCACGTTCACCGCCGCTGACGCGTCCGGCCCCGGTGTGTCCGGCCAGTACGACCTGGTGACGATCCTCGAAGCGCTGCACGATATGTCCCGCCCGGTGGATGCGCTGCGGGTGGCACGCCGGATGCTCAGGGAACCAGGCTGCGTCATCGTCGCCGACGAGCTGGTCGAGGACGAGTTCACTGCCCCGGCCTCCATCGAGGAGCAATATCACTACGCCTGGAGCGTGGTGGCATGCCTGCCCGCGGTCATGGGCGACCCGGATACCGCCGCGACCGGAGCCGTGATGCGACCCGCCACGCTGCGCCGGTACGCCTTGGAAGCCGGCTTCCAAAGCCTGGAAATCCTCCCGGTCGAGGCGGAAATGCTGCGTTTCTACCGGCTGACGCGATGACCGCGCGCGGAGCCGACGCCGGTGCCGGCCCATGGCCAGGCGACGCGGGCGATGTTGGGGCACCGGCCGGTAAGACCGCTCTGATCATCGGCGCGTCACGTGGGCTCGGCTATGCGCTCGCCGCCGAGTACCTGGCTCGAGGCTGGCAGGTGACCGCAACGGTGCGGGGAGCCGGGCGGACCGCCTGGCACGATCTGACCGGGCC
>Ga0302325_10014870_pt1 | contig 16554 bp, 14 predicted proteins | sample Palsa_T0_2_FD_201948 | JGI IMG/M metagenome (GOLD analysis project Ga0302325, IMG submission 201948) | Peat permafrost microbial communities from Stordalen Mire near Abisko, Sweden - Palsa_T0_2 | ecosystem: Environmental > Terrestrial > Soil > Palsa > Peat permafrost | place: Sweden: Abisko... | reverse complement strand
TCCGTCTCCTTCAGCATCCCGATATCGAGGTGCAAATTGCCGCCACGGCTACCGTTTGCAATTTGTTGACGGATGTCAGTCCAATGCGTGAGGTGAGCAGCTTACAATCCGTTCACTGTAGCAAAATTCTAATCCGTCTCAGCCTATCTCTGAAGCAGGCGTTCTGAAGATTCTCTGTGAGCATGCCCACTCTATGAACGCAAAGCTACGGCTTAATGCTCTCTGGGCATTGAAGCACTTTGTTCATGGAGTCAGCAACGAAATGAAGCGACTCTGTCTCGAGGAGCTTGGCCAGGGCTGGCTAGTACAATTAATATGTGACGATACTGAGGACGAAGCTCTTCTTTCTTCAAGAGTGAAAGGCGAACGGTCCCATACGCCTAATGATGAAATGGACGAGGATGTTGAAATGGACCAATTCGAAGACCAAGTTGACAATGCGTTTGGGACATCCTTTGGTCGCCCAAGCAATTCGCGTCCAAGCAGCAGTCGGAGCAAATCTGTTCAGCAAGCTGAACTTCGCCTTGCTGCATTGCGAGATGCAGAAACGAACCCAGCCAGGAAGGCTCGAAAGGATGATATTGCTGTGCAAGAACAAGGGCTTGACTTCATTCGCAATCTTATAGGCGGTGCTGGCAACGGTGGGACGTCGGACACGACAGAGATGATCGACTTCCTCTTCAATGCCCTTGGGCAAGACAGAGTATTTGAGATCTTAGCTTCGAAACTGCGCCCCAGGATTGTCAACACTTATACCAATCGGAAGAACTCTTCAGCAACTGAATCCAGGGTCGTGTCTCCCCAGTCCGAGATCATCATTGCCGTCGGATACATTCTTGTCCATATGGCTGCAAGCATCCCCCGTCATCGACAAATAGTCATTTCTCAAACTGAGTTATTGAAGTTGCTTGTGCCTCAATTCAACCACCCAAGTATTGAAGTACGACTAGCGCTCTGCTGGTTGGTTACAAATCTCACTTGGATGGATGACCAGGGTGATGGGGAGGCCTGCGCGTCGCGCGCAGATGCTCTCAAAAAGCTTGGATTTCTTCAAAAATTGGAGATGCTGGAGCAGGATCCAGAGCTTAATGTGAGGGAGAGAGCGAAATCTGCTTTATGGCAGATGAAGCAGAGCTATTGAAAGTATATTATTCGGAGGGCTTTCTCTGGTAGGATATCGCATGGCGTAATAAGGGCGGAGGAAAAGGTGCTGGGTGGGAGAGATGAAAGTCACGAACTGTATAAAAACTACTCTTGCCTTTAGGGGCGTTCATGCCAATAATTCAACGTCGTTCTGCGGCTATACACGAAGCAGATATTTTACTATCTTACCGATCTACCTTACATGAATTCTACTTTGTATTCGGGCATATGTTTTCGTCAAAGACGCTTATGAATGCTGACAAGATGCTGTCAAAATGCAGAATACGACTCTGATGTTGAGATACAGGCCGGCTGCATGTCGCAGCTGTAAAGTTTTCAGATGTTGAAATTGAGAGACTTTTCCTCTGGGCGGAATTTCATAATTGGAATAGAGTGCTTTCAATCTTTAGGGAGATCGGGACTCAGCATAAGCTACCTGAAAATCTGCCTGGATTAGGCGAGGATTTGAGCAAGGTGACGACGGTGAAAGAGCAGGAGCTCTTGCGTAAATGAGAAGACCAGGGTGGACTAAGTTGCCTGAAACGCCGGAGGACACTTTGAACAGTATTTTGTTGCAGATTATGTTTAACTTTTTATTCGTTGTTGGTTGATGACACCGAACATTGATTATTCATTTCTTTTCTCCCAATTGGAGATAGAACAATGATATTTCAAATGCAGAACTCGAACATTACTGGGTTTCAAGATGTTTTCGCAAATGATTGTATCGACTTGGTGGCCCTTGGCAAAAACCGAGATAGAGCCTGAAGTCCCAGGGACCTCATCGACATTCAGCGAGGTGTATGGCAGAAAAAGACAATCATCCACCAGTGGGTGTCTGAATTTGTGACGCAATACTGGTTTTCAATGTAATCTTACTATAACTTATGGAACATTTGTAATCTTACTAGCCACTACTTTTTAGATTGTTCCTTAGATTAGGGAACATTCAAAAAAGCAAAATGGCAGTTAGGCTCTAAATGTTCCTCGAGCTATAGTACATTGAAAACCAGTATTGCGTTCACGAATTCAGACACCCACTGGTGATCCAACCAGAAAAGGGGCTCGCATAGGGGCTCGCTTGCTGAGCTGATCAATGGCTCCAGAAAAGAAGCCTCGGCCCGGCCAATGCCTCTAATCTCAACAAATACAACATATTTTGCGACCCGCAACGGCAAGATGTCAAGCGCTAACTCGACCGAACTGCCTACTCTCATAGATTCCGTTAAAGATACCTTGAAAGATCTACACTTGAATCCCTGTCCGGAAGTGCAAAATCCACCTTCTTGCAAGAAGCGCGCTTCGGTTGCGTTGGTCTTGCGCATCAGGCCCAGCTATGAGCATCCGCCTTCTCCATCAGAAGATGTGGCTCCCAGTACATCCACTACAGAATGTCTAGACCATTTCTTTTCCCAGACTTGGGTTCAGCATGGCGATCCGGAGTGCGTCTTCATCAAGAGAGCAACGAGAATCGGCGATCGCTGGACGGGCCACCTTGCACTTCCAGGCGGGAAGAAAGGTACTATTCCAAGAGCCATTCGATCTTGATAGTTCTAATCAGAGAATAGATCCAGAAGATGAAAATGATAAGGCTGTCGCCATCAGAGAAACCTCTGAAGAAATAGGCCTGGATCTCACTTCTCGCCACGCCCTGTTTATTGGCAATCTTCCTGAGCGGGTTGTCAGCACCTCTTTTGGAAGACAACCCATCATGGTATTATGTCCTTTCGTCTGGCTTTGGACTGGACCCGATGTTCCACCATTGAGATTGCAACCTGGGGAGGTAGCGTCAACCCACTGGGTTCCTCTGAGAGTCTTGCTAGCACCTTCCGCCAGGACCCATGAATACGTCGACGTCTCAGATCGTTTTGCCCATCGAGGAAGCCCTTTTCTGAAGACGATCATAAGGTCTATCTTGGGCAAGATGCGGTTCTCGGCAATTAGATTAACACCATCAGAGTCGTTGTACTGCAGCTCTACTGCCGAGTTCTTTTCTTCCCCAGAAGAAAGTTCCGCTGCGACCGCGAAAGCTTCACTGGCAAGCAGACTTTACAGCTGGTATCTTGGAGATCATGCTGGAGCAGTTGGAAGTAACAGACCTTTACTTCTATGGGGATTGACGCTCGGGATGCTGGCAGATTTTCTCGATCAGCTGCCACCTTACAATGCAGTTGAGCTTTGGTCATATCCGACATTCACCTCGTGGGATGTTCGAATTATCATTGATATCCTGACCGCCCCGCTGAAACGGAGAAATCAAGCTCGCCTACGAAATATTGGAACGAAGAACGAAACTGCCATTGATAGTGAAACGGAAGCAGTGTGTGGTGACAATCCATGGTTCATTGGGGGCCTCAGCAAGGGAATGGAGGCTTCGAAGAAGGGAAAGAATGCTACTAGACGTTATGCAGTGGGTATCCTGCTAGAAGACTACTACACTATGGCTAGAAGGGGAGTTTGGATCTCTGCGGGAATTAGAGCCATAGCAACTATTTTGTTTGGATGGTTTATTGCCAGAAGGTACTGGCAGCGGGTCCGGCGTTGATTTTTGGTCACAGAAACTTATCCTTAGGATGTGGCTTGTCTTTACTGCAAGAAGAAAGGTTTCGAACTAGATTCTTTTTTTTGGGTGGTCAATGTCAGATAGTATGATCCGTTATTATTTTTGGTCTTAGTTACAGTTGGGGGTCGAGGTTTGGAGGCATGAGTTAGACGACGTCATTAACGCTGGACGTCATGACTGCACGAAACAGCAACCATAAATCCCAGCATATTTTACTTCCATCTTCAAAATGTTGCAATTGTTTATGCGATCAAGACTGTACCATCCATTTCGGAATAACTTCATCAAACCTTCTATCCCACTTTTCAGAACCATGGCCACCGGCGCAGCTAGCAACGAAGACTTGAAGATCAACAAGCTCTTTGATGTCTCGAATTACTCGGCAGTAGTGACCGGAGGGGGGACTGGAATTGGTCTTATGATAACCCAAACTCTCGTCAGCAACGGAGCTCGTGTCTACATTACGGGCAGACGCAAGGAAGCTCTTGATACTGTTGTTGAAAAGTACAACACAGGTCCCGGTGAAATTATTGCGTAAGTAATACGATGACTATCCGTTTGACCTAGTTCTAAAGAAACATTCAGTTTACCAGGTGATATCAGCAAGAAGGAAGATATCCAGAGACTCGTCAAGGAGGTCGAGTCCAAAGAGCAGAAGGGTATTCATCTCCTGGTGAACAATGCGGGGATTGCAAGAGATGACAACACCAAGTATTCCAATGGAAAGCCGGATTTTAAAGTAAATCTCATCCTTAGATTCTTGAGCATAACTGATAACATACAGTCTGCACAATCCATCTCGGATCATCTGATGAAATCCGACCCGCAAGCCTGGGCAGATAATTTTTCTACAAACGTCTCGTCTCAATTCTTCGTCGCTGCGGGATTCCTTCCACTGCTGGCAAAGTCCCGTGACAATACCCCTGGCTTCTCTCCCAGCATTGTGAACATTACTAGTATCTCTGGTAAGTACAAGCCTTGCTTACTTTCTATACGTATCTACTAACATCGAGGTCTTCCAAAAGGTGTGATGAAAGGAAGTTCGAACGGCCAATTTGCCTATGCTTCCTCCAAGGCGGCATTCTTGCACTTGACGAGGATGATGGCGACGACTTTCGTGGAGGCCAAAATCAGAGTAAATTCGATCGCTCCGGGGGTGTTTCCTTCGGAGATGACAGCTGGCGAGTCGAATGAGCATCAAAAGAGCACACTGGATAGCGAGGCATCAAACCCAGCAGGACGTTATGGTCATGACACAGACATGGGTGCGGCAATTCTATTCCTCGCTGGACCCTCAGGCACGTTCCTGAATGGACAGGTGATCTACCCGGATGGAGGGAATATTCTGGTCTCTCCTGCATGTACATAAGTACTTATCTAACTTCTTATGTGTCTGTAACCATCGCCAGTAGTCAAGTATGGGGCGGCGACTTTGGAAGTTGCTGACCCCACAATCACGTGCCTGAGTATTGACTTCCAATTCTAAGACAACTCCTCCTGTCTTTCGATAAACAGACTAACCGTTCGTACCAACGTAAAATGAGTCATCGAAGATCCACATATTTCTAAAAGGGCAAGATGTCCATCCACAATCTTCCAAACCAGTCACATGACGGCCATAAGCGTTAGGCGGGTATAGGCAGCCACGCCTTAACGCGAAATCACGAGAGACGCTTGACTCAATACAACTTTGAAGCTTTGAGTACAATAAGACATAAAAGAGGAGGTTCTTGTCTTGAAAGAACTTCCAGAAGTGACTGTGCAGAAGCCCAGACTCGCTTAGTATTATAACCCCAAATTCCATTGTTCTCTGAATAATTGTACTGAAAGCTATCGTCGAGACACACGATGTATGTTCAACGGCAGCGAAAGAATCTCAAACCATGTCTCGGTTTCCAACGTTTCGATTCAAAGATTCTCAAGAGCTCCCTGCGAAGATTCAAAAGCCGTAGCAAACAGACTCACTTACTGTGCAAACTCTTGTCTCGACTTCTGCGGGTATATAAGATGGCATCCACCCAAGATCACCTCATCGCAGCTATTCAAAATACACCTCCACGAATTCCTACCTCCTTCTCTTCATATGGCATCGACCTAGACCCATTTCCCGACCACATCTTCCCGCAACTCCGCTCGTTGAAACGAAGAATTGCGAAAGCCAATCAACACAAGCAAATGGATCCCGTGCACTGGAGATCAGGCATCCGGCCAAACCGCCCATTTGAGCATTTCCAGCAAAAAGTCTCCTTCTCACCTCCTCGCCCTCCACCTCCACCTCAACAAGCTTCTCGTCAACGTCAAATTCCAACTCAGTACTACCTTGAGCAAGCACCGTTCTACGCCGAGAACTTCGGCCCAGACCCTTTTGCCACCGAGCCTGAAGTCATACAGCCAGGTCCACTGAAGATTCTCGTCCTCAAGTTCCTCAGAATATTTGGAGCTTGTGTCGTCCCTGGCTTGGACGTGGTTGCTTCTTTGGTTTTCGGATTTCTCCTTCTTGCTCGGCTGATTGCCTACTGGGCCGTCCGGATTCCGTTCAAGCTCTACAGGGCTATCCTAAGCGTGAAGTGGGAGATGTTTCTCGTGATGGCTATTGCCAATCAAATTGTCAGCCTTCTGCTGGGTATGGATGGAGAAGTATTGACAGACGGCGGAGAAGGAGATGGTCCCGTGTATACCATTTTTGTGCAAGGAGGACGCGCAATTGGAAATGGACCAGTCATGGGAGGGTCTCTTTAAATGAATCGTTAATGAATGGCGTATTTTGGGTGGAGCGAGGCGTTGGACGGGTTGGAAGGAGTTATCTGCTTGCTGAATGATGCATGCTGCTCTTGCAATTATAACAAATGACTTAATAAGAGCACGTGCCATTGCTCGTCATACACCTATGTAAAAACCATTGCACAGAAACATTGTACAACAAGCCTTGCGTACATTTAAAATTATACAAAATTAAACAAGACGTTATTAGAAGGAATATATAAAAATACTTGCCACGTCTCCTTTGCGAATTTGATACGGGAGAAGAAGTATTTAAGGTAGTAGTAAGGTTATGATTTCGCTGAGGTGTACGACGAGCAATGGCACGTGCTCTTACAAACAAGAATAGAAGTTGTCACGAAGTCTACAGGCGCTTACCTACAAAACTATTGCCGCGTCGTGTATGCGTGCCTTTGACCACAGTGATTGGGATGATCCACACCTTCAACTCAAGCTCTGGATAGCTTTTTGGCTATGCTCTCTTATCACTAGGCATGGCTGTAAAATGAAATGACACAGATTATAGTCACAATTTGGCACTCGCCACAGTTTCAAGCAGCAAGGTTCGAGCGACCATTACAATGCAGAAATTCAAGCCAAGTATCATCAAGTTTTCATGATGTTTGTGATGAAATGATGTGAATAGTACCACAAATTTGGATGCATTATACATACTCGCCATCATCTAGCGTCGAGGGAATCATACACAAAGAGAAGAATGACGGGTCACTAGTCGCTCAAATACCAAGAGAGAACTCAACACCAACGTCAATATCACGCGCTAGTCCGAGTTAGTATTATTCAGATTTCATGGCCAGAAGACTTACCCATCTTTACCACCTTCGAGAATTGCACAGCCTTCTCTGCCGCGCTTTGCAAATCATCAATAGAGAAGATCTTTAGGCCCGATTCGTTGATCAATTTGTGTGCTGCCTCCATATTCGTTCCCTGCAATCTGGCAATAATTGGAATTCGGAGGTTCATCTTTTCGACGACGCTGATAAGACCTTGTGCAATAGCATCGCACCTCACGATACCTCCAAAGATGTTGACAAAGATGGCTGTGACCTTAGGATCGCTAGTAATGAGAGTGAAAGCTTCCTGAATGGCTTGCGGTGTAGCTCCACCACCAACATCAAGGAAGTTGGCAGGCTCTCCGCCATTGAGCTTGATGATATCCATTGTGGCCATGGCAAGGCCAGCGCCGTTTACCAAGCAGCCAATATCACCTCCGAGCTTAATGAAGTTCAGGCCTGATTCAGCAGCACGGACTTCTTCAGCATCTTCTTGAGTTGTGTCCCGCCACGAGAAAATCTCCTTTTGGCGGAATTCCGCGTTGTCATCAAAGCCGAGCTTTGCGTCCATGGCAAGGACCTTGTGGTCCGAGGTCTCTGAGAGAGGGTTGATTTCAATCTGAGTTGCGTCCTTCTCCATGAAGATCTTGTGCAGCTTCTGAATCGTGTCCTTCGCATCCTCGATACATTGTTCGCTGAAGCCAAGATCGGTCGCAATCTTTCGAGCAATATCATCGGTAACGCCCTTGTGGATATCGATGTATGTAGTAGTGATCGCGCTGGGACTTTCCTTGGCAACAGTCTCAATGTCCATGCCTCCTTGTGACGAAGAAACAATGACTGGACCCTGGGATGCTCGGTCCATCAATATAGCCAAGTAGAACTCACGACGAGCGAATTTACGCTCGCAGATGTAGACCGAGTTGCACAGACGACCTTGAGCACCTGTTTGCTTTGTGACGAGCTTGTGGCCGATCATCTGGTCCGCAAACATCCTGGCCTCTGTTGGAGAGTAGATAACGCGAACACCGCCCTTCAAACCGTTGTCGAAGGTACCCTTTCCTCGTCCACCAGCCAGGACTTGAGCCTTAATCACCATGTCATCACCTCCAATCTTTCTCGCAATGGCTTCGGCTTCGGCGGCGGTCGTTGCAACGGAGCCTTGCGGAACACCAATGCCATACTGTCGTCGTATAAGCCAAATTCTTCAAAACTGGCTCCATTGCTTCAAACCTTTCTCAGTAAATCTGCAGACAAATACTCGTGGATGCTCAAAGCTCTTTTCTGTTGTGCAACACCAGCCAATCGAGATGGGGAGGAGACCTAAATCTTGTCAATCTTGCTTCAAGTTGTAAAGAGCTGCCAGAAACTTTTTACCTTGCTGGATTTAAGAGCAGCCGCAAAAGGCCGACTGCGAGCGAGCTTAAACATCTTGACGGAAGGTGTAAAATAGGCACACAGAGCCGTCAATTGCTCGGTGTTAATGGCTGATGGGTTTTGGAGATAATCTGAGATCTTGTCCTTTTCGGATCGGGTCGCGATTTGGGAGCTCCAGTACGGTGGCCGAATCGTCGCAAGGATCAAATTTCGCTTTTCACGTGAATATATTTCTTTTTTAACGACCTCCCGTACAACTTCCAAGCGTCAAGGAAGATCATACCAACGACCCACGAAAATGGCGCCAGACGAAGCTCATAAGTCTGCGAAAGTTTCCAAGGAGGATTTTGATGTCATTTCCAACCGAATTGCAGTTGCCCTCGCGCAACGGGAAGCTCTCATAAAATCTTGGACAGCATCCTCATTGCGAGAACGCCCTCCAGAAAAGACAGAAGCAGAACTAGAAGCTGAGGATGCTGCCCTCTTTCGCAATGAGCCTCCATATCTTGGCGTGGGAGCAGCAATACCTCCAGAATATTTGGTGAGCGAGGCAGAGAGGAGTACTAAGTCGCTTCGAGCCAAACTTCTTCTATCTAAGACATTGAAAGCGAGCAAGGCAAGGGATGCAGAAGAGAAAGCAGCGAGTGCAAAGCGTGGATTAAAAGACGAGAGTAGTGATGAGGAGCAGGGTCGGTCAGGATTAGGCAGAGCGAAGAAGAGAAAGACGCAGACGAGGGCTGAACCTGCAGAGGATGATGGAAAGGATGATGACTCAAAGCTACTGAAGGCACAGCCTACAAGTATGGACCACGTTGAAAGAGGTGGAAAAGACATAGCGGGCAAAAAGTTCGCGGAAAAGAGCCTACTCTCCTCGAAGAAGGTCAGGGCCGACGAAGGAAACCAAGGTACACCGAAAATACCAGCTGTGGGCATGGATCACATCATAAAGGCTGGGAAGGATACCGGGTCCAACAAACTTGAGGAGAAGAAGGTACTGGAATCGGCCATGTCACCGGAGGACCCCGATACCGAGGAAGAAGATGCAGCTTCGGCGGGAGTTATGGCTACAAAGAATGAAGGATCGAAAGCAATTCCTGCGATATTGCAAAAGAGTGGGGTGATGAGTCCAGAAGAGCGGAAAAGAATGAAGAAAAGGGAGAAAAGAAAAAGGCAGAAGGAAAAGCTGAAGGCTGCAGCAAAAACATGATTGATGTAATGGGAGATGTGCTCACTTAGTCTCCGTCTTTGCATCAAATCTGTCAGAACTCTGAAGAGGTTAGTGGTTCTGGGAGGTACTTCTCTTTACTTTTGCTGCCTAATTTATGCAGCAAGTACTTGATTTTATCCTGTTGTGTGTTGCCACCAGCCTGGACTGCGAAGAACGGTCTATCCTTCATGATACAGTTGTGATTCAAAAGTTTACTACAGCTGGTCTAAACTTTGAGTAATTGCCTGTTCGTCATGTACAGATGTGAATCATTTTATGTGCGGACACACAGAATCAACAACATATGGGCTCAAACGTCCTGAGTGGTCATCTATTAATCAAGTTTGATTCTATTCACCATACCTTCTATTTTATTTGCGGGTGTGAATTGGCTCGTCTCGAGGATTCATCATCACAAAGCGGCATTTATTCTCGTCCTTCCTTCCTTCCTTCCTTCCAACCACGAGAATGCCCCTCCACTCAACAACCTTGGACTCAAGCTGAAGCATCTCCTGCTTAATTAATGCATCCATTTCTCTTTAAGAAAATGGCAGGTATGGGAGACATCACTCACTCAGGGCATCCAGAAAAGGGACCTCAAGCCTGCAGTCACATCTCTCGACATAGATGGCAATTTGCGACTTCTACAACAATTACACAAACACTTCAAAACTCTCCCTTGTCATGAACCAAGCTGCCAGTCACAGTAATCTTTTGGAAGAGCTACAGAGCACCTGAACGCATGGTTGACTTATGCCAAAGGTTCACATCCCTTGCCGATATCAGCAGTTCTCTGTAATAAATGCAAGAAGTACACTTGCATAGACTGCCAACAGAAACCGGAGCTTGGATTGAAGGGTCTTACGATACGGAAGAGCCCTGAAGTCACGATAAGCTGCTACTGCGAGAATGGAAAAATGTTTGGAATTTGGGTTCTTCAGTCGGCGTTTGATGAGTCGGAGTTGTTATGCCAAACGCAGATGTTTCGAGAGTGCACCTAGCAGCTACCATCGTCAACCCGCTTTCAAAGGCACTGGCACTGGATACGCTAGTGGTTTGGCTTCTACTAAGACTGTTGCCGGGACCAAGAGCCTCTATCTTACTGGGAGAAACATGTTGCGCTAACTTCGAAGATGCTTAGAAGCTCGTCAGCTACAACGAGTCCAGACGCGAGGAGTACTTTTCCGTTCCCCCGGGTGCCTTGTCAAAGTGCATAGTCGTTAATTTTTGATTCCGGCGCTAAGCCAGACGGAAGGGTGCACGACAACCGTTTAAGGCCCAGGAGCAGTGTATCAAGAATTGAGCCTGACTTACAGTACTAGCCGGTACCTTGTCAAAATAATACCACGGATCCACTTCAGAAGAAGGGTCGCTTCCGTACCGAGGTATCAGCTACACTTCATACCAGACATGACACTTACATTTCTATCCTGTTAAAAAGGACGAGAATAGATAAATGTAGACTAACCTCTAAGTCTGGAACCTCTACATCAGGTACTGTGGCGGACCCCACAACGCCTAACTGGCAGCTCCAGGCGACCCCTCCCCGGCCCCGGCCCCGCCCCCTGTCTCAGTTTTCCCCACAAGCTAAAACTTCGGGGAGGAAAGGGGAGGTAGGGGAGTAGTGGGGGTATTTCCTCTCCGACGAACCAGGAACGTCATGCGGGTTCAGTGCCAGGAGCTAGGTATTGACATCTACCGCGGGCAAAAATGTAATTACCGTGTTGATTCGGACTCAATAAATATGCGCTGCCCCTCCCCTCGGTCTCGGGCTTGGGTGCGCGACTTAGAGAGAAAAGAGAAAAACAGAAAGCTAGCTTAGACATCATGGGCTCTACTCTTCCTCCTTTCACTATCAAGGACGAACCAATTGAGAATTTTCGGCCGTTGAAGGTCAGAGTTATTGGTGCTGGGTACTCGGGGATCTATCTGGGCATTCGGATACCGCAGCGGCTGAGGAATGTCGACCTTCAGATTTATGAGAAGAATGAAGGTGTAGGTGGGGCGTGGTGGGAGAACAGATATCCAGGTATTTCGACCCTTTTTCTGCACAAAGAGCTGCCATTGAGATGTGTAAGGCTGTGCGTGTGATATTCCAGCTCATAGCTACCAATACTCCTTCGACCCGAACCCCCACTGGACAAATTTCTATGCGCCCTCAAAGGAGATACGGGAGTACCTTGGAGGTATTGCAGAGAAGTATGGGGTGAATAGATATGTGAAGCTCTCACACAAAGTAACGAGTTGCATATGGGACGATGCAGCGAAAAAATGGTACGAGAATGGATGTCCCAGGTTCATTTAGCCAGTGGGCTGACTTTATAATAGGAAGATTGACGTTGAGAATCTTAAGACGGGAGAGATTATCCATGATGATGCGGATATCCTAGTCTCGGCCAGAGGTAGTCTGAATGATAAGGCATGGCCTAAGATACCTGGGTTCGAAACATTCAAGGGGGAGGTCATGCATTCTGCACAGTGGAATGACGAGTTAGTCCTGTCATCTGATATGCTGAACGTTACCTAATCATTGCAGATATGACTTCAAGAACAAGCGAATTGGGGTTATCGGTGGTGGTTCCAGCTCAATCCAGATTGTGCCAAATCTCCAGAAGATCGAAGGCGTTAAGATGAGTTGTTTCGTCCGCAGTAGAACGTGGATAGCTAGTCCCTTCGGTGATGGTGAGTCTTGTTACATTTACTATTTGTTAATATATAACTAATCATCTGCAGCGTCCATGGAAAAACTGGGATTGGAGCGCAATAACACTGTAATGTCAGCAGAACTCCGCCAAGAATTTGTGGACAACCCCAAAAAGTTCTACGAGTTCCGGAAGATCATTGAGGTGGACGGGAACACCATCCACGGAGCAAGCTTCAGAGACTCACCTGAGCAGCTCGGTGCTCAGGCTTACTTCCGAAGTCTCATGAAGGAGAAACTGGCCAAGAAGCCCGAAATCATGGATGCACTTATCCCTTCCTTCAGTGTAGGATGCCGGCGACTGACGCCTGGACCTGGCTACCTAGAAGCACTGGTGGAAGATAACGTCGATTTCGTCACAGATCCAATCGAATCCATCACTCCTGAAGGAATAACCCTTGCGAACGGAAAGAAAGTAGACATCGATGTCCTCGTCTGCGCCACAGGATTCAACGTCTCCTCGCCTCCTCCCTTCCATGTTGAAGGCCAGCACGGCATCTCGCTACAACAGAGGTTCCAGCCACACCCAGAAACCTACCTCGCGGTCGGTGTCGACGGTTTCCCCAACTTCTTCATGATGTTCGGCCCTAATTCCGCCATTGGGAGTGGCTCCTTGACAATGATGATCGAGAGCGAGGGCGACTATATCACGAAATGCATCCGTAAACTGCAGAAAGAAGACTACGTTACAATGATGCCTAAGCCCGAGCGCGTGAAAGACTTCTCAGAGTACTGCGTTGAATATTTCAAGAAGACAGTGTATCTGGATCAATGCGCGTCTTGGTATCGGAGTGAGGGGGGCAAGGGGAATAGGATTATTGGGTTGTGGCCGGGGAGTACGTTGCATTGCCTTGAAGCCCTCAGGGCGCCGAGGTGGGAGGACTATGACTTTGAGAGTAATGATGAGAATCGATTGCGGTGGTTGGGGAATGGGTGGAGTGTGACGCAGATTGGGAATGGTGGTGATCCAGCTTGGTATCTGGAGCCGAGCTTGATAAATGTGCCGTTGAAGGGGAAGCCTGAGGAGGACGAAGAGTATAAGAGGAGGCCGTTTTCTCATTGATTTTCGGGGTCGTGGTTTGGGTTTTATTTGTTATGTTCATTACTTCTTATCTGAGTGGTTCATCTATCATGTCGCTAGGACCTCTCTATGATGTAATTTGGAGGGTCTAATATTTTCTCAATGTTTTCTCTTCTGAGACTTAGGGACTTGTGATTAGAAATCATGGTAATGTTCCCCTAAAGGCTAGCAGAGGGCACAGGATAACCAATTACAGGTTGACTCGAGGACTTGAGCTGAGCACAAGTTTGTACTTCAGGTAATGTGCACAGAAAGCAAATTGTGGAGGCACGTCTAGTACCCAAGAAGGCATGTACTCTTGCACATCTAATAATAATCCAAAATGGGGCAGAAAAAAGGGATGAAAGAAAAGGGTGAAAACACAGATGTGCAACGAGATATTCCCTTCTCAGTTCCTAAGTGAATCTACAGGAATCGAGTTCAAGGAGAGTGAAGAATAAAAGTGAGGCAGCAAGTCCGTCTTTCAACGAAAATCCCTAAATCGAGAGGCACTATGCTCTCATTGGCCGATATAATAATATTTGATTTTTGACACACACCGCATGGGCTGCGGTATGCAACAAACATTTATTTCATCTTAGTTTCTACTTTCATCCTGTCTTCTAAATTTGCTTTATAATCTTCTGTTGCATATCGCGTTTCAATGTGCCTGACTTTGATGCACATCGCATCTTGGAACAGGGGGAGTTTGTTGCATACCGCAGCTATTGCGATGTGCGTCAAAACAAGTGTGCTATGAGATTCGATGAGTAATAAAACTTTCTTCCTTTTGATATCAGCTTTTGTCCTGTCTCTCACGTTTGATTAAAGCTTCTGTTGCACACTATAGTCTAGGATGTACACAATTGTAGATGTACAATGAAACTAAACACAGAGCCGATTTAACAATACCCCTCTAAACGTAAATCGGCAATGAATTCCTATAAAGAGCAATTAATAGCCGCTATAGATCTTGAACTAATAACCCTAAAACCCGTAATAAAAAGCGTTTCCTCTCTTATTCCTCAAGTGGATATAAACAAAGCAAAATAAATTATAGCCCCAAGCCTGTCTTGAACAAAAGCATGTAACATTGAACGAAGTGAGATTATTTTTGCATAGACATATACGTCTTGCAACAAACCACAAGATATCGACTAGGTAAACTTGTGAATCCAGGGGAGGGAAGCGTATATTTGTGTGTAAATGATAGTCAAATGTCTTGCTATAGAGAATGAGGTGTGCGTATTATATATTAGTAAGAAAAGATATGTCTTTAAGCGACTTAAGGGTAGCTGAGTGAATGGGGGTAAATGAACAAGTGGGACTGAGAGAAGAGGGTCAATTGAGATAAGTCTGGAAGTATGAATCTAATGTTTTGTTAGATGATAGCAGTGGAGATCCGGTAGAAAACACCTGATGAAAATGTTCAGCTAAGAATCTTTAAGCATTGGAGGTAAGACAGTAGGTGTGATGAGATTAATGCAATAAAATATAAATACATTAATCGTAAAAACAGTGTAAAGCACAATTAAATTCTGCCCCAGAGCCATACCATGTCAAACAAAATTTGAAGAGGATAAGGAAGGCAAAACCCATCATTTCATTGTCCATACCCCTTCCACCAACCTCAAATCTTCTAAGCCAGAAATCTCTCCATTAAACCCATGTCCGGAACTCCTCATCCAAGCACCAAGTCGATCCATTCAAGCTCTTGAGCCTCCCACACTGCTTTTTCAACTCTCCCTACTCCTTTCCTGTATGCAATTCTTTCTTCCCACTCAATCCAGAGCACGTTGTAGAATTCGTACTTTGAGCCCTTGCCTCCAGCTTTAGGACGCTCATCGTGGGTCCACTCCGCAAGGTTCCAGCCATAATCTCCTTCGTAAGCATATCCTCGAGAGATGGCGACTAGTTCACAGCGAAGATGGGGCTCGGAGTGGCTCGGAGGGGTGTCAAATTGCGGGGGACCTTCTGGGAGAAAGTCGTCGTCCGAGTATAGTATTCCTGCCCATTTCCTTTGAATATCTCGAATAGTGGAGCAACGGGTTTCAATGTATTCGCCGTTCATTTTGGGCTCTGACAGAAAAAGCCAAGTTCTCTGTGTGCGGCAGGAGAGAAGCCTATCGTAGTTCGGTGTTGGGACCAGTTCTGGGGAGCAAAGCGGTATAGGATACCAGAATTCAGTCGTAGAATCTGACTCGTGCTTGTAGAAATAACGGTAAGGTAGATAAGCTCTTGGCTCTTCACCACCATCGTAGTCAAACCGAGTCCATCCTTTCGGAACATCCCCCAAGCCTTGCAACGATCTCTCTTTCAGCTCTAGCAATTCCCAGGGAGCTTGTATTGGTCGGGGGGTGCTTGCAATACAACTTCTACTGTACCATTGAACCATTGAAACAGTTTGTTGTTCTCCTGTGGTATAATCTAGCACAAAGTTGACCGATTCGAATTTTTTCAGATATTTTTTGAGAAAATCATTCCCAAAGTTTAGTATTAAAGAGCTCCTACCAGTAACCCAAGACCAACTTGGAAGACCCAAGTCCGCTCCTGTCGAAGGCCTCGCTCCAGTTCTTCTTGTTAAAGGATGGGAAGGTCGCCAGAGGAGTGCCATATCCAAAAACAGGACTGGAAGAGCGCAGATGAACCCGCCGTAGAATATTTTACTGAGCACACTTGTTATCCCGGCGAATGCAGCTAGCTAATTTGCTTTCAAGTCAGTTTTAATCCATAGCTTAGCAGGGTCTTATGCTCAAGAAATGTATAAGTGCGTGAAGGACAGTGAAAGAGCAAATAATTTATGGAACATTCGTAAAGCGACGAGCCACTACTTTCAGATTGTTCCTCAGTTCAGGGAACAATCAAAACGGCAAAATAGTGGTTAGGCTCTTAATGTTACTCGAGCTATCCGTTCAGCTGCCACCAGCGTTGCATGGTCCGTGCGCTCGG
>Ga0302325_10014865_pt1 | contig 16555 bp, 16 predicted proteins | sample Palsa_T0_2_FD_201948 | JGI IMG/M metagenome (GOLD analysis project Ga0302325, IMG submission 201948) | Peat permafrost microbial communities from Stordalen Mire near Abisko, Sweden - Palsa_T0_2 | ecosystem: Environmental > Terrestrial > Soil > Palsa > Peat permafrost | place: Sweden: Abisko... | reverse complement strand
CGGCGGCTCACGCATCCACGCGCGCTTGACCGACGGGCCGATCGCGATGGACCCCCTGCTCGAACTCGTCCGCGACCCCGCCGCCGGCGCGGTCGTCACCTTCTTCGGGGTCACGCGGGAGGTCGATCTTCTCGAATACGAGGCTTACTCGACGATGGCCGAGCACCAGATGGGCGAGATCGTCAGCGAGGCGCTCGAGCGTCACGGCCTGTGCGCGGCGGCCGTCGAGCACCGCACCGGCACGGTCCCTCTGTCCGAGCCCTCGGTGGTGGTCGCGGCGTCGGCGCCCCACCGCGACGCGGCGTTCGCCGGCGCGCGCGAGATCATCGACCGAGTCAAGGCGCAGGTGCCGATCTGGAAGAAGGAGTCCGGCGAGTGGGTGCCGGGCAACACGCCGGCGCCGGGGACGGCGGCGGGGGCGTAGGGGGCGTAGGCGCAGGCCCGGCGGCCCACGGGTGCCGGGCTCGCGCGGGCGGGCGGGCGAGGCGCTGGCGGCGGGAGCGCAGGCTCGGGCGGGCGAGGCGCTGGCGAGGCGCCGGCGGCTGGAGCGCCGGCTCGGGCGGGCGAGGCGCTGGCGGGGCGCCGGCGGCTGGAGCGCAGGCTCGGGCGGGCATGAGATCGCGGGCGCGGTAGATAACTGCTTCCCAGGATGAGTTTGCGCCCACGCCCCCCGGCGCGGCCTCGGCCCGCGGGGAAACCGGCCGGGTGCCCCCAGAACGGCCCCGCCGGGCTCCCCCAGGACGGCCCCCGAGCACCGAGCGCCTACGCCTGCGCCTCCATCAGCCATGCCATGTCCCAGAACGCCAGCTCATGCCGGCTCGACTGCAGGAACGCCTCGAGCATCCGCGCGCGCCCGGAGTCATCGAGCCCGGAGGCCACTTCGTCTGTGAGGGCACGGCACCAGCCGGCCTGGGCCGCGAACTCCGGGCTCGCGTAGGTTTGGATCCAGGCGCCGTAGGGATTGCCTTCCGCGCGGGGGACGAGGGCACGACCGAGCTCGGCGTATCCCCACATGCAGGGGAGCAATGCGGACACCAGCTCCGCGAAATCGCCGAGGGCGGCCGTCCGCAGGAGGAAGTCTGTGTACGCGCGCGTCGTTGCGGTGGCTCGCTCGTACTCGAGCTCCTCGGCGGTGATCCCCCACGTCACGGCGAACTCCCGGTGCATCTCCATCTCCGTCCCCAAGGTCGACCCGGCGAGCTCGGCGAAGCGGCGCATCCACGCGGCCCGCGGGGCCCGAGCGCAGCCAAGCGCGAGGAGCCGCGCATACTCGATCAGGAACACGTAGTCCTGACGGACGAAGTGCCGGAAGCGCTCGATCTCGAGCGTCCCATCACCGAGCCCTTGCACGAAAGGGTGCGCGTACTGGGCCTCCCAGATGCCGCCGGCGAACGACCGCAGCTCGTCCGAGTAACGCCCGGGCGCCCCCGTGGTCATTGGTGGCCCCGAGTTCGCCGCCAGGCGAACTCGCAAGCGAGGACGAAGTCCTCGCCGTTCACAGCGCCCCCCCAGCAACCGCCGGCGCGGTCGGGTCGGCTACAGCCGGTGCGCCGTGCTCGCGAACCAGGTAGTCCTCGACCCCCATCGGCGTTTCGCTCGAGCGCTCGATCACGGTCAGCAGCGCGGACATCGTCGAGACCTCCTCGACCTGCTCCTTCAGGAACCATTGGACGAACTGCTCGCTCAGGTAGTCCCCCGCCTCCCGGGCGACGCCCATCAGTCCCGCGATCTGGTCGCTCACGCGCTTCTCCTGCTCGAGCGCGAGCGCCACGGGCGAGACGATGTCGACGAACTGGCACTCGGGCGCGGCCACGCCGGGGATCGTGACCGGAGCGTCGGCATCGAGCAGGTAACGCACCATCATCATCGCGTGGTTGCGCTCCTCGACCGCCTGCGCGTAGAAGAAAGCGGCCAGGCGAGGGAGCGTCTGCGCGTCGAAGTAGACAGCGTTCGCGACGTACTGCTGGGACGCCGCCAGCTCTTGCGCGATCTGCTCATTCAGGCGTTCCACGAACCGTGCTGCCGCCATCGCTCCTCCTTTCTTCTCGGGACGACGGAATGCTAGACGTGCGGCGAGCAGTCCCCGGGCGGGCGCGCGTCGAGTGGGACAGGTAGATTGCGCAACATGGCCACATGCCTTGTGACGGGGGGCGCGGGCTTTCTCGGCTCGCATCTCTGCGATGAGCTTCTGAGCCGAGGGCACCGCGTGATCTGCGTCGACAACTTCGAGACCGGCTCGCTGGCGAACATCGAGCACATCCGCTCCGACGCGTTCGTCACCCACAACATCGACATCATCGAGCCCTACTTCGTCGACGAGCCGATCGACTTCGTCTACCACCTGGCCTCGCCCGCCTCGCCGATCGACTACCTGCGGCTGCCCCTGCACACACTCAAGGTGGGTTCTTACGGCACCCACCACACGCTCGGGCTGGCCAAGACCCACCGCGCGCGCTTCCTGACCGCGTCGACCAGCGAGGTCTACGGAGACCCTCAGATCCATCCCCAGCCGGAGAGCTACTGGGGTCACGTCAACCCGATCGGGCCGCGCGGCGTCTACGACGAGGCCAAGCGCTACGCCGAGGCCCTGACCATGGCGTACCACCGGCAGCAGGGCGTGGACACCGCAATAGTCCGCATCTTCAACACTTACGGTCCGAAAATGAGACCCCACGACGGGCGCGCCATCCCCACCTTCCTGCGCCAGGCGCTCCAGGATCGCCCGATCACGGTGTTCGGCGACGGCTCCCAGACCCGCTCGTTCTGCTACGTCGACGACCTGATCCGCGGGATCATTGCGCTCGCGGAATCTGGCTACCACGAGCCCGTCAACGTGGGCAATCCGCGCGAGTTCACACTGCTCGAGCTCGCTCAGGCCGTGGTCGACGTCACCGGCTCTAAGTCGGAGATCGTCTTCGAGGCGCTCCCGACGGACGATCCGCAGGTTCGCCAGCCCGACATCACGCTCGCGCGCAAGATCCTCGGCTGGGAACCCAAGGTCGACCTTCGCGAGGGCTTGGAGCGAACGATCGAACTGTCCGGACCGGAAGGTTTGATCGGCGCACCCCGTTAGCAGGCGGTTAGCCAGTGCGCGGGAACGGTCCCCGTTCTGCGTAACTTCGGCGCCGCGATACCGTTTTAGTCGCAGGGGACATAGAAAGCGTGTGAAGGCGGCTTGACGATCGAGCAGCAAGAGGCAATGCCCAAGACGACGAACCGCCCAGCCGACGGCGTCCTATCGCCGGTACTGCCTGAAAGAGACGTGCGACGCAAGCGTCCGCCCGTGCTCTCGTTTGTGCTGCGACTCGAGACGCTGCGACGGATAACCAGGGTCCTCTCCCTGCTCGCGCTCGACTTTGTCGGAGTCGTCGGAGGCCTGTTCACGGCCTTGATGGTCAAGCTGGCGCTGGGCGACAGCTTCAACGCCACGCTCGGATGGAGCGAGACACGGCGATGGATCGCGTTCGCGTACCTGGTGACCGTGCTGATGTTCGCGCGCGCCGACCTGTACGCCGACCGCCCCCGCCGTCCGGGCTTTTCGGCGATCGCCACCGCGCTGTTCCAGGCGACGGTGATCGCGCTCGTGTTCGCGCTCGCCAACGGCGAGCACTTCAACAGCTACTTCGTGTTCTACGGCTCGCTGTTCTTCGGCGTCGTCTACATCACCTCGCTGCGCTATCTGCACACGCGCGTCACCGGCCTGCTGCTCGAAAAGGCCGGCTACCGCCGGCGCGCCCTCCTGGTCGGATCGGGCAAGCACATCGAGGCGGTGGCCCATGCGCTCGCGGGGCGCTCGCACACCCCGGTCGACCTGGTGGGCTACATCTCACTCAAGCCCCGGCCCCAGAACGGGCTGCGGTCGCTGGGCCAGCTCGGCGAGCTGCCCGAGGTGCTCGCGCGCGAGCGCGTTCAGGAGGTGATCATCGCCGACCCGGATTTCCCCCATGAGAAGGCTGTCGAGCTGGTCGACCAGTGCCACCAGCGCGGCGTCAGCGTTCACATCGCCCCGTCGACGATGGAGATTCTGTTCAAGCGCGCGGAGTTCGTGCCGGGCGAATCGGTGCCTCTGTTCACGTTGCGCCCACCCGTGTTCGAGGGGATCGACTACGCGGTCAAGCGCACCTTCGATCTCGTCCTCTCGAGCGCGCTGCTCGTACTGCTCTCGCCCGTCCTGGTGGCGATCGCGGCCGCAATCAAGTTGAGCTCGCGCGGCCCGGTGATCTACCGCTCGTCGCGGCCGGGAATGGCCGGTAGGCCGTTCCGCTGCTTCAAGTTCCGCACCATGCGCGTGCATGCCGACCAGGTCCAAGCTGACCTCGAGCCCCTCAACGAGGCCTCCGGGGCACTGTTCAAGATTCGCCATGACCCCCGGCTCACGCGGGTCGGGCGCCTGCTTCGCCGCTTCTCGCTCGACGAGCTGCCGCAGCTGGTCAACGTGATCCGGGGCGAGATGTCCCTCGTCGGTCCCCGGCCCCTGCCGACGCGCGACTTCGAGCGGCTCGAGGAGTGGCACAAGAAGCGCTACCTCGTCCTCCCGGGAATCACCGGGCTGTGGCAGATCTCCGGTCGCTCCGAGCTCGACTTCGACGACCTCGTTCGGCTCGACTTCCTCTACCTGGAGCGCTGGTCGGTGTTCCTCGACCTGGCGATCATGCTCAAGACCATTCCCGCCGTGCTGTCGCGGCGGGGAGCCTTCTGACGGGTGGCTTCCGCCGTCAGGGCTTCTTCATGCTGATCCAGCTCTTGGTCAGCGGGCCGAATCGTTCCCGGACCACGGGGCCAAACAGCCGTTCGAGCTCCCGGCGGCGTACGAGCTCGATCTCATCCGGATCCCCGCCCGCGCCGAGGCGCCAGTAGCGGCGCCGGACCGCCGGGGGGAGCCAGTGCGCCGCCGGGAGCAGGGCGTGCGGCTCGATCGGGAACCCCAGCGCGGGTGTCTGCACGTACCAGCCGCGCGCGACGCGGCGCAGCTCGGTCGCGAACCCGGGACGCCGCGCAGGCGGGAGGTGCTCAATCACGCTGTTGGCGTAGGCGATGTCGAATTCCTGATCGGCGAAGGGCATGCGCCGCGTCGCGTCCGCGCATACGAACGGTCCCGGATACTCGGGACGTTCGACCACGTCGACGCCGGTGATGTCGAACTCCGGGAGCAGGGCGCGCAGGCCGAAGCCGCCGCACCCGACGTCGAGGATGCGAGTCCCGGGTCCGGCCCCGGTGACGCGGAGGAACTGATCCAGGCGCCGGAGCCGGGCCCTGGCGGCGAACGGCTCGGCAACCTGCCCCAGGGGTCCGCGCGCTCGAGCGTAGATGCGGGTCTGCGTCATCTCGCTCCAGCGTAATCGCACCGAGGGGCGCTGCACGAAGAAGAGCGCCTATGCTCCCATCCCGAAAATGCCTCCGACCGACCGCTTCGTGATCAGCTTCGCTGCCGAGCCCCCGCAGGAGGCGCTCCCCTATGGCCGCTGGGCGGACACCCTACGCGAGCATTTCATCGCCGCCTGCGGCGCGATCGATACCGAAGGCGAGGAGATCGGGGAACCGGGCGAGATCGTCTGGTTCCCGGACCGCACCTACGCCGGGCGTACCTATGTCCCCGCCGTGGCGAGGACGAACGAGGACTACGAGCTGTTCGGCTTCGTCTCCTTCACCGAGGGAGCCGGCGGCCCCAGCGACTTCTCGGCCCACGCGGACTTCACGGCCGAGGTCGCCGAGGCGAACCCGGACTGGAAGCTCGACCTCAACGACGAGGTGATCGGCACCTGGCGCGGCGCTCCGGGGAAGGCGGCCGATATGACCCTGGTCTGGGGCGTCCCGCTGATCCCCGGCGGAGCCGTCGTCACCGCCGAGCTGGCCAACCTCGCGGTCGACCAGTGCGACCTGCTCGAAGAGCGCTTCACGCTGATCGCGCCCGACAACTTCCGCGGCGACTTCATCGAGGTCAAGCTGTTCTCGAAGCGTGGCGACGAGCTCGCGCGGGAGTCTTTGTACGTCGACGACGAGGACCCGGACGACGACGAGGACCCGGACGATTAGCTACGGGGCGAGGCCCGCTTGCGGCGCTTGGGTGGCGCCCTCCGCGCCCTCCGCGCCCTCACCGTCCGCGCGGATACCCGTCAGAACCGCCGGCAAGCGGCTGTCCGCCTCTTCGCGGGTCAGCGGGAAGTGACAGGCCGCCACCGTCCCTCCGCCCTTGTCCACGAGCGCAGGCTCGTGCTCGGAGCAGATTGCCTGGGCTTTCGGGCAGCGGGTGTGGAATCGGCAGGCAGACGGAGGGTTGGCGGGGCTCGGGACATCGCCGGTCAGCAGCTCTCGCTTGCGATGTGACCCGACCGGGTCCGGTACGGGCACCGCCGACAGGAGCGCGCCGGTGTACGGATGACGGGGAAAGCCGTAAAGCGACTCGCCGGGCGCCAGCTCGACGATCTTGCCGATGTACATGACGGCGACGCGGTCGCACATGTGGCGAACGACGGACAGATCATGGGCGATGAAGATCACGGTCAGGCCGAGCTCGGCCTGCAGCCGGCGCAGCATGTTCAGGACCTGCGCCTGGATCGAGACGTCGAGCGCGGACACCGGCTCGTCGGCGACCAGCAGCTTTGGCCCCAGCGCCAGCGCTCGCGCCACTCCGATCCGCTGGCGCTGGCCGCCGGAGAACTCGTGCGGGTAGCGGTTGTAATGCTCGGGGCTCAGCCCGACCGTGTCCATCAGCTCCTGAACACGCTTCTTGCGCGCGCCTTCGGTCTTCTCGAGCCCGTGGATGGCATACGGCTCGGCGATGATCGAGCCGACCGACTTGCGGGGGTTCAGCGAAGAGTAGGGGTCCTGGAAGATCATCTGCATCTCGCGGCGGAGGCTCTTCAGCGCCTTGCCCTTGCGCTTGGTGATGTCCTCTCCCTCGAAGCGCACCTCCCCGCTCGTGGGCTCGAGCAGGCGCACGATCAGGCGCGCGGTCGTGCTCTTGCCGCACCCGGTCTCGCCGACGATTCCGAGCGTCTCCCCTTTGATCACGTCGAAGGAGACGTCGTCGACCGCCTTCACCGCTCCGACCTTCTTCTGCCGGATCACCCCGCGGGTGATCGGGAAATGCTTGACCAGGTTACGAACCTCGACCAGCGGCGTGCCGTTCGCGTTCATGGGCCGGCGTCCTGAGCGGGTTGCGCCGCGGCGATCGGCTCGGGCTCCGGCTTCGCGCGAATGAGTGCGCTGAGCTCATCCGGCGTCTGCCCGGCCTTCAGCCCCTGCCAGACCTGCTTGCGCAACGGCACCGGCAGCAGACAGGCGACCTCGTGTCCGGGCTCTCCCGGCACCGCCTGGAGCCGCGGGTCGACGCGCTTGTGCTGATCGCGGACATAGGGGCAGCGCGGGTGGAAGTGACAGCCCGACGGACGATTGATCAGGCTCGGTGGCCGTCCCGAGATCGGCACCAGGTTCTCGTTGCGCGGCGTGTCGAGCCGCGGTATCGACTTCAGCAGCCCCCACGTGTACGGGTGCTGAGGGGTGGCGAAGATGCGTTCCGTGGTCGCGTGCTCGACGATCCGCCCGGCATACATCACGACGATCTCGTCCGCGATCTCGGCGACGACACCGAGATCGTGCGTGATCAGGATCACGGACATCTCGAGTCGCTGCTGGAGATCCTCGAGGAGCGCCAGGATCTGCGCCTGGACCGTCACATCAAGCGCCGTCGTCGGCTCGTCGGCGATCAGGAGCTTGGGCTCGTTCGCGAGCGCCATCGCGATCATCGCGCGCTGGCGCATGCCGCCGGAGAACTCATGCGGATAGGCGTCCACGCGGCGATGGGGATCGGGGATGCCCACGAGCTCGAGCAGGTCGATCGCGCGATCGCGCGCGGCCGCCTTGGAGACGGAGCGGTGCATCTGCACCGCCTCCATAAGCTGATAGCCGACCTTGTAGAACGGATGTAGCGAGGACAGGGGATCCTGGAAGATCATCGCGATGTCGTCGCCGCGGATCTCGCGGAGCTCTTCGTCCGGGAGCGTCAGCAGGTCGCGACCCTCGAACAGGATCCGGCCCGAGACATCGGTTCGCTTGCCCCGCGTCAGCCCCAGCATCGTCAAGGCGGAGACGCTCTTCCCCGATCCCGACTCGCCCACGATGCCCAGCGTCTTGCCGGTTTTGATCGCGTAGGAGACCCCGTCGACGGCATGCACGACACCGTCGTCGGTGCGGAAGTCCACCCTCAGGTTCTCGACTTCGAGCAGGGCGTCGGGCGTGCTCACGAGTAACGCACCCGCGGGTCGATGAACGCGTAGCCGATGTCGACGACCAGGTTCAAGATCACGATGAAGAACGCGCCCATCAGCACGGTCCCCTGAATCATCGGCAGGTCGTCGTTCTGGATCGAGTTGTACGCGAGGCGACCGATGCCCGGAATGTTGAACACCGACTCGACCAAGATCACGCCGCCGAGCAGCACCCCGATGTCGAGCCCCGCCGCGGTCACGATCGGCGTGATCGCGCTGCGGATCCCGTGGCGCAGGATCACCCGACGCTCGGGCACCCCTTTCGCTCGCGCGGTGCGAATGTAGTCCTCCGACATCACCTCCATCAGGTTAGAGCGCAGCAGCCGGGCGTAGAAGGCGGCGAACGATGCGGCCAGGACGAGCCACGGCAGCAGCAGCGAGGTGAACCAGTGAAGCGGGTTCTGGGTCAGCGGCACGTAGGATCCCGCCCCGGGGAAGATCGGGATCTTGCCGATGTCGGTCGAGAACAGGAACAGCGAGACCAGGCCGAGCCAGTAGACGGGCGCCGAGATCGCGACCAGCGCCGTACCCATGGCCATCCGGTCGAATCTCGAGCGCGGCCGGATCGCCGACAGGGTGCCGACGGCGATGCCGATCACCAGCCAGATCACCGCGGCCCCGATCGCGAGCGAGATCGTCGCCGGGAGATCGGAGAAGATCTGCTGCTTGACCGAAATGTTGTTCTGGAAGCTGTAGCCGAAGTTGAAGTGCAGTACCAGTGCCTTCATGTAGTCGAAGTACTGGACATACCACGGCCTGCTGAGACCGAGCTCCTTGCTGATCAGCGCGACCACCGCCGGGGTCGGGTCGCGGCCGGCGCGAAGCAGCGCCGGGTTCGTGGTCGGCAGTAGATAGAAGACCACGAAGGTGAGCAGGCTCACCAGGAACAGGAGCACGACCACCCAGAGCAGGCGGCGGATGATGTAGGTAGTCAAGGTTCAGGTATCGCGGTGGCCCCGCCGCCGGGGAAGGCGGCGGGGCCCCGCATGTCGGGTTGAGGTTTGGTCCAGGCCTCGCTTACTTCAGGTAGCTGTTGGTCAGGTCCCAGTCCCCGCTGTTGAAGTCCCAGATCGCGCCGTGTACATCCTTGGACTCGAAGTTGATCTGGTTGTCCCACAGCCAGGTGACCACGTAGGCCTGATCGGTGATCTCGTCGTCGATCTTGCCCCATGCCGCGGCCCGGGCCGTCGGATTGACGATCTTCACCGCCGCATCGATCTGTGCGTTGATCGTGGGGTTGTTGACCTGCGCCATGTTGGTCGTCTGTGGGCCGAGCGCGGCACCGTTGAAGACCGGATCGATCATGCTCTGGGAGTCATAGAAGTCCTTCCCCCAGGCGGTGTTCGGGCAGATGGCGACCTTGGCGGCCGTCACCTCGCAGAACTTCGAGTACATCGTGGCGTGCGGGACTTCGCGGAACGTGAACTTGAACCCGAGCGTCTCGAGCTCGGACTCGATCGCCAGCGCCGTGTTGTTCGCCGGGGGGGTGTCGTCGCCGATCATCAGCAGCGGTGCTCCGGTGTACTTGCCGGTCTTGTAGCCCGCCTTCTTCATGTAGGACTCGGCCAGCGCGAGGTTGCCGTTCGGGTTGCTGTCGAAGTCGTAACCCGGACCGGCATCACCCCCCGCCTGCGCGAAGCCCGGCATTCCGGGCGGGATGAAGTGCGTGGCGATGGTGCCGAGCGTCGGCCCGCCGCGCGTGGTGCGAAGCGCGACCTTGTTGATCACTGCGGAGATCGCGCGGCGTACGTTGACGTTGTTGAGCGGCGGGATCGTGTCGTTGAGGGTGATGTAGCGGTTGCCGTCGGACGGCGTGACGAAGTACTGGCCCTTGTCCTGGGTGATCAGCTGCTTGAGGATCGGCGTCGGCGGGGCCGCATAGTCGCCGCTCATCATGTCCGAGCCGTTGATGATCTGCTGGCTGGCGACTGACGGGTCGTTACCGCCCTTGATGATGATCTGGTTGAAGTAGGCGTGACGGACCGGGTCGCTCGAGGCCTGCCAGCTCGGGTTGCGAACGAGCACGAGCAGCTTGCCCGGCTGGTAGGACGTGGTGGGTACGGTGCCGGTTCCGGCACCCTTGATCATGTACGGGCCCGTGAACACCTGGTGCATGCCATACGTCGAGGCCGCGCCTTTGTCGAACTTCGCGGCGTAGTACTCGGGGACCGGAACCGTGCACGGAAGCCCGAGCGCGTTCGCGTTCGTGAGCACGCCGACGGGCACGGTGGTCTTGATCACCAGGGTGAGGGGGTTCGGGGTCTGAAGCCCGGTGATGTTCGGCAGCGTGGTGACGTGACCCGCCGGGGCGCCGACGATGTCGTTGTAGTAGGAGGAGACGTAGTTGTCGCTGCCGACGTTGGCCAGGAAGCAGCGCTCGAGCGCGTACTTGATGTCGGACGAGGTGACCGTCTTGTTCTGGAGCGGCGGGCTGTAGTGGACCCCCGGACGGATGTGGATGGTCAGCGTCTTGCCGCCGTTCGAGACCGCGGGCATGGCCGTCGCCAGGTCGGGGGTGGGGCTGGTCGAGTTGTCTTTCCAGCTGTAGAGCCAGCGCTGGGTGGTCTGACCGAGCTCGGTGTAGTCGGTCTCGTAGTACCAGTAACCTGGATCGAGGCTGTCGACGCTGCCGTTGGCGTCGAGGATCGTTACGGTGCCGCCACTCTTCGGCGTGCTGCTACTGCTGCTGCCGCTGCTCGACGACCCGCAACCGGCCACTACCCCGCCGATCGCGATGACTAGAACGGGTAACAGCCTGGCCAATCTCCGCATGCGCGTCCTTCCGTTGGTTGACTCCATGCCCTGCCTCCTCCTGTGGTTGATCAACTTTTCCCGCCCCTCGGATGGAGCGCGTCCTGCAGCGCGTCACCGACGAGGTTGAACGCGAGCACGGTTAGCAGCAGCGCGACCCCGGGAAAGAGCATGTACCACCAGGCGCTGAGGTAGCCGCTCGCATCGGCGAGCATCGCCCCCCAGCTCGCCGTCGGCGGCTGTACGCCGACACCGAGGTAGGACAGGGCTGCCTCGAACAGGACGTTCTGAGGGATCAGCAGGGTCGCGTAGACGATGATCGGCGCCACCAGGTTGGGCAGCAGCTCGCGGAAGATGATCCGGGTGTTCGAGGCCCCGAGCGAGCGCGCCGCCTCGACGAACTCCTTCTCGCGCAACGAGAGGACCTGTCCGCGGACGATCCGGGCGATGTACGTCCAGTTCACGAACGCGATCACGAAGATCACGACCACGAGCCCGGGCTTGAGCAGGCCGCCGAAGCATCCGCCGCCGAGCGAGCACGCGGCCCCGAGCCCGAGCGCGAGCAGGAGGATCGGGAACGCAAGCAGGACGTCGATGGCGCGAGAGATCAGGGTGTCCGTCCAGCCCCGGAAGAAGCCGGCCACCATCCCGGCCGTGACGCCGATCAGGAGCGAGAAGCCGGTCGCCACGAACGCGACGATCAGCGACACCCGCGCCCCGTACAGCGTGCGCGCGAACAGATCGCGGCCGAGCGGGTCGACGCCGAAGTATTCGTGGGTCGCGAAGTTCGGCCCGGTGGGATCGCCGAAACTGTCGAGCAGGTGCAGGTTCTGCACGTTCGGGCCCGGCGCGCCCGCGAGGCTGACGATCAGCGGCGCAAAGATCGCCACCAGGATCAGCAGGGCGATGAACGCGAGTGAGACCATCGCCACCCGGTCCTCGCGGAAGCGGCGCCAGAACAACTCCAGCGGCGAGCGCGCGGCGACTTCCGCGCCCGAGGTTTCGATCAGTCCGTCGCCAGGCCCCTCGACGGCCTGAGAGGCCTCGACCAGCAGTTCTCCGCCTAGGCTCATCGCACGGCTCGACCTGGGTTACCCCGGTTGGCCCCGTGCCGTGGCAATGCGGTCACGCTCGAGTGGTCTCGGTCCAAAGTGTGCGCTCGTGGATCGCGGAAGCGAGGTGAGGTGAGGTTCCGTGTCCTTGCCTCAATCCCTCCTCCTTAAGGGTGGAATATCACACCGCTCGCGCTCTGTCACAAAGGTTTAACGCCCCATCAACGAAGCGTCCGCGGGGTACGGCGGTTTATCAGACCTTGAGATTCGCCGCGTCGATGGCCCCGCACCGCCCCGGATACCCTGTGGCGGCTCAGCCCTCGTAGCTCAACGGATAGAGCACGCGCCTCCTAAGCGCGGGATGCAGGTTCGATTCCTGCCGGGGGCGTGGAGTCGGCCGGCTACGGAACCTTCCGAGGATTCTCAACCGCCCGCAGCCGGCCGACTCCATGGGAGATTTGGCAAGAACCAAATCTCCCGGGGCGCGCTGGGTCCGCGCCCGTTCACCGATCCGGTCGCTCCGGGTACACCTCATCGATCGTGGTCAGGGCGACGAATGGCGCGCCGGCCGCCTCCTCGATCCGGCTCGCGCCGCCCGCGAGCCGGTCGCAGATCGCGAGCACGCCGCAGACCTCGTGACCCTCCTCGCGGAGTGCCTCGAGGGCGCGGATCGTCGAGCCGCCCGTGGTGACCACGTCCTCTACCAGCATGCAGCGCTCGCCGGGCTCGAGCACAGGCCCTTCGATCCGGCGTGCCAGCCCATGCTGCTTGACCTCCTTACGGACGAAGAAGGCCTTTACCTCGGCACCCCCGGCCAGCGCCGCGCAGGCGATCGGGTCCGCGCCCATCGTCATCCCGCCGACCGCCGTGGCACCCCACGCTCGGGCCTGCTCGGCGACGAGGTCGGCGAGCGCACGAAAGCCCGCCGGGAGGAGAATCGCGCGCTTGGCGTCGACGAGGTACTGGGCCCGCGCGCCGCTCGTCAGCACGACCTCCCCGATCACCAGCGCGTGCGTTTGCAGCTCGGCAAGCAGGCGCGCTCGGGTGGACGAGTGATCGATTGGCATCGCGGCGGGCCTCATGCTAACCGTGCACGCGGCCGATGGGGGCAGGGTGATCCACCGAGCCCTCGTCCTCGTCGCGCTCATCTGCAGCGGCCTGGTGCTCGTCTCCTTCGGGCTGTTCGCCCGGGATCAGGTCGCCGGTGCGGCGAAGACCCAGGCCAAGGCGGTCGTGAGCTCGGCGCCCCTGCCCAAGCCCGTCAAGAAGCAGCAGGGGCAGCCGGCCCGCTTCATCGACGGTGCCGCGAGCAAGCTGACCTCCCCCTTCCAGTCGATCATCCAGTCGACCAGCGCATGGGTACAGCACGGCGTGCCCACCGTCCTGGCCCTGCTCGTCTACGGCGTCGGAATCGGATTCCTCGCCCGCTATTCACGCGGGCTGGCCTGATCCGCTCAGTTGGCCCCGTAGTAGACGTCCACCGGAGTCCCGATCTGGATCCATTGGTAGGCGGAGATCGCGTCGTCGATCGGGAGCCGCAGGCAGCCGTGGCTGGCCGGATAGGTCGGCGACGGGTCGTAGCCGTGGATGGCGTACCCGGTGTGGAAGAAGTTCGAGTAGTACATGCCGTCCGGGAGGTAGCCGGGCGTCTTCATGTACACCTGGTAGGTGCCGAGCACGGTCGGCGTCGAGGGCTTGCCAGAGCTGACCGGATAGATCCGGAAGACCTTTGAGCCGTTGATCAGCGCCAGCACCTGATCGGTCAGGTCCGCCTCGACGTGCTTGCCCTGGCGCGGGTAACGGACCGGGAAGGTGCCGACGCCGGCGAGCAACCCGTGGATTACGGCCCCGTCGAGGGTGAAGATGCGATCAAAGCCGCGTACCTTGCGGTAGGCGAGGATGGCGTTCTGGGTCAGCGTGTCGTAGACACCGTCCTGGGGGACCGCGAAGTGGAGCGCCGCCAGGCGCGACTGGATCAGCGACACAAACGTCCCGGTGGATCCGGGGCCGGCGCTCGGGACGACGACGTCGACCTTCTGCGCGACGGCCGCGACCTTCACCTGTTCGGGTGTCGCGGCATGGAGCGCGGTGATCTTCAGGTTGCCCGCGGATGGGCTAGAGAAACGGACCGAGAAGAAGCCGAAGGCCCCGCCGCGGGAGCGCCGGAGCTTGACGGTCTCAGATTTGACCAGCCGCCGGCCCCTCCGGATCTGAACGACGGCGACCTGACCGGGCACGAACGGCCGGTCGGCTCCGTTCACTCGCAACGTCCGCCGGGTGACGGTCACGTTCCGCGAGCCCAGCTTGAACACGCCTTCGAGACTGGTCCGCAGCTTCCCGGTCACGGGCGTGGTCGGCGTCGTGGGCGTGGTCGGCGTCGTCTGAATGATCGGCGTCGTCGGAGTGATCGGGGTCGTCGGAGTGGTGAGCGCCAGCGCGCTCCCGGGCGCGGCCAGCGTGAGCACCGACAGCGTCAGCGCGCCCCGAGCAATCCTTGGCATGCGCGGAAATGTAGACGAACCGGCGGCGTGAGCGCGCTACCGCGCGGCCGCCCTCATGGGCCGGGCCACGGCCGGCTCCCGCGTGCCGAGTGGACCGGTGATCGCGGTGATCGCCGCGAGGGCCACGATCGCCATCGCGACGATCTTGGCGGCGTCCCAGTGGAGTTCGTCGACTCCGAACGCAAGTGCATTGTTGATCGAGTGCAAGGCCATCCCGGGATACAGCGAGCCGGTCTTCCAGCGCACGATGCACAGGACGAAGCCGAGGAACGCGAGGGGGACGAGATACTTCGCCGACGCCGATCCGAAATGGGCGGCGCCGAACAGGATCCCGGTGATGATCGCGGCCACCCACGTCCCCCAGGCCCTGGGCGCGAGCCAGCTACGCAGGACCCCGAACAGGAAGCCCCGGAAGAAGAACTCCTCGCAGATCGGCGCGATCACCGTCACGAACACTCCCACGCCGATCATCGCCGCGGTGTCGCTCGTGCTGCCGAGTCCGGTCGGAAGCTGCTCGCGGCCATGGAGCGCGAGCAGGGCGGCGTAGACGTCGGTGGCGATGAAATAGCAGAACGCCGCCAGCGCGACGATACCCACGGCGCGCCAAAGCGCGGCCCGCCGGAAGCCGAAGCTGCTCAAGCGCATTCCGCCGCTCAATGAGGCGACGTAGATCGCCGCCGCGACGAAACCGAAGTCGAAGACGATATCGCCGAAGATGTTCACCGCGGGCGGGGGATGGCTCAGGTTCGCACCGGTCGCCGCGCCGACGATCGACACCATCAGATCCGCGATCGACCCGAGCGCGAGGCCGAGCGCGACCGCGGCGGGCGCGGCCCAGGGCTTCCACGGCGGCAGCTCTTCGACGAGCGCCACCGAGCGCGCGCCACCGGCCCCTTCGGGAAGCTCGGGCTTGGTCAGCGGTGGCGGAACGCTCGACACTGTCACTAGGTTACGACCAGCTCGCTCAGGCTGGCGATGGTCCTCACGCCTCGAGGCCCACTGCTGCCGTCACGGCGGATCAGTACCGGCTCGATCGCCGCGGCGCGCGCGCCCGCGACGTCCTCGTCGAGGCTGTCGCCGACATGGATCGCTTCGGCAGGGCGAACGCCCGCAAGCTCGAGGCCGCGGACGAAGATCGCGGGATCGGGCTTACGTGAGCCAAGCTGGGCAGAGGTCACGATCCCGTCCAGCAGCGGTGCGATGCCGAGCCGGGCAAGGAGGTCGTGCAGCGAGATGTCCCAGTTGCTGACCACCACCAGGCGTAGGCCGCGGCGCCGCGCGGAGGCCAGCGCGGGCACCACGTCCGCGAAGGCGCTGAACGCGATCGATGCGAGCAGGGCCTCGGTGAGCTGCTCGATCGGAAGCGCCGCCGCCGGCCGGGGCAGCTCATCGCGCAACGCCAGGACGCAGCTGTGCCGCAGCGCCTTCAGCCCCGTCGCATCGCTGCCCTGGTCGAGGTGGGCGCGGTAGTAGGTGATCTCCGCCGCGAGCGCACGCGCGGCCTGTCGCAGCGAGACGTGGACGCCGAACCGCTGCTCGAACTCCGCGCACAGCCGCGGGGCGGGTGGCTGCAGCGCGACCAGCGTCCCGAGCGCGTCGAGCAGGATCGCACGCGGTGGCGAACCGCCGATCATGCGGGCAGGATGCCGGTGATCATGACCACGAGCCGCGATGTCCAGAGCCCATGCCAGGCGACGCGAACCCCTGCGCGCATGTCAGCCGACACCTGGCTTGCGTGCGGCATGCTCTCCAAGAGACCGACCCTACCGACCACCACCCACGCCGTCGACCAACCCGTATGCCCGGTCCGCCGCGACCTTCATCTCCCGCGCGACCTCGACCGCTTCATCGCCGCGGGCGATCCGGTGCAGCCCGCAGGTCAGGATCGCGGCATTGACGCCGCACAGCACGCGAGCGAGCGCATGGGACCCCGGGTCATCCTCCGGAACGGCCCGCTCCGCGGCGAGCACGTGGGCGACGGAGC
>Ga0302325_10014861_pt1 | contig 16558 bp, 12 predicted proteins | sample Palsa_T0_2_FD_201948 | JGI IMG/M metagenome (GOLD analysis project Ga0302325, IMG submission 201948) | Peat permafrost microbial communities from Stordalen Mire near Abisko, Sweden - Palsa_T0_2 | ecosystem: Environmental > Terrestrial > Soil > Palsa > Peat permafrost | place: Sweden: Abisko... | reverse complement strand
ACAACTGACGCTCTTTGTCCGGGCCGCCTTCGATCAGCTTGTGGTCGTAAAGATGTTGCAGCATGAACAGTCCGGTTACATCCGCCTTGGCCTCCTCGATCGCGCTGTAAAGCTCCTTCAACTCCTGCCGAGGGTTGGTGGCGCGGCCGGCGACGGTGATTTGATGTGGTCCGATTCCGTGGCTCAACTCGTGCGCCAGAATATGCGTGAAGAATGAATCGAAGCTCAGGTCTTTTTGGCGGTCCGGCGAGAGCACGAGTTTCGCGATCGGCTCCAGCGTGGAATGAAACTTGGCTTCCTGGACATTTTTCAGCATCACGCGCTTGCTGCCCTTCAGCGTTACCACGCGCTCATCATTGGGCAGATTGTAAGCCGCGGTCCGGACGCCATGCGCTGCGTCGCCCGCGTCAAAAATCTCGTTGACCACGCGGATGGGCGCCTGGCCGCCGAGCTTAGGATTGCGGAATCGCGGTTCGATCGGCAGGTGGTTTTCCACATCCTGCAAATGCTCGGCGAAGAACTTCAGCCTGGCCGACTCCGCCTCGTCGCGAAGATTCACATAAGCCTCGAACGAGGCTTTGTAGCCGAAGATGTCGTCGTTGTAAGTCTCATAGGGGCCAATCGTGATGTCGATAGGCGAGTCCAAATCCATCCATGCAATATCGCTTTCGTAATAGTCGTTGGAGCGGAAAGCCGCCGCGCGGGCGGTCAGAAATTTCTTGAGCGTCGCGTTATCGGTGAACTCGGCCGCCTGCTCCAGCAGCTTGGCCGATTTCTCGAGATCGGCTCGATACTCCTGGCTGTAAGGGACCGCGCGCAGCTTGCGATTTGCACCGCGATGTATCACGGTGAAAAAGCCTTCGGCTTGCTCCCGCTCCGGCTTCGACAGCGTCTTGACCCAGGCTGCGAACTCGTCGCGAGTCATGTCTTCGGGATAGAAATTGGCGCCGGGCAGCTTATGCGGCGGCACGTCGGGAAGAAACCCCTGATGGCCATCAATGTCGGACCAGGGCGATTTGTTCAGCTGAAAATATTCCAAACGGGCCATACCGAGCGCAGTGGTGTCATGGCGAAGCTTGGCGTAGAGAGCATGATTGCCGCTCCACATCTGCGTGAGGAAAATGTCGTTCAACACGCGGGCCGCTTCGATCAGTTTCGGCAGCGCCTGACGGTCTCCCCGCGAAAGCTGGGATACATCCGCGCGCAACTCGATCGGTTGGAAGCGCGCGATCATTTTTTCGAGTTGCGCGAGATCCGGATTGGCGGCAGCGGCGGCAAACATAGGAATAAATGAGAGGAGAAGTCTCTTCAGTGTTCGCATGGGACGGCGTTCAAGCGACTTTTTCCGGCATGACTTTCCTTGGGTACCCACGTGCTACTATACCGCGCAATCCATGGCGCGCCGACACCTGCGGGCAGCGCGCAACGAGCGAGGACTCGATCCATGCCGGAAAAACTTGACGCTCACGCGTTGGACCAGTTGTTTCGCGCCGCCCGCACCCGCAATGGCTGGACAGACCGCCCGGTGAGCGAGGTGCAAATCCGCGAATTGTATGATTTGTTCAAATTCGGCCCGACCTCAGCCAACTCGAGTCCAGCACGCTTTGTCTGGGTCAGAAGTCCCGAAGGCAAACAAAAGCTTGCGGAGCTGGCCAGCGACAACAACAAGGCCAAGGTCAAGGCCGCGCCCATCACCGTGATCATTGGCCATGACATGGATTTCGCCGAAGCGATCCCCAAATTGTTTCCCGCACGCGGGGAGGCGATACGGGACATGTTTCGCGGCAACGAAGCGTTTTCGCAGGCCACGGCATTCCGCAACGGCAGCTTGCAGGGCGCGTATCTCATTTTGGCGGCCCGGGCGCTGGGGCTGGATTGCGGCCCGATGTCCGGCTTCAACAATGAGGCCGTCGACCAGGAGTTCTTCGCCGGCACCAAAATCAAATCGAACTTCATCTGCAGCTTGGGCTACGGATCGGACGAAAACCTGTATCCGCGCAACCCGCGCCTGAGCTTCGAGGAGGCCGGCCGCTTCGCTTGATCGGCCTTCAGCCCCCGGGGGCGTCGCTGGTCGAGATCTTGGGAATCTCGCGGTGCAACGTCTGCGGTTTATGCGAATGTCGCGTGTGCGCCGCCGTACCCGGATGGTTGTGCGCCGCCGTACCGGGCTGCATCGGCACGTCATTGAAGTAGCGGACCTGCAAGTCGTGCGTCAGCAACTCTTGAAATTGCGCGGTCACGCCATTCCTGGTGCGCCAAGCCATATAGTCCTCATAGTGGCGACGCGACGCCCATTTCTGCGCTGAAATGATGTCGTCCGGCTCATCCTGATTTTGCCGGATGACCACTTCCTCGCAGCCGGCTTGCTGGAGGCTCTCCGGCAGCAGCCGGCGAATGAGGGCTATCAGTTCGTCGGCGCGGCCAGGCTTGGTTTTGAACTGCGTGATGATATTAACGCTCATGCATCATCCTCCGGTGCTGCATCGCCACTGCTCGTCGGGTGTGGGTCGAACGCTGCTTTATCCTACATAATTTGCCCCTGGCTCCGCATGGTCAAATTTGGCTGTCGGATCGATAATTGGGGGTAGGAGGTATCCCACATGCCCGAAAAAGTCATTGGCACACCCGCCGAGGCAGCGGGGAGCGCTCCGCCGCCGGACTATCGACCACCACGTCCTGAGGCGCCCACCCAGGCCGTACCCAATACTCTCAAGCACGATGATGGGATCACCAATCCCCGGGACGGCCGCGGGCCTTTGCGGCCGCGCGATGACCAGACCGTAAAGCTGCCGCTGCGTCCGCCGCATTGATGGCAAAATGCCGGAATGCCCGGCAGTCAGGACTTCGCCGCTGATCCTCGCAATACTCATGCGCTGATCAGTCTCAATGGTCGCCACGTCAGTCGCGACGAGGCGACCGTGTCGATCTTCGACGGCGGCTTCGTCGTCGGCGACGGCGTCTGGGAAGGATTGCGGCTGCACAAGGGCACCCTGCTCTTCTTGGAGCAGCATCTCGATCGACTGTACTGGGGCCTCGAGAAGATTCGTCTCGACATCGGCCTCGACAGGGGCGCGCTCACCGCGAAACTGCGCCGCTTGCTCGCCGCCAACGCCATGCGGGACGGCGTACACATTCGATTGATGGTGACGCGCGGCAAGAAATCCGCCCCGAATCAGGATCCGCGCAACGCCATTGGTCCGCCGACTGTCGCGATCGTGGCCGAATACAAGTTGCCGGATCCAGGCCTTGCGACGCGGGGCCTGAGCCTGCGCACGGCCTCGATTCGCTGCTCCCCCAAGCACATGTTCGACATGCGCTTGAACTCACATAGCCGGCTGAACCTCATCATGGCGCTGTTGGAGGCGATCGATGCCGGCGCGGATGAGGCGTTGATGCTGGATCCTCATGGCCATGTCTCCAGTTGCAACGCCACCAACTTCTTTTGCGTCAGAGACGGCGAGGTCCTTACTTCGAGCGGCGAGTACTGCTTCAACGGCGTCACGCGCGGCAATGTCATACGGCTGTGCCAGGAGAACGACATTCCTATCCGGCAATGCAATTTTGCCCTGGACGAAGCGCTGACCGCGCAGGAAGCGTTCGTCACCGGCACTTTCGGCGGACTCACGCCGGTGCGCGAAATCGATGGACAGCGACTGGCGGCGAAGCTGCCCGGGCCGATGACGCAGCGTCTTCGCGGGCTGTACGACTCGTTGAAGGACGCGCAGGCGGCAAAGTGACGAACAGGTCGGCTACAGACGCGCCGCCGGTGCGCATCGCCATGTGGTCCGGGCCGCGGAATATCTCCACCGCCATGATGCGTTCGTTCGAATCCCGCGGCGACTGCGCCGTCACGGACGAGCCGTTCTACGCGGCTTATTTGCAGCGCACCGGCCTCGAGCACCCGATGCGTGATGAAGTGATCGCCTCGCAATCGCTCGATTCACGCGCAGTCGCCGCAATGCTCACCGGCGCCGTTCCAGGCGGCAAACCGATCTGGTATCAGAAGCACATGACGTTGCACATGATCGATGAGTTCGATCGGCACTGGATGGCGCAAGTCCGCAACGCGTTTTTGATCCGCGAACCGGCCGCGGTGCTGGCCTCATATTCCACGAAGCGCGCGGACGTCACGCTGCCCGACATCGGCTTCGTGCAGCAGCGCGAATTGTTCGAACAGGAAGCGGATCGTCTCGGCGTGCCGCCGCCGGTGGTCGATGCGGCCGACATCCTCAATGATCCCGGGCGCACGTTGGGTTTGTTGTGCAACGCCTTAGGTGTTTCGTATACGCCGACGATGCTGCATTGGGCTGCCGGCCGCCGCGCCACCGATGGCGTTTGGGCGCCGGCTTGGTATCACGCCGTGGAGAGTTCCACGGGATTCTCCGCTCCGGCCCCGAAACGAGCAGCGGCGCTTGCACCGCACCTGGAGAGTCTCGCGGACCAGGCGCAGCCGCATTACGAGGCTCTTGCGCGGTATCGGCTGGTTTGAGCCCTACAACCAGTTGCCCATCAGGATGAACGGCGCCCAATAGAAGGGATGCGCGAAAGGCTTGCTCGGGTCGGGTGTGAAAGTCGCCGGTCCCTGCGCAACACTCACACGGCCCAAGCCGCGCACGCTCTTGGCATTGGGATCGACTTTTGCGGAACCCTTCAGGAGGGTCAGCTGCGCCTGGCGCAGCGCGTCGGCCTTGTCGAGATGATCGACTTTGTGCTCCTTGTACAGGGTGCTCATCAGCAAGGCGGTGCTGCCATCCGCCACCGGCCAGAGCGTCGCCAGCACCGACTTGGCTCCCGATTGTTGGGCGATGGCGCCCAGTCCCTCGACCTCGACGCCGTGCCGCGATGAATTATCATCGCCCACCGCCGTCTGGCAGGCGGACAATGTCAGCATCTCAACGCCGTTGAGATTCATCTTGGTCTTGAATTCCGCGAGCGTCATGTGGCTGCCGTCGCCCAGCAACAGAAAGGAATCTTCCATGCTGCCGGGGGTGAACTGGAAATGGCTGGCGATGTGGATGATGGGATAGGCCTGCGCGATGCCGGCGCGCAGCGCGCTTTCGGTGAAGGACTTGTCCAACAACACCTGGCCGGTGAGGATGCCTTTCTGGCCGGCAATGTCGTTCAACTCGACGCCGACGTTGGGCAGTGGGTCGTAGTCAGCGCCGCCCTGGGTCACTCCCAGGCCCCAAACCGTCCAGTTGGCCATCGGCGCCGCGGCGATTTTGTCACGCACCGCCTCGGTCAACATGGCGACCGAGTAGTTCTCCACCAGATAGTTCTTGCCGTCATACAGAGCGGCGAAGGGTACATAGCGCAGCGTGTCGTCGAGCGACAGCATCAAGGTCTTGGCGCCGGCTTGATGCAGATCGTCGGCAACCGGCGCGATCAGGACTTTGTACAGCGCCTCAGCCTGCGGCAGCGGATCCTGGTTGGGATTGCTCAGCGCTTTCCTGAAATTCAGTATCTGCGCGTTCAGGTCGGCGCGCTTGATCGTCGCTTCGCGCGCCAATGCGATGTCGGGCGTGGTCAACAGAATTTTGACGTTATCGTCCATGATGTAGTACTGCAGCACCACGGCGTTGTGCCCAAGGCTCTTCAGCGTGCCGTGAAAGGCCCGGCTGTTGTCGTCGATTTCATGCAGCAGCCGCTTTTGCATTTCCGGGTCCTTCGCCGCGCTCGCGATGGTCGCGGCCTGGGTGTCGAAGGATTTTTGCGCGGCGTCCAACTGCTTCGTGAGCGCATCGAAGCGCGCTTGATCCGCCGAACTCAAGCTATGCTGCTTGGCGTACTTCGCCGAGAGCGCCGCGAAGTCCTGCCCGAGGCTGACATCCTTGCTGGTGATGGCGGCCAGCTGCTTCTCGGACGAATTCAAGGTCGCCACCGTCGCCGGCTTCTCGGCGCTTGCGGTCTTTTCGCCTTGTTCGGATTTGTGCTCGGTGAAGTCGTACAGCTCCTGCTCCTTGAGCATGGCCAGCACTTCCTGCGCTTCGGACAGCCGGCCTTGAGACACCAGCAAATCCGCCAAAGTTCTATATACCGAGCTAACTTCCGTCGCGCTCACGAAGGACGCCTGGGTTTCGTTGCTCGAATTCGACAAGTTGCCGCGCATCTTCTGCAGATCGTTCACCGCTTGCTTGCCGTAAAAAATCGCGACGGTGGGATTCAAAAGCTTGCCCGAACCAAACACCTGCATCAGCTCCTTGGGGACCCGCCAGGCGACCACTTCGTTGTTCGTGCCTACGAACACTCGGTACGCATGCAACAGCAGCTTGTGGGCATCGAGTTCCCGATCCGTTACGCGCAGCAGCTGCGCGTACAGCATTTCGATGGTGCCGACGTCGATGCTGTTCGGCCCCGTGTATTTGGCCGCATTGGCGAGGGCCTCGCGATACAGCGGTTCGGCCTCCGAGTACTTTCCTTGTTCACGCAGCGACTCAGCCAGCACCATGAACGCGGGTTCCAGCGCCGGATTATCCTGACGCTCGGGGCCCGCTACCTGGCGCGCGGTGGCCAGCGCCTTGCGCGCCACTGGTTCCGCTTCCGCGGGCCGCCCCGCAGCCAGTATTACCTGTGCCAGCACGACGGTGTTCAAGATCGTGATGCTGTTCTCCGCGCCTAGATACTTCTCGTCTATGGGCAGTGCTTTGCGCATCAGCTCTTCGGCTCTCCGATACTGACCCATGAATCGATATAACAGACCCAAATCGACCAAGCTGACGGCCGCGTAGACGCCGTTTTTGCCGGCGATGTTCGCTTTAAGGGCTTTGTTGAGCGTGGTTTCCGCCTCGCCATAGCGACCGGACTGCAGCATCACGGAGCCGAGGACATTGAGTGCGCCCCCGGCGATGGGGGCGTCGGGCCCAAAGAATTTATCGCAGATCGAGAGTGCCCGACGCGCAGTGGCTTCCGCATCGGCCGTGCTTCCCACATGCAGCTGCGCGATGCTGAGATCGACGAGCATCAAGCCGCTGCAAGCGCTGTCCGCGCCCCAAAATTTATTGCACATGGCGAGCGCGTCGCGAAACTGCGTCACCATGTCGGGATAAGTACCTTCCGATTGATGCAGCATGCCAGCCAGCCACAAGTAGGCGACCAGCTGCGGATGGCTGGAGCGGTAGTTGTTCTTAGCCGCCGCGAGGGCTGCATTGAAGGCCGGCAACGCTTCTTTTAGCGCGCCTTTACCCGCTTGGCCGAAGGCCTGGACCGCGCGCGTGTCGATCTGAAACTGATTCGCCGCCTGGTCGAATGCGGACCCGGACTGGCCACCGACCAGCGCAAACTTGATCTGTGCATTCGCAGGGGCGCAGTAGGCGGTTACCCCAACGATGGTCTGCGCCTGTAGGTCTCCCACGAACTGTCCTGGACCGGTCTGGCGCAGCCGCATCCAATGCGTAGGTGCACTGTCGCCCGGAAAGAGCAGCCCCAATTGGTTGATGTTGTTACCGAGAAAGCGGGCATTAACGAGCTTGTCGCTGACGATGTAGCCCTCGATGCGCATGGGGCCGTCGTCGCGGCCATAGATCATGATGTCGTAGGTGCCTTCGGAGGAGGTAGCAGCGCAGCCGCGGTCGGCGATCGGCTGCAGCTGGATCTGACCTTGGTAGGTGTGGTACGCCGCCGATGCGGGAGCCGCGAATGCCAGCAGCGTCAGTCCCAGCAGCGCCGCGCCGAAATAGCGCACGTCGAACAACAGCATTGCACTCCCCATTTGACGGCCAAACCTGATAGCGCGCCCTTCGATTCGATATAGCATGTTATACGTGTCGCCGCGACGCGAGATTTTCAGCGGCAACCGAGTGTGGCGAGCGCAGTAGTGCAACCCCGGACGAATCGATGACGAGTTCGCTAGTCTTCCGGGCGGCCTGCTTTCTTTACATTCAGCGGTACGAGCCCGTAGTATAGACGTACGTCTTCCTTTATATACAGCATTATGCCTTTAAGCATTAAAGACCCGGAGGCGGACCGGCTGGCTCGCGAAGTTTGTGACGCGCAAAGCGGATCTGCGCAAGTCACTGCAGTCGCTGCGTAAAAAATTAAGATCGGACGTGCCGGTCTGGGTCTCGTGGCCGAAGAAATCGTCCAAGGTGGCGACGGATGTCACGGAAGACACAATTCGCGAAGTGGCGCTGCCGCTGGGCTTCGTCGACATCAAGGTGTGCGCGGTCAGCGATGTTTGGTCGGGACTCAAACTGGTGGTGCGCAAAGAATTGCGGTGACGCAGCTGTTCACTGAGTCGGTGTCGCCTCGCAGTGCGCGATGAAGCGGCGCAACGAGTCCGAGAGAATTTTCTTCTCATGATGGATGATGGTGAGGCGGCGCGTGAGCTCGGGCATTTGCGTGGCGAGAACTTGCAGGCGCTTGGCGGCGATCAGATCATCGACCACGTAGCGCGACAGGTAGCTGATTCCCAAGCCTTCCGCCGCGGCGTTCTTGATGGCTTCGGAACTGCCGAGCGTCATCGTGGCGGGGAAGCTTAGGAATCGCGCCAGCAACGCTTGCTCCACGGCCTCGCGGGTGCCGGACCCCGGCTCGCGCATCAGCCACAGCGCCCGGCCCAGTTGCGCGACGGTGAGGCGGCGACGGTTGGCGGCCTTCGCCAATTCGTGCGTGGGAGCGGCCACGATCACGAGTTCATCCTGCAACCAGGGAATGACCCGGATCATGGGAGAGTGACAGGGCCCCTCGATCAATCCCAAGTCCGTTTCGAAGTCCCGTACGGCATCGACGACTTCCTGGGTGTTGCCGATGCGCAATTGCAATTGCGTCCCGGCTTGCCAATCGCCAAACCGCGCCAACAATCGCGGCAGCAGATAGTTGCCGACCGTCGTGCTGGCGAACAGGCGCAGGTCACCGGCGGCCGTGCGCTGCGGGGCAAAGGCCGCGGCCGCGGTTCTGGCGCCGTCGAGAATGGCCAGCGCCGCAGGCAGCAGCACCCGGCCGTTGTCATTGAGCAGCAGACGCTTTCCGACCCGGTCGAACAGCCGCACGGTCAAGGTGCTCTCGAGTTCGTTGAGCGCGGCGCTGGTGGCCGATTGGGACAGCGGTACGCTTTGTGCGGCGGCCGTGGTGCTGCCGCGCAGGGCGATTGCGCGAAATATCTCCAGCTGCCTGAGCGTCAATGCCATCCAGGCAGATTAACCGATGAAATAGGTTGATCAAAGAGAAACTATCGGTTTTACAAATATAGATAAGGCGCCCAGACTTGGCGGCATGAGCTACCTCCGAAGTTCGGTCGCGTTAGCCGAGGAACAAGATTGGTATCGCTGCGTGCCGGGGCTGGCGCTCATGGGCGCGGTGGTATTTCTCGCGCTGCAGCTCGCGAAGATTGCCTGGCTGCAAGCCCATGGCATCAGCGTGCTGACGCTCTCGATCGTGCTCGGCATGATCGCCGGCAACAGCATCTATCCGCGCATCGCCGCGGTGAGCGCCCCCGGCGTCGGGTTTTCGAAAAAGACCCTGCTGCGCGCCGGGATCATTCTCTATGGCCTTAGGCTGACGTTTCAGGACATCGCCAAGGTGGGGGTTCCGGGCGTCGCGATCGATGCGCTGGTGCTGACGAGCACGTTCGCGTTGTCCTGCTGGGCCGGCACTCGATTTTTCAAAATGGACCGGCGCTGCGCAATGCTCATCGGGGCGGGCAGCTCGATTTGCGGCGCGGCGGCGGTAATGGCGGCGGAACCCGTGATCGGCGGCCGCTCGGACCAGGTCACCTCGGCCGTCTCGACGGTGGTGGTATTCGGCACCCTCGCCATGCTGTTGTATCCGCTGATGTATGAATTGAACGGGCATTACCACCTGGTCGCAATGTCGCCGACGAATTATGGGATTTATGCCGGTTCCACGATTCACGAGGTCGCGCAAGTGGTGGCTGCCGGGCGCACGGTTACCGAATCCGCCGCGAACACCGCGGTGATTACCAAGATGGTACGTGTGATGATGTTGGCCCCGTTCCTGATCGCGCTGTCGGCATATCTGTCGCGCAGCAAGCCGAACGGTGCGAAGAGGGGCGCGGCAGAAGCCGGCACCGAGGCACGCTCAGGCATCGTGATTCCATGGTTCGCGTTCGGCTTCATCGCCGTCGCCGGAATCAATTCCCTGAACTTTTTGTCCAGCGCCCTCGTGTCGGCCGCGATCAGCATCGATACCGTGGTACTCGCCATGGCCATGGCGGCACTCGGTGTCACCACTCATATTTCAGCGATTCGCATCGCCGGCCTGAAGCCGCTCGCCCTCGCGGCGTTGTTGTTCGCCTGGCTGATCGTCGGTGGCTTCGCCATCAACGTTGGCCTCCTCAAGGTATGGTGAGAAAGCGTAAGTCTCGGGATATCCTGTTTTCCTTGTAGAAACAGGGGGTTGGGGTTACGTCAAAGCTAAGGGACTCATGCCTTTGCTGCGAAAGCACGCCGATATATAATGAAGATATACAAGTGAGGGTGCAACCATGGCAGCTCATACCCAAGACAAATTACTTTTTCGCTATCGCCTTACCGACAATCTCAACGGCGTGAGTCGCACCACGGTCGAATCTCTAGCGGCGGCGCTGGGGTTGAATGAAACGCAGGTCATTCATTACGCGCTCAAACAGCTCGCCAAAACTTTGCTACCAGCATACCCGCCGGACGAGGGTCCGTTTACTGCAAAAGATATCGCGGCTATTCGACGCCGCGCGGGGAAACCGCGCGGTACGTCGGTGAGTTCCACGATTCTGTAATTGGTGAGAGCAATGCACTGGTGGCCTCAGCCGGCGGCCGGTGAATTCGTCTGGTGTCGTTTTCCTGACGAATTGGAGCTATCAGCGGGCACAAAACCGCGACCCTCATTAATCCTGACCGTATTCGATAATGAAGCGCCGTCTTACCGCGTAACAGTGGCCTACGGCACCAGTCAAAAGACAAGAACGCTGTACTCAGGTGAGTTTCGCATTGCGGAAACGGACCAACCAGCATTCAGACTATCCGGGTTGAGTTATCTCACGAAATTCAATCTCAGGCGCATAGTCGAGCTACCCTATAACGATGAATGGTTTTCTGTGCCACCGAGTGCCCCTTACGGGCAGTTACCCAAGCTCGGTGTCCTGCACCCAAGCCTGATGCACAAGGTCCGCGCTGCGTGGGAGGCTGCATCGAAGGCACCGCGTTGATGCTGACGGAACTGGGACCGCCGAATCGAACTCAATTCCAGCGATGCGAACGCGCATTTTTTCTATTCCAACAGTAAGAATCTGTTGAGCCGCGTGGGCCTTTCGCGCTGAGGCGGCGGGCGCCAATCGATTGAGTACAATACGGAGCCAATGGATCCTGGCATGCGTGTAGTGTTGGCGTTGCTCGGCGTGCTGATCGGCGCGGCGCTCAGTAGTTCGTCCATCGTAATCGGCGCCGTGCTCGGCGGCTTCATCGGATTCTCGATCGCCGAGCTGAGCCTGTTGCGCTCGATGATTGTCAAGCTCGATCAGGAAGTGGCGCGGTTACGGCGCCGGCTGTCGCAAGAGGATTCAATTCCGGATGTTGCCGCCGCGCCGTCGACTGAGGTATCGCCGTCGCAATCGAAGTCCGAGATGCCCCCGATGGAAACGGCGGCGCCAATGCCCGCGCCGATCGAGCCAATCGAACCAGTCGCGCCGACGGTGCTGGTCGCGCAAGAAGCACCGCCGGCGCGGCCGCCTTCGCCCCGCGTACCCGATATTCCATTGATCGCCGCGATCAAGCGCTTCTTCACCGGCGGCAACACCCTGGTGCAGGCCGGCGTCGTCGTGCTGTTTTTCGGTGTGGCCTTTCTGCTGCGTTATCTCGCCGAGCACTCGCATGTCTCCATCGAAGCGCGCTTGAGCGCCATTGCCTTCGGCAGTGTGGTGCTGCTGGCGCTGGGCTGGTATCTGCGCCGGCGCAGGGCGGGATATGCGCTCGCGTTGCAAGGTGGCGGCGTCGGCATTTTGTATCTGACCGTGTTCGCGGCCATGCGCTTGTACGCCTTGCTGCCGCCCGCCATCGCGTTTGGCCTCCTGGCGCTGATCGCCGCATTCTCGGCGGCGCTGGCGGTGTTGCAGGATTCCGCGGCATTCGCGTTGCTCGGCATCATCGGCGGGTTTCTGGCCCCCGTGCTCGCCGCGAGCGGTGAGGGCAGCCACGTGGTTTTGTTCACCTATTATGCCGTCCTCAATACGGGAATCGCGATCATTGCCTGGTTCAAGGCATGGCGACCCTTGAACATAGCGGGATTCCTGTTCACCTTCGCCATCGCCACGGCGTGGGGCGTGCTCAAGTATCAGGCGCAGGATTTTTCCAGCACCGAGCCGTTCCTGATATTCTTTTTCTTGCTGTACGTGACCATTGCCGTGCTGTTCACGCTGCGCCAACCGCTGGATTTGCGAGGCTACGTGGACGGAGCGCTGGTGTTCGGCACGCCCATCGCCGCGTTCGGCCTGCAAAGCAGCATGCTGCGGCATGACCCGATGGCGCTGGCGTATAGCGCGCTCGCCATGAGCGCCCTCTATCTTTTGCTGACCTTTGTGATGAAGCGCCGCCACGACGCGTCTCAAGGCCTGTTGGCCGAATCTTTCCTCGGCTTAGGTGTTGCCTTCCTCACGCTGGCGATACCGCTCGCGCTGGGAAGCCGGCTGAACTCGGCCGCTTGGGCCTTGGAGGGCGCCAGTCTGGTATGGATCGGCGGCCGTCAGAACCGGCGGGCTGCACGGGCCATGGGAACGCTGTTGGTCCTGGCGGCCTCGTGTTTGCTGATTCGCGAAGTGAGTTACGCGCATGCCGTTTGGCTCATTCCCTCGAGCGCCTTGCCCAGTGTGATTCTGGTCAGCGCCGCGTGCTCCTTCTCCGTCTGGAATCTCGATCGGGCCTCGTCTCTGCGCAACTACGAGCCGCCGTTTGCGCACCTCTTGTTCGCGGTGGGGTTGATTTCCTGGCTGATGGGTGGACTCGGGGAACTACCGCATGTGGTTGCCGCGGATCACATGCCAGCAGCGAGTTTGGGATTTCTGGCCGCGACCGCCTGGGGATTGAGCGAGCTCGATCGCCGCGCGGACTTGCGGCGGGCCGCGCACAGCGCCTTGCTGCTGCTTCCGGCGATGTATGTGTTCTTCGCCGAAGCGCTCTCGAGTGGAACGCATCCCTTTGCCGCCGCCGGCTGGCTGGCCTGGCCAGCCTCTTTCGCGGTCCTCTATCTTGTCGCGCATCGTCACGAGGGGCCGCCGCGACGCGACTTGAGCACGGGTCTACAGACCCTCTCCGCATGGCTGCTATGTCTTATTTTAGGCTGGGAAGCCGGCTGGGTCGTGAACCTTGCCATGGCTTCCGCCAGTCCTGAATGGGCACCGGCCGCTCGCATCATCCCGCCCGCGCTGGCGCTTTACTCGCTGCCGCGGCTCGTGGTTCGTGTGCCTTGGCCCTTCGCGGCACATCGGGAGGCTTATCTGTCGGTGGTCGGCGTAGGCTTGTCGATCGGCTTGGGCGTCTGGAGCTTGGTCAACAATTTCCTGTGGGAGGGCAATTCGGCGCCTCTACCGTATGTTCCTGTGCTCAACCCCCTCGATTTGGCGCAAGCACTGGTGCTTCTTCTGCTGCTGCGCCACTGGCTGTCGCTGCGCGCCTCGCCGAGCCCGGGACTTAAGTTCATCGAGGCGTGGTTGGCGCCGGCGGCATTGGCGGCACTGTCGTTCGTGTGGCTCAATGCCGTGCTGCTGCGCAGCCTGCATCACTGGATCGGCGTGCCCTTGCAGCTCGAGGCCTTGGCTGCATCGAACGTGGTGCAGACCAGCGTCTCCATATTCTGGTCGGTGCTGGCGCTCATCAGCATGTTGGTTGCCTCGCGCAAGAGCAATCGCCCCACGTGGCTGGCGGGCGCGGCGCTGCTGACGGGGGTCATCATCAAGCTGTTTTTCGTCGACCTCTCGAGCGTCGGTTCGATCGAACGCATCGTCTCCTTCGTGGGCGTCGGCGTGGCGATGCTGGTGGTGGGATATTTTTCGCCGCTGCCGCCGCGGCTCAAGGAGTCGTAAGCCATGCGCGCCGCGCTTTATCTGGGATGCTTCTGCTTAGCGTCGGCGAATGCGGCAGCCACGCTCACGCCGCAAGATTTTGCTTATGGCATGCCCATCATGGCCACGGAGCTCGCCGCGGCCTATCGCGTGCAATTGCCCGTCGATGTGTACAGGGTCAGCGCGCAAGATGACTTGGGCGATGTGCGTGTCTTCAACGCACAGGGCGAGGCCGTGCCTTATGCGATTCGACGCGTGGAGGTGCGCGCGGACAGCAGCCCGGCGCAGACCCTGCCTCTGTTCCCCTTGCATGGCGATCCACAATCCGGCTCACAGGGCTTGCGATTGCAGCTGGAGTCGCCGAACGGCGCCCTCAGGCTACAGACGGATGGCCGCGCGGCGCAGGACGGTCCCATTGCGCAGTATCTCATCGACGCTCGGCCGCTCGATGCGCCGATCGCGGCCTTGCAATTGTCATGGCCGGATTCGAGCGCCGACTTCTCCGGCAGAACGCGCATCGAAAGCAGCGACGATCTGTCGGCGTGGCGCCTGGTGGTCGCAGCGGCGCCGGTGGCGAATCTGCACGCGGGCAGCCAGCAGTTGGTCGAAAACCGCATCGACGTGCCGAACATCAAGGCCAACTTCTATCGGTTGTCCTGGCTCGGAGCCAGGCCATCCTTCGAGTTGAACGAGGTGCGGGCGGAAGTCAGCGCGGGAGCGCCGCGCGTCAACTGGTCGACCGTGGTGGTGAGCGGCCGCGCAGCCGCCGATGCGCCCGGCGATTATGACTTCGATTTTGGCGCGCGCCTGCCTTTGGAGCGGGTCAACATCGTGCTGCCGGACGCCAACAGCGTTTATCTGGCCGAGTTCAAGTCCCGCGCCAACGAGAAAGCTCCGTGGCGCACCGTGATTCGCGCCGGCGTGTATCGCGTGAGCACCGCGGATGGACAACAAACCAACGGACCCATCGAGGTGCCGCTCGATCACGATCGTTACTGGCGGGTACATCTGTCGGGCGAGAGCAGTGCGGCGGTGGCGTTGCGTCTGCAAGGCAGCTTCAGCCCCAGTGAAATCGAATTTCTGGCGCACGGCAAGCCGCCATTTTTACTGGCCTATGGCAGCAGCGAAATCGGTGCCGCGACGACGGATTTGTCGATGATTCCAAGCGGGGCGCTGATTTCCGCGGCTACCTTGGGAAGCCGCAATGTGCTCGGCGGCGATGGGCGCATCGCCGCGGTGGGCTCACGGCTCGATAAGCGCACAGTGCTCTGGGCCGTGTTGGTGATGGCAGTCGCGGCGCTGGGCGCCATGGCGGCGCGGCTCGCCAGGGGTCGCAAAACGGGTATGTGAGAGGAGCGTGCTATGTCTGAACCTTAAGCCCACGCCAGACCGCTCAAGCACTAATGCAAGGCATCTGCGCGCGGATCCACGGGTTGCTCTCGTAGGACTGTCGAGCGGGGTGAGCGCACACGGTGCTGCGTTGCGTCAACGTGCACCGCCGCTCGGGGCTTCGGAGCTCGCACGACGTTCGGGTGCTTCAGATTGCCAGAGATGAGAACTGGTCCCTCAAACGCAATTCAACAGCGCTCACACTGCAGGCCAGCTAATACGCCAGCACGCCAGGCAGGAGTTTCTATATGGGCATGGGCTTCAAGGATGCGAGCTTTCTACTCGGCGATGAGGCGCCACAGCAGACACCGCCGGAGGTCGACGCGTACCTGGTCGAGCTAAATCGCCGGGATGAGTTGCTCAAGGTCGTGTCGAACAGCATCGCGGCGGTGTCGACCGCCGACTCGGTGAGAGAAAGCCTGCCGCACGCGATGCAACAGATCGCCCAAGTCGTGAAGATTGATCGCATGGTGGTGGTCGAGACGCCATCGCGGGCCGGTGCCGGTGGGCTTCAGAAGTCGTACTACGTCTGGTGTGCACCCGGGGTGGCCGAACAGAAGGTCATAGAAGGAGGCCACAACGACCAGCGGAAAACTTTCTCAAAAAACCAGGCGGAGGCCGAGGCAAGCGAGCAGTGGGGCTGTTCGTTGCGGCAGGGCCACCCGATATTCGGTTCGCAGCGCACGAGCTCACCGGCGATAGCGCGGATGATTGCGCGCCTGGACCTGGTCTCGGTCTTGATCATCCCCATCTTGATCAGCGGCAAACACTGGGGTGTGATTTCCTTCCATGATTGCCAGAACGAACACGACTGGACGACAGATGAAATCAGCACGTTGAAGCTGTTCGCGAACGTGATCGGCGTCGCGATCACACGCGAAAACTCGATGGTGGAACTGCTTCAGGCGCAGAGCGAACTGGTGACCGCAGCCCGTCAGGCCGGCATGGCTGAGATCGCCAACAACGTGCTGCATAACGTCGGCAACGTCCTCAACAGCGTCAACGTGTCGGCCGGGCTGATCGGCGACAAGGTACGTGAATCCAAAGCCCAAGGACTGGCTAAAGCAGTGCAGTTGATGAACGAGCACGCGACGGACCTCGGCGATTTTCTCACCCGCGACGACAAGGGGAAAATGTTGCCGGGCTATTTGAACAAGCTGGTCGCGGCGCTCGCGGTCGAGAAAC
>Ga0302325_10014860_pt1 | contig 16558 bp, 14 predicted proteins | sample Palsa_T0_2_FD_201948 | JGI IMG/M metagenome (GOLD analysis project Ga0302325, IMG submission 201948) | Peat permafrost microbial communities from Stordalen Mire near Abisko, Sweden - Palsa_T0_2 | ecosystem: Environmental > Terrestrial > Soil > Palsa > Peat permafrost | place: Sweden: Abisko... | reverse complement strand
ATGGCTTGAGCAAGGTTACATTCAAATCATTTCCGGTTGTTTGGTCTGGGATGTGGGAAGAGAAGAAATCATGAGATGGGCAATTGACAGAAATTGAATCCGTTAACCTATCTGCTTACAATTTATTAGGAGAGAGCAAGATTATTACGTACAACCAAAGTTCCTCGCATAACTTCGTCGGCTTCATGACTGCAAATTCCCAATTCCTTCCCGCACCCATCCTGCTAAACCCAATACTTCCCTCCAAGCCATTTACCAAGTGTAATCAATAGCGTATAAGTAAACCTCATAAACCATCCAGCATCCAAAGAGAATTCATTCTCCATATAATAACATACCTCACAAACTCCCACTACGAATGAGCCGATAAAAAAGGAAGATTGTAACCACAACACTATCCAAGTACCAGCATAATATGATAGGGAGCTGCATGAAGTGGTTGCTTCTGGGGATTGTTTCATATCCGTGGAATAGAATCGGAAATCAATCAGTGGAACAAATGGTTACGAAATCTGCGCCTTGGTGTGACAAAAAAAAATGATACAACACCTCGAAGTCCATCAGGGTTTGAGGGTGAATATAGTATTTGTCTCTCTGGCTGGGGAAGTAGCTTTGCATCAGCACAGGGAAGGTGGTTTTAACAATGTTGTTCCAAGATTTGTATCACCTTGACCACCGCTTTCATCCCAGCTGTGGCAATCCCGACTCCCTGCTAAGATCTTCTATATCCAGCTCAACATGGCTAAGTATACCTGAAAATTGAGGCGGATTCAGCGAATGCTCAGCGGATACACACTCACCAGTTAGGGGATATCAAATGACTTCGAAATTGAGCTCGTGGATGACGATGAAGAAATTGCAGGTCCTTTCCGGGTACGTTATGGTAAGGTGCTGAAGGAAATGATTCTTCTTTTAAGTGTTGCGGCCTCATCTAATTGAAATTTTAAGCAGACGATGGTTAGAAGATAAAGCTAGAATCTCTGCAGTGTTAAAGTGAGTGCATCGATACGTTCGTACTTGAAGAAGAGGAGATGTGATGCTCCAGGGTATAGCAAATGGAGTCATTTTCGATATCTCTTGCTTGTTTGCCGACCCCTTTCTTTTCGACGACCCTCTTCTCAATGCCACACGACCATGAGAACGGCTCATTCCTTGCTTTTGTAAAATAATTGTAGAATATGAGTAATTTTGTTCGCACCTGAGTGAGTAGAAAACTGGGAGAAGGCAAAAAGGTTTGTTCGACGCGTGCAATTGCACCTCAACCCAACGAACATACCAACCTCTTCCCATGAAATAAATAAATCATTCGAAGATAAACTTCATGTTCGCACTTGCTGCCCATATATCTTAAAATCCAAAGTAATGCGTTGTGGATTTATGGTCGGATTTTTAATTATGGAGGTGGCCAGGATGAGGCTCTGTTTCGCGGTTTAGAATGAGATGAAATAAAAAAACATTTTTAACGATGTGCAACAAAAGACTGAAAGAGCGGGATATCATGTGCTTTTCATGTGATTGATGGAAAGGAATATGGGCCTCGATGTTCAGGCATGAAAATGCCATGAGGAGGTTGAGCATTATCTTGGTTTACTGGAAGGACTTCCGAGTTGGAGGAGTTGCTGCTTGCTGAAAAGAGTTTACTAACCTCAAAAAAACGCTTGCCTCTTTTTTCTTCTCTGTTATAACTACTTGTTTTCAAACTTTTCACTCAAAGATTAGGGTTAGGACCCTCGCCCTCAGTGTGCGCTCGCCAAAATTCACGCTAGCGCGAAAACGGAATCGGTCATTGAACAGAACTTCGAACTTCAATTTTCGAGTTGACGAGAAGATCACGACAACAACGGCATCCCGTAACACGACGTCAAGATGCCTACCCACTTGAGCAAGACCCGCAAGCAGTATGTTTCCCTCCTTTGAATGCTTCCAATTCAAATTATCCCTGGACGAATTGGGGGGTCGCGCTGGGGAATGTGTGATGAACGACAACTCGTCATATTCGAAAAAACTCCCCTCTCCGTCGCAGAGAACGGGATTGTTATAGGAACTTGAATACGGACCTGGATATTGCAGAGCAAATGCTGACCCGATTGTGATGTAGTCGCGGACACGTCTCCGCCGGTCACGGACGAGTAGGCAAGCACCGGAAGCATCCTGGTGGACGAGGTCTTGCTGGTGGACAACATCACCACAGAACGAACATGGACAAGTACCATCCTGGTTACTTCGGAAAGGTCGGTATGCGGTATTTCCACAAGCAGGGCAACCATTTCTGGAAGCCCGTTATCAACTTGGACAAGGTACGTTCATGAGAGGTCTTTTATGTGGATGTTATGGATGCGAGATTGGTAGGAGGGTCAGAGAGTGAAGAGCATGGCAATATCAATAGGAAGAGGGGATGGTTAGAAAGAGCACAATTGAGAGGATGGGGACTGGCAGACTGGAATTACATGGGGCTCTAGAAAAAGGTATGCTAACACACCACTCATAGCTCTGGTCCCTCGTACCCGCCGAGAAGCGCGACGAATACCTCTCCGGCAGCAAGAAAGACGTTGTCCCAGTCCTTGACCTCCTCCCTCTCGGCTACTCCAAGGTCCTCGGCAAGGGCAGAATCCCCGAAATCCCACTAGTTGTCCGCGCACGATGGTTCAGCAAGGAGGCAGAGCGGAAGATCACTGAGGCTGGTGGTGTGGTGGAGCTGGTCGCATAGGCAGATTTGATTTCATTGCATGGCTGGGAGATCTGGAGATGGGCTTGAGAAACGGCGGTCATTGATCAATCAGTGGATGGATGGCAACGCCTTTGTGGCTTCTGTTATGGCATGGGAGTTCATGAATGAAAAGCACAACTTCAAAACAGATTTTCTTCCCAAGGGGAGAATATGATGATGCCGTTATTATTGTGGCTACTATGAGATGGTATCTTGGAGCTGACTGACAGATGCTTGTACTCAAATGCAACACGCTAAATATGTACACGAACGCCTCTCTATGCTATCGACCCAACGCCACCCAACGAGTCCATTCCATGATATTCTACAACATATGCATCTCCTCATCATCTGAATACACGTCTTGTCTTAGGAACTCATGTTCAAGCGCCTCTTCTGCACTGATACGCTTATTTGGGTCCAGCTCAAAGCAGCGTTCCAAAAACCGTACCGCAGACTTCTCTTCATCTGTCAAAGGAACCTCTTTCCCATCTTTTCCTGAGTCGTTCCTGCATGTTGACCATAAGATGATCTTCTCCAAAGTGAAACCCGCGTTACCAATGGTCGGTATATTGGTCTCAAACATGACCCCATGCAGATATCCAGTAGCTTTCATCCTCTTAATACCAAAGATTGTAGCAATCTCAATCATTGCCTCGACATCATCTGCTGAATTGAAGAACGGAAATCTTTTGGATAGGATGGTCAAAAGGATCACACCAGCTGACCAGATGTCAATCTTCGTCGTCTGGTCGGTGCATTTCAACAGGACCTCTGGGGCTCTGAATCCACGCGTCCCAGCACGATTTGCGCGCCGGGATGGCCGAGAATCGTTCTTAGGATATCCATTGGACGGTCCCATATTAGCGGTAACACTGTTTGCAACGCGGCGACGGCGGTGGTCTGCGCTTTCCGTACACATGCAGGGCTTTGCGTCCAGCCCTTGCCTCTCTGCCAAGCCGAAATCCACGAGAACTCCACGCTGCTTGTCGGGTTCATAAAGAAAATTCGTGGGCTTGATGTCTCGATGAATGATGCCTTTAGAGTGAACAGCTGCTAGAGCTCGGAAGAGTGATCGAAAGTAGATTCGCATGTCGTCAACTGTCATATTCCGGAAATACTCCCTGAAATCTGTATGTTTGAAATAAGGAAGAACTGCAACAACTTGATCCGTATGTCTGAAAGCTGTAATCAGAGGACAGACGGAATCGAACCCTCGAAGGTCATTAAGAAGCTCCAATTCGTTCAGAATTCGTGAAGGGCTGCTGGTAACATAAATTTTCTTGATCGCAACATATTTTGGCCGTCGTCGTTGCGACCCGTATTCGTTCATATCCGTCAATGCTTGCATCCCCGTACGGGGCTTCTTCAAGGGTGGTGATATCCATTTATTTTCCTTTTCCTCAATGTCCCAGCAATTATCATAGTCCTCGTACCTTAGATCCTCGGCCTTGTATACAGTCGAAAATGTGCCTAATAACGCGTTAATTCCATACTTGAGAACAAAGAAGAAGCGAATTACCCTCTCCGATTCGGTTGATTAAACGAAACCTCTCTTTAATTCCTTTGAACGTCTCCTGAAACTGGTTCATGTCTTCTTGTACCTTGGGGTCAACGACATCATCACTGTCGTCGGAATAACCGTCGGAATAGTCCTCCTCCTCCTCCCCCTGATCAAGCTCCTCTACATCGCCTCGCAATTCGTCTATTACCTCCTCCTCTTCCACCAAAGATTCTTCCATGACGTCGTGGTGAATCTCAAAGGGCGTTTTCGCGTTTCGAAAACGAGTTGTAGCCATCTTCGGACCTGGATGCTTCAAGAACAAAGGGACTGAAAGAGTCCCTCAAGAAACAAGAAGGGTGACCTTGAGAAAGCCTTGCAATTGGTTGTTTTGTGTCAGGTACAGCCGGCAGCTTGGAGACGGCGGGGTGTCAAAACAGCCAATTGGAACTAGCGCCCGATTAGGACGCGAAGAAAACAAACGCGGTTTCCCCGGACGAATGTCAACACCGGAGTAAGCATCACCACTTGCGACAATTTCAACCACGGCCCTTCGCACCATTCATTAATGATTGTTGCTGCGCAGTCGGATAACTGTGCCTACATCCTATCATGGACTCAATTACATTCGACATTAACGATGCCCTCAAACATTATATGAGCGACCCCGCAACAATTTCTACACCGGAAGCGGACAGCAACCTCGTCGACTGCGAGAACGACCCCGAATCCCTTACAAACTCTTTGATCAATACAGTACTGAATCCCATTGTCGACTCAGTAGCAGAAAGCCCGGATGCGATTACAAGAAGCTCTTCATTTGATTCCTTGCAATTTCTACTAAAGTGTGCCCCAGTTTCCCTTATATCCAGTCAGAACTACTCCACAGAGCCAGATTCTAAGCTCTTCAAACTATCTAGATCCTCCTCGATTCTACCTACCCATGCTTTAAGCAAAATCCTTGATCTTATCGTCTCGGGACTCTCGACGGAAGCAGACATCATACACAATGACCTCGAATCCGACGAACAAGAACTCATTTCACACCACAAGCAATTGTTGGAAGTCTTTGGATTCTTATTACAATGGACTATTGCGGCTGTCGAAACGAAAGCGGCGGAGAAGTCGAGTTCAGCCCCGGCTGCGCGGGGAAGAGGGAAGGGGGCAAAAGCCAAGGCCACCGGGAAGGATAAGGACAGCAATTGGGATTCGTCTGCTCAATTACAAAATGCACTTGACATCATGTGCAAAGTCCTCAAGCTGAAGCTCTCGAAGATTTTCCTCACAACATCGGAAAGAGATACATTCATCAGTCTATTCACCAGGCCGGTTTATATGGTTTTGGAAAGCGAGCAAAGAGTCAAGATTACGGCAATCCGGATGCACGCGTTCAAAGTTCTGTGTATAGCAGTGAAGCATCATGGCCATGGATACGGTAAGACATATGGTGGTCTGTGTCTCAAAAGGCTGTACTGATCCTATCTTCTAGCTGCCCAGATTTCCATTGTGCAGAACTTGACGTATTTTGAGCATCTTGCAGAGCCAATGGCCGAGTTCCTACATATTCTTTCAGAACAATACGACTACCCTCAGCTTGCCGGCGAGATTCTTACAGAGTTGAGCAATAAGGAGTTCAACAGCAATGATACCAAAGGACCCAAGTCCGTTTCTTCATTCATTGTCAAGCTTTCCGAACTTGCTCCTAGGCTGGTCATCAAGCAAATGACAATGTTAGCGAAGCAATTGGATAGTGAATCTTACGCTCTACGATGTGCTCTCATTGAAGTTTGCGGCAATTTGGTTGCTGATCTGAGTAAGCAAGAGGAGCGTGGAGATAACCACAAATCCCAACTCAATGCATTTTTTGATGTGCTCGAGGAGCGATTTTTGGATGTCAACCCATACTGCCGATGCCGAACGATCCAGGTTTATATCAAACTTTGCGACTTGGAGCAGAAATTTCCAAAACGAAGACAAAAAGCCGCGGAATTGGCAGCCAGAAGTTTGGAGGACAAGAGCAGCAATGTGCGACGGAATGCCATCAAGCTCTTAGGGACCCTGATCAAGACCCATCCTTTTAGTGTTTTGCACGGATCTCAATTGTCCCAAAAGGAGTGGAGTACACGGCTGGATGCAGTGGACGCCGAACTAAACGCTCTGAAGCCTCCTACAGAAACACCAGGATTGGTTGATACCAAAGCAGATCAAACAATTGATCCAGGCTTGGTGGATGATGCGACAGTCATCGAATCAGCCTCACCCGGGAAACCGATGACTGATGAGCAGAAGATTGCTGCTGTTCGGAAAGCCCAAGAAGAAGCCGCCACTTCAGAGGCTATCCAGAAGTTAACCTTGACAAGAAGGTACTATGTTGAGGCTCTCAAGTTTATTGAGGTCTTGCATGGAGCAACCGGCGTCATTTGTCAACTTCTCGGATCAAAGAACAAGACCGAAGTCATTGAGGCGATGGACTACTTCGAGATCGGTGATGCCTACAACATCGAGCAAAACAAGCTTGGCATTCGACGAATGTTGAGACTTATCTGGACCAAAGGCAACAGCGATGAAGGCAAAGGAGTTCAGAACCATCTCATCGAATGCTACAAGCGACTCTTCTTCGAGGCCCCAGATTCCTACAATGCCAACGATGCAGCGAATTACATTGCTCGGAATATGATCAGTTTAACATTTGGAGCAACACCTGCTGAACTGACATCGCTTGAACAACTTCTCAGCACCATGATGAAGGCCAATCACATCTCTGAGCTTGTAGTGTCTAAGCTCTGGCAAGTCTACGGTGTACAGAAAAGAGAAATCTCGAAGAGTCAACGACGAGGTGCTATTATAGTCCTTGGCATGCTTGCGACAGCAAAACCAGAGATTGTAGTCGGAGAGATGGAGACTATGCTGCGGATAGGCTTGGGAGGTCTGGGACGATCCGACCTCCAACTGGCCAAGTACACGTGCATTGCTCTTCGAAGAATCAACCCGACTGGAAGACAAGCCAAGGAGACCAATGTGCAGACTTCGAAACTTCCAAACGATCATGCTGTTCTTATCAGACTTGCGGCCATCATCGAGATCGAGTCAGACAACAAGGAATGGTATGGTGTGGCTGAACAAGCCATCAGTGCCATTTACGCCTTGTCGAAACATCCAGATACACTCTGCTCAGAGATCCTGCGACGAAAGACACGGCACGTCTTTGCACAACGGACTGCAAAGACGCCTGAGCCCGAGGAAGAAGCAACTCAGCTCCAATCACCACCACCAGAGCCCACCACAGAAGCCGAGCCAAAGCTGAAGGGATCGATTGCTATATCGCAGCTTCTGTTCATTGTTGGACATGTTGCAATCAAGCAGATCGTCCATCTCGAGCTTTGTGAGCTTGACTTCAAGAGAAGAAAGGCCGAGTCAGAGAAGAACAAAACATCAGATAAGCCGGAAGACAAGGCTGCGAAAGAAGCGGCTGATGATCTTGATATGATCGGTGGTACGACAGAAGATGATTTCACAGAAGCCATGACACACATTCGAGAACGAGAGCTTCTGTATGGCGAGAATTCCCTGCTCGCGAACTTTGGACCTTTGGTTTCTGAGATTTGCTCGAACAACACCACCTACCGAGATCGCAACCTTCAAGCGGCTGCGACTCTCTGCTTGGCGAAGCTTATGTGTGTCAGCTCCGAGTACTGCGAGGCTAATCTGCCGCTTCTCATTACCATCCTCGAGCGGTCAAAGGACCCCATCACTCGATCTAACGTGGTCATCGCACTCGGAGACATGGCAGTCTGCTTTAACCATCTTATCGATGAGAATACGGATTTCCTGTACCGCCGTCTCAACGACAAGGATGCCAGTGTGAAGCGCACATGTCTCATGACTCTCACATTCTTGATCCTGGCTGGACAAGTCAAGGTTAAAGGGCAGCTTGGAGAAATGGCGAAGTGTCTTGAAGACGAAGACAAACGAATTGCGGATCTCAGTCGCATGTTCTTCACGGAATTGAGCACGAAGGATAATGCAGTGTACAACCACTTTGTTGACATGTTCAGTCTGTTAAGTGCTGAGAAAGATCTGGAGGAAGATGCGTTGAAGAGAATTATCAAGTTCTTGGCTGGATTTATTGAGAAGGTAATTCCAGCTTCGTTCCCACTTTCAAAGCTCTATTGCTAATACGTGCAACAGGATAAACACGCCAAACAGCTTGCCGACAAACTTGCCGCCAGATTGCCTCGGTGCGAGACTGAGAGACAGTGGAATGATGTTACATATGCGCTCAGTCTGCTCCAGCATAAGAACGAGGAAATCACGAAATTGGTTTCGGGTGGCTTCAGAGTCGTGCAAGCGGGTGCTTGAGGGAATGATGGGAGTTGTATGATATATGAATGACGTAGGTTGGAGTTAGAATTGGGTGCGAGGTTCGGTCATTTGAAAGCTGGTTGGCGTTATTCGTTTGTTTATAATGCATGATGAATGATGCCTTTAAACTGGCGAGACCCAGCATTACGGAAGGAATGAGGTACTGCATAAAAAATAATCATCTTATCTGACCAAACACACTGCCCGAAGAATATGGTACTTCACATCCGTCCGTCCACAAGAAAATTTGAAAATGTATCCACAAAAAAAAATGTTTACAATTGATGTTGAATTTGAGGATCGAACTCAAGATCTCTTCCGTGTGAAGGAAGCGGCTTAACTGTTTGATGTTAGTGAAGTCTAATTGTGCGAATGTGGAGGGCTCCTTACCCACTGGCCTAATCCAACTTGATGTCGAGAAAGCGCATTATATTGATTTATAAAGGTGGTAAGTTTCAGAGGAAACTGCCATGGCACGTAAAAGGAAACCGCGTTGGGAAAAGGGGAGTAAGCGAGACCACTACCGTAGCCGAGGGTACGCGTTCACTGAGGGGAAGGCACTCGATCAATTGAGATAGATATAAAGAACTGAGACTAATGCTATTATAAACGGAGGACAGTAACGAAGCTTATTAAAAACAGAACTGATGAATTAAATAAGAGGTGGATAGGGAGAGGCGCAATAAGCGAGGGCCCGTCCAAAACAGCATCTCTTTATAACCTGCATTCCATCTTCTATCTTTGAAAACAAATTCTTGAAAGGATGCAAAAAAAAAAGTTTAAAAAAAAATAGAGTTATGGCCGAGCCTGGGACTCGAACCCAGTCCTCATCAGGTTGTATGCCAGCCAGGGTGTCACGGCGTCGAACCTTTGATGTCCTGATTTCTGATTGATGTTAGTGATGCGATGGTTGGAGGTTGATGGTTTGACTTACCCACTAAACCAGCTCAGCTTTGTATGGAAGGGAAAGAGCTTATTTTGTGTTGTGAAGGGCCGAAGGCGGTGGACGAAGTGAATTGGGCGAGGAAGCGGAAAGGGGGCAATAAGCGAGGCCAGCTAGATATCGCGATAGGGCATGTTTTGCCGGCATCTGAGTGATATTTTTTCCATTTGTTGGGAGCTCGGAATATGTTATAAATTGTAGTAAAGAGTGATAGCTTTGTCGAGCTTGGAAGTTGGTTTTCATCTCATACATCGCTGAAATGGAGGATTTATTTACTTTAGCTTTGCTTGCCTGCGGTCACAAGTCTATGGGAAAGTAGGTTACTTTGCAAAAGGAACGCATAGAGGAGTGCAGGTGCTATATGATCTTTTGATTCTCTTGTGTCTTGTTATATGAGCTACTTGTGTATGGGACCTTATAGTGCGACGGTAGCTGTCTCATAGCTACTTGCCGTGTAACAAGCAACCCAGCGAATGCTTCCGTTTCAATTCTCCTTCACATCCAGTCATGCCTTCTCCAGTCTTACACGCCATGAAATCATTGTATCTGCTGTTCAGTTCCCATGACAGCTCATCCGATCATGCAGCAAGCAGCGCATTGACCTTAGAAGTGATATCAGGAAAAAGGTCCAAAGAAATGACTCGCTTTTTCCTGCCGTGCCAGAAATAGCAGAGTCACCAAATAGTATCACGCTCATGTACAGAGAACTACGAATCTGCTTCACCGCAGCAAGTAGCTTGTTCGGATCATTTCAAGGCACAAAACCCAAGTACTCAGCCGCATTCCACAATCGTCTTTCGACCTGAACACCTGGACCACTGCAAAATCCTCAGCAACCAACAGAACAGTGCCTCCGTGCATCGATGGGAGGTGAATAGCGTCAGGTAGCCTTATGCTTTTCATAATAGACAGGTAAGCTCGAATGTTACCTCCCGCTTGCTCTCTGTTTCTGGCTATGAGGCGAGGCGGTGAAGTAGATAACTGCCATTTTGGCACCCCAGCGTTGTGGATGTTCTGCAGCTACCTTCCAATTGGCCTTCAATTGGATCTGGATACCTGAACCTGCTTTGGTGTTCCTGGCCCCGCTGACATACAGAAGGGAACACCCTCAGCAATGCATGCATATGCAGGGACCTTCATGTAAGTTTACCTTGTCTACCAGCAGTTCAAATGTGTGGATCCAATATTGCCAGGAAAGTTGCCCTGCAGAAGAGAAGCTTCTCGAGAGCTTCTCGAGTGCTCAGGTCGTGTGCGTTTCTTTTCCTTTCTGAAGCATAATGGGCTCGTTGGAGCTTCGACTACCCCACCACTCAATTGACAAACAGAAGTGGGTCGAGGATGATCGGTTTTGGGATCGTAAGAAGTAACACTGAAATCACCAGCTCAACTCTTAGAGACTTCTGCCACTGCTATAAACAATAGCTAAGCACTTGACCTATCAGTGAGTTTCAAAAGCAATAACAACCCGAGGAGTCAGTTCATGCTAAAAATGGATTGGCCTCCAGGCCATCGCTGGTGGCGCTGTGGGGTCATGCTGCTGCAAGGGTGGCCTGGGGCTTGACAACCCCGCATGCAGGTCAGCAACCCCACTTCAGAAATACTTTGTCAAGTCTTCGCAATATTCAGCACATGGTAGGTAGTGCTAAATACAAAGATAAACCTTGTAAATGATGACCGTATTAGACAAAGAAGATTTCTATAAAACAGCTTTTGGTATAAGTGCTGAAAAATACAGATTGGTGCCGGTATACAACGCAGGCTTGTATTGCTCAAGTCAGAAATTCGCGTAGTGCCCTAGAATCAGCTGAAGCCTATGCGCAGCAAAACTGTTTCTTCATATTCAAAATGAAGCTCGATCTCAGTGACTATCTCCTTGCAAACACAGAGCGCGTGGCTGTTTGCTGGGGGCACCATAAAAGCTCCCCCGTAATCAGAATTAGTTTTTTCTCGGCACTTGCTGCTGCTTTCTTTTCTATTAAACAATCTTCAGCAGAAGATCAACACAACAGCGGAACTTGGAGACAGCCTATGATTTTGTTCCAATGTTGCTCACGGAAAGATTCGGGTCCCCCACCTGACAGAGGTATTGATAAGCAAGGGCTTGACGCCCCCTGTTGGAATGCTAGTGCCGTAGTTGTTGGGCTGGAACAAAAAGAAATTGAAGAAAAAAGGCCCACGACTCATTTTAATCAAGCCAAGCCGTCGTCGTACACACTGTCACTGACCCAAGAGATCAGATCGTCGGATCAGGAAAGCGTGCCGATTCGAATCCTGCCCAAATTCTGAAAGAACAAGATGTGCAGGAAAAGTCTCCGTCTCCGAAATCCAGACAGAAACAGGAACCCTCTTCCCAGCCGTTCGGCTACCCGAAGAACCACCATTGGGGAATTAGTGAGGATTGGCTGATCCGCAAAGCCACCACCAGCTGGGCGTGTGTCCCGTTCGGCCCCAAAAGTGTGGTATCCTTCAAAAGTTCGAATTGCTATTGGGTTTCCACATGGCTCAGTGAACAGTATCTGACTGGGCGGCCCCTCGCCAACCCTGAAGAAGAGGCTTGTCGTTCAAGCGGGGGCGGTTCCTCGTATCCAGGTGCGCAAGCCAGGAACCGCGCTGTCCTTTCCTCGGAAGTGCAGACGTCGAGCAAGGCTGAAACATAAAATTTTCGAAAATGGAATTTGGAGGTTTCCCGTAGTATTTTTCCTTAGTGTGTTGGGTCGATCGATCAAAGCTTTTCCTTGGGTCGCTCCTGGACCACTTGTTTATATAACGTGCTTGCGTCCACTGATTCTGGGCCTCGTCAAGGATGTTTACTCATTCTTGGGGATCTGGTGCTGATTGATTCCTGGCACACCTATCTTTGAGGGATCATGTCCTGTTTCTTTGCCCTCTCTTATTGAGGATCCTCTGGTCTCCGCATTCATTTTGTGTACTTGTTTAGCCAGGGCAGGCCACAAGTGACTATGGAGCCGGACATTAATGTTCAGACGGGAGACCATGGCCCCTTACTTGTAGCAGTCCCCTGGCTTCTGGTGTCCATCTCGGGCGTGTTCCTTTGCCTGAGGATATACTGCAAGTTCAAGCGGAAGCGGCATCTGTGGTGGGACGACTACGTCTTAATCTGGGCCTGGCTCTGTCTCCTCATCGACTGCTGTTGCCTCACCTACACCGTAAGCCTCGGCTTCGGAAAGCATTTCCTAGCCATCAACCCGGCGGTCCTCCCCAATATGGGCCTGATGGGCATGGTTGGCGGTGTATTCGCCATCTTCGCCGTCATGTACAGCAAGACATCCTTCGCCATAACACTGCTACGTATTAGCGAGAGAAAAACTCGCAGCTTACTCTGGTTCATCATTATCTCCGTGCACATAGCCCTGGGTGGCTCGGCGTTGATCCCTTGGATCCAATGCAACCCAGTCGAGAAAAACTGGAATTTCATGACACCGGGAAAATGCTGGAATCCGAAGATTTTTTCAAGTTATGCAATCGCTGCTGCTGCGTACTCGGGAGCTATGGATATTTTGCTCGCCTTAATTCCTTGGAAAATGATGTGGAACCTGCAGATGAAAGAAAAGATTGGGGTGGCAACAGCGATGAGCATGGGCGTTTTGTAAGTCAATACGCTCTCGATATACGATGTTCTTTGAGAGCTCGAACTGACGTCTGTCAACAGCGCTGGCGCGTCGGCGATCGCCAAGAGTGTCTACATACCTGAAGTAGCCAATCAAGACTTCACCTGTACTTCCCCCCTCCATCTCTCAAGCACAGTTATTTCCTTGATACTTGCCTCTTAACAGACTCCGGCATCTCCCTTATCCTATGGGGTCAAGTCGAATCCGCAATCTGCATCATCGCGGTCTCAATCCCCGTCCTGCGCGTCCTCATAGAATTCTTTGATTTGCAACGAGTAACCGACGAAACAAGCGGGGAACGGGTGGTACAAACCTTCCCCACGGAAACAACAAACGGTATCGGGCGCCCAACATCATTTATATTTCCGAAAGAGGGAGATACGCGTTTTGCATCGACAAGCCAGATGGAGATGTTACATTGGAGGACCGGGTCAAATGAAACCCTGTCGTAGTGCTCTTCTGTGGTAAAGAATCGAGTTGAGAAAGAAAGAGATGAACCGCCAGCGGTGGAACATGGTATTAGTTTCTAGCCATTTATGGTGAGATGTTGAGAGCCACTGAGATTCAGAAACCTGAGGTTCCTTGGCTAGGCCTTGATTTGGTGGAGCAGTAGCATGTGCATTTGCTAACTGCTGGTCCCGCCTCTGTACGCATATTGAGCTGGCAGATAGAAGTACGAACAAAGCAGGATGTTTTGTAGATGGAAGGCCTGGGAGAGCTAACTATGACCGAAGCATTTCAAAATGCTCCGAGAAAGAATGAATCACGTGGAGGCTATGGGGTGTAGATGTATCTGTGTTAACATATATCTTTCAAACCAAGCTCGGAAACTTCTGAGTGGTCAGAGTTGGAAGCCATTAATTCTATCTATATACGTCGTCCCGAACATATTTCGCACATGGGTATAAGTCTATCACTAAACATTCCACCAACCCCATCCAATCCAATCCTGGTACCATCAAATCCCGCAGAACACCAGCAATGCATCCATGCCATATTAAAATCACAACCATCCTTGATCTTCTTCATAAATCTTTACCTTCCCCGCATACGTCTTAATATCACTCACGACATTCTCCTCAATGTCCTCACCCCTCCCTGCCGCAACCCTCAGAATTAAATCATTCAAGCTACTCCTGCCAAGGATGTCCACATGATCACCTGTATTCGGGCCTCCTCTTGGACTGAATCTCTCAGGCTCATGCGGCATCTCGTAGACCTTGATTTTCACACCAGCGGGATTGTACCGCTTCATGCGCCACCCTGTGTTACACATATAACCCGCGGAAAGCAAGTTGACAGTCCCGTCACCTTCACCCAGGATCACACCATGGTCGATGTTGCCATTTGAAAGAGTGGTATCTATGGTTATGTTGAGTGAAGAAAGAGGGTTGTCTGGTTTGCGATAGAAGTAGGAACGCTCTGTTGGCTTGCCGATCCCTGCAGTCATTAACACGAAGCTCAAAAATGGAAACTGGGAGAAAGGGGAAGTACCGTAAAAACAATAAATCTTCAAGCTAGGAGCAAGAGGTAGCCGTGTCTCGAGCGGATTTATCCACTTCCTCGGATCCTTCTCATTAGCGTTCACCTCCGCAGTGGTATGTGCTACGCCTCGCGAATAGCTGCCTTTCACTTGGTCATTGTACCAATCTTCCGAGACGTCCATCAGGTAGTTGAAGCTTTCCTCAACGGTCAAGTTACGGTAATGAGAGGTACCATTATTCTCCTTGAAGTTGAGAAAGGTGCCAAAGCTGACGTTCTGGCCTGGTAGGTCGTCGGGTGCCCAGGTTGCGTTGCCCCAGACGGCGTTTCCGCCAATGGGAAGCATAGAACTGATTCCAGGCATGGCTCTGAATATTTGAGAGCGTTCTTCTCTGCTGAGGAACTTCTCAAGGCCGTAGACAGCAAAAGCGTTCAACTGGGCAGTATCCTTCATTTCCCCGGACAAAACAGCTGGGAGGCCTTTGAGAGCACCCAACATACACCCCGAAATATTGATCCACGAATCCACATGCTTCTCAACCCAATCATCACCACCTTTGCCTCCCTCTTCCGAGGCAACCCAGTGGAAGAAGTAAAATAGCACCTGACTGCCCATTGAATGCGACACTATCACCGCCTTCTTCTTTAATACCTCATTCGACATCTCAATATACATCTTCAACTTCGAAAAATACTGATCCCTAACCTCTAAATTCGCATATGACAGCCGCCAATCATAAGCAGCGGTAAAGCTATTCGTAGGATCATAGCCAATCGTCGCCAGATTTTCCAAAATCTTATTCCAGATCCAATATCCCGTGATAAAGAAATCTGCAGCGTCGAAACCTTGCGCGGCGCGGAGTTTAATTCCACCTGGAGGATCAAGGCCCGTTTTCTTGTCGAGCATTATGTGCTTTTTCCAGCCTTCCTTGTCGAGAACCAGGGCTCGCATCATGCTCCAACTCCCCCATAGTCGTTTTCTGAAGTATTGTCGAGAAGCATTGGTTGTGCCCCAGGATTCGAGACCAGTGGATATGACGCCTGGGACCATGATAACTGGATGGTTTGCTCGGACGCCTTGCGCGACAAGATTCAGTCCTACTTTGAAGGAATCATAGTTCACTGCTTCTCGTTCTCCTCTCTATTTCCAGAAGTCAGCTTTGTCCACTATCAATCTCCCATATACTCAAGGGTATAAAGCACATACCGCCAAATCTTTCGCATCGCTCACAAATCCCGCAGGCAATACATCGATTAGACTATCCATACTCAGCTCCCCAAATTCCGGGAAATCAATAAGGTCACTCCTTCCTGCAAAGAACCCCGCAATCGCAATCCCGAATAGTCCGCCAAGAAAGAAGATAAATCCATTTCGTCGCTTTTTCCCGGTCTTACCGTGGTGGACTTTTGATTTAGGAGCGAGGACGACCTCGTCGGCTTGGGCGGGGGATTCTTCCCTGGAGTCTGAAGGCGTGGAGGTGGACGAGGAGACCCCGGGAATACGTTTGCGGAGGATGTGGGACATGGTGAATGAGGTATGTACACAAAGATGAGGATCGAATCGAACGAGGAAGGGGTTATTGAGACATCATGTCAAAGCAGCTGAAGTCGGTGTTGAGGACGCGTCGTATCGCATGGGAATTCTCCTGCACGGCCATTACGTAGCCGCATTTTCCAGGTCATGTTTAAGCTTTCGTAGCCGTAATTAGCCGGAGTTATCCCCTGAAAGCTAGCCGAACGCGGCCGCTGTAACAAAATTCCATTTCAGCCTTGTGATTCACATGTGAAAGTTACTATTGATCCACTCTACTCCTCACTCTGTCCAGCTTGGCACCCTCTCGGCAACTCTCCTCATCCTCTACATTTTCAAGACTCACAGTTCGCACAGAATGGCAGAATTGGAAACGAGGGATAAAGGGAAAGCAGCAGAGCTC